>ENA-OQCP01000359-OQCP01000359.1-human-gut-metagenome-genome-assembly--contig:-NODE-359-length-20605-cov-4.542338_pt1 | contig 20605 bp, 26 predicted proteins | sample MGYA00242760_ERZ504583 | MGnify/ENA primary metagenome ERZ504583 (study PRJEB26092, sample SAMD00036308) | human gut metagenome | host: Homo sapiens | study: EMG produced TPA metagenomics assembly of...
CTCCTGAAAAAACGTAATAAGGCTTTTACGCATGATACATACGGTATCATTTATAATATGCCCCCCGAAAACAGAATTGTCAAGGAAAGATAAGAAGTCAGGAGAAAAAATGTTTAAGAAATTAAATGATGATGAGCTGCGGGAATTTGCTGAGAAATTAAGTAAGATAGCTGCGGATAATAATATTAAGATTGGAAGTTGTGCAGAAAAAATAGATTTGGATGAATGTGGTATAATTCATAATTGTTGCATAGATAGAGAATTAATTGAAAAAATTATCGGATGTAACTTAATGTTGGCAAAGACAAAAATCAGCGTAAAGAATGTGGATGCGTTGAAAGCGTTGAAATAGGTACTTATAATACATGCAAAAATGGATGTGCATATTGCTATGCAAATTATAGTTCAAAAAGTGTAGAAACAAACGCTGCCAAATATGATCCTTCGTCACCTCTTCTATGTGGGCAAGTTCAAGAAGATGACAAAATAACGATTAGAAAAGTTGAGTCATTAAAAGAAACACAGCTAAGTATTTTTGATATGTGAGTTCATTATTATAACGTATATTTTTAAGAGTATATTTGGCTCCATTTTGGCTCTAAAAATTTTAGACGAGGTACACAAAAATGCGAAATAAGATGAATATGAAGAATAAAATGCACAAATGTGCACCTAGAAACAGCCAGATAAATCTCTCCGCCCAAGAGTGAGAAGCGAAGAGTGAAATCGCTCGCCTTGCTCGCGGACTTTCATTCTGTCTATTGAACACATTGGAATTCTATCTCTATTCTCTTTCTAAAGAATAACATGAACACTGCAATAGAGCGTTCATGTAAGTGCGGAATTAAATTTGTAAGCTCTGCAAGTTTTAGCTCTTTAAAAAGTGAAATGTCTCGCTTTGCTCGACGCGAAATAATTTCTCGCAAGCTCGGAATTGTGAAATTTGATGCTGCGCATCAAGTGAAATAAAATTCGTTCCTTTATATGCCGCAGGCATATTTCACATCGAAGATATTTCACTCGTTTCGCAGGAACGAATTTCACTGGAAAGTGAAGAGTTAAAAGTGAAAAAGTAATAAGTAAAATCGCAAGCTTTTATTAAAGCTTGCCGATCTTGGTGGGAGAGGGTGGATTCGAACCACCGAAGCCGAAACAACAGATTTACAGTCTGCCCCATTTGACCGCTCTGGAACTCTCCCATATTCGGTTTTCGTTGAGGTTGGAAAAAACTGGAGCTGGTGGACGGATTCGAACCCCCGACCTGCTGATTACAAATCAGCTGCTCTACCAGCTGAGCTACACCAGCATCTCAACGCTCGAATAATATATCACAAATCGAGCGTTGAGTCAAGCCCTAAATCAAAAAAAATCGAAAAAATCGTTTATTTTCCGCTCCTGAGCAGTTCCGTCATGACCGCCGCCGAATTCTTCGCGGCAAGGGCGGTGAATTTTGAATAATCCATGTGCGATGAGCCGTCCGCCGCGTCGGATATCGCGCGGATAACGCAGAACGGAACTTTGTTCACATAGCACACATGACCTATCGCCGCGCCCTCCATTTCGCAGGCTATCGCGCCGAAAGTTTCGGAGATATATTTCTTCTTCTCCGCGCTGTTTACAAAGCAGTCGCCCGAGGCAATTTTGCCCTTGACGCATCTGATGCTCCGACTCCCTCGGCTGCGGCGCAGATTTTATCGGCAAGCTCGCCGTCGGCGGGGATATCGACTATATTTATGCCCGATATCATGCCGACCGGGTCGCCGAGCGGACTCGTGTCCATGTCGTGCTCGACAACGAAGTCGCTGACCGCTATATCGCCGATATTGAGCTTCGTGCTCAGGCTTCCGGCAACGCCCGTGTTTATTATCCTATCCGGTGAATAGAGCAGGATCATAGTCTGGGCGCACATCGCCGCGAACACTTTGCCTATTCCGCAAACGGCGGTCACCACCTCGCGCCCGCAGAGCGTGCCGCTCGTGAACTCGATGCCGCTGACTGTCTTTGTCTGCCTGTTCTCCATCTGCGCGTTGAGCGCCTCTATCTCGATTTTCATCGCTCCGATTATTCCGGTCATGGCTGTCTCCTTTTTACTCCGTGGGGTATTTGAAATCCTGATCGCGGCTCTCGAGCTCTCTGAGATACCGCGCCGCCTCTTTGTGCGCCGCACCGATGCTGAGTTCTTTATAGTTGCCGCACTCCTTGCGCGATGCGCCGAACATCTCCGGCGCGTCAATAGTCTTTCTCAGCGCCTCTTTGACTTTTTCGAGCGCGCGCTCATGGTTCTGCGAGCGCATGAGCAGATAAAAGCCCGTGCGGCAGCCATGGGGCCGAAGTATATGACATCCTCCGCCGCGTCCGAGTTGCGCAGGAACGTCGCGAGCATATGCTCCATGGAGTGCATCGTGATGTTATCCATATAGTCGCCGCAGTTCGGCTTGCGGGTGCGCAGATCGTATGTCGTGATATCGCCGTCGATGCGCGAGATGTACATCCCCGGGACTATATAGTCGTGATCGACCGAAAAGCTGGTTATTCTCTGCATAAAATACCCTCCTGTTTTCTGACAGATGAATTATACCACACGCCGGGCGCGGTTTCAATGAATATCGGCGCGCGGCGGAGCAAAAATAGAATTGAAGGAGGCTTTTATAAAATGGGAAAATTCTTTCTTGAAAACCGCGAGATACGCGAATGCTTTGACGCGCTGCCCGTTGAAGTACGCAACAAGATAATCGAGAGCGATCTCGAAATAAACAGCAAAGACGAGCTCGAGCTTGTCGCAAAAAGGCTCGAAAATCTTTCCAAATAGCCATTTTCTGTTGACTGATGCCGCGCACTCGTGTAAAATGGGTGTGCGGTATATTTTACACAGATTTTACAATAGAATTAGTATCGTGCTGTAAAACAACATACAAAAAGAGGCATCACTATGATTATTGACAAATTCGAGAATCTTCCGCTCTATTTTTCCTGCCTGCCGGGGCTCGACAAGGCGGCGGAGTTCCTCGCCGGAGAGAATATTGCAGACGGACACTACGAGATAGACGGCGAAAAAATATTCGCAAACGTGTCGAGCTATGAGCCAAAGGAGTTCAACAGCGATATGCGCTTTGAGGCGCATAAAAAATACGCCGATCTCCAGGCGGTTCTCGAGGGCGAAGAACGCATCGACTGGGCACCGCTCGGCTCGCTCAAGGAAGAGAGCGAGGAATATTCAACGGGCGGCGACATAGCATTTTACAGCGGGGACGAGTACATGAGAGTAACTCTTTCGGCGGGCGAATTTCTTATTCTGTTTCCCGGCGACGCGCACAAGCCCTGCATCCGCAGCGGCGGAAAAGTGAAGAAAGCGGTAGTAAAGCTCGCGCTGTAAAACGCGCTTTCGGGTGAGCTATGAAAAAAAACGACAAGATAACAGTTATAACCTGCGCGGCGGCGTTCGCGCTGAATGTCGCGCTGTTTTCGGTCAAGCTCTATGTCGGCCTGTGCGCGAACAGCATCAGCATATATTCGGACGCCGTGAACAATATGTTCGACAGCCTCTCGGGGCTTGCGGCGTTCATCTGCTTCGCCGCACTGCTCAGCTCATCGAGCGAGGGCACGCGCGCGATAATCAAAAAAGCGGAGCAGTTCTTTTCGTTCGTCATGTCGGTGATAATACTTCTCACGGGGCTGTATTTCGCATATAATTCGCTCGAGCGGCTGTTCTATCCGACGCCGATATCTTATCTGACGCGCTATCTCGTGATGCTGATAGTCACGGTCGCAGTGAAGTTCATCATGTTCTTCGCCTATCGCGGGGTCTACCGAATCACCGGCTCGCCGATAATAAAAGTCATGGCGGCGGACAGCATTCTCGACTGCTTCATAACCCTCGCCACGGTCATGAGTCTCACCGTCTCGCAGTATGTCGAGTTCGCGGTCGACGCGGTGTTCGGGCTTGTCATCAGCGCGGTGCTGGTAACCTCGGCGGTGAAGCTCGCGAAAAAATCGGGCGCGGTGATGCTCGACTTCGTCGGCAGCGGCAAACGCGAAGAGATATCTGAAACATTTGACTCCCTCGGCGTTGCGGTCGATTATATCACCTACCGCCGCACGGGGACGAAATTGAAGCGTTTGCAAAGCCCAACTTCCCGGAAAATACAGATGAAAATGAAATAACTCAAAAACTTGTCAGCGCCTGCAAAGAAAAAGGCGTGACGCTGCACATATTGAAAATCTGAAGAGTCATGAAAGGAGCAAAAATGAAAGAGAAAAAGAAGAAAGATCCGAAGAAGAAAAAGAGAGCGCTGATTATCACAGGCTCTATCCTCGGCGTTTTCGCGCTGTTTGTTATTACCGTCGTTATGATAACAATTATCGGCGACAAGGCGAACATCAAGCGCGCCGAGAGCTATGACCCGGTGGTCATTGAGAATCAGCTCGTGCCCGAAAAAGACGAGAACGGCTACTGGACGTTCACGACCGACCGCGATCTCAAAATCATGCAGCTGACCGACATACATCTCGGTGGCGGCTGGCTCTCGCTCAAGAAGGACTCGCAGGCGATAAACGCAGTCGCCACTATGATTCAGACAGAAAAGCCCGACCTCGTTATTATAACGGGCGACATGGCGTTCCCCGTTTTCTTCAAGGCGGCGACATTCAACAACAAGCTGCCCGCCAAAGAAATAGCCGCTCTCATGGAGCATCTCGGGGTCTACTGGACGGTCGCCTTCGGCAACCACGACACCGAGGCTTACAGCTACTACTCCCGCGAGCAGATTTCCGACTTCTACGGCAACTCCGGCTTCAAATACTGCCTGTTCCAGAAGGGTCCCGACGATGTTGACGGCTACGGCAACCAGGTCATAAACATCAAGAACTCCAAGGGCATCCTCACCCAGTCGCTCTACATATTCGACAGCCACTCGTACACCGACGGCGACTTCCTTGGCATGATGTGGAAATACGACAACATCCATGAGAACCAGGTTCAGTGGTACAGAGACAACGTAAATCTCATGAACAAGCAGAACAACGAGCGTCTCAAGGAGCTGGGTCTGCCCGAGAATTCGGATGTCAAGTCCCTCGCGTTCTTCCACATTCCGCTGACCGAACAGCGCGACGCATGGTACGAATACATGGCAAACGGCTTCAAGGACACGGAAAATGTCAAGTATGTCTACGGCAAAGCCGGTGAGGGCAAAAAGATAATCTATTGCGGCATGGGCGAAGACGATCTGTTCGAGACGATACAGGAGCTCGGCTCGACGAAGGGACTCTTCTTCGGTCACGACCACGACAACAACTTCTCGATTTATTACAAGGGCATCCGCATGACCTACGGATACAGCATCGACTACCTCGCCTATTCGGGAATCAACAAGCGCGGTTCCCAGCGCGGCTGCACGATAATCACTGTCTCGCCCGACGGCACTTTCGACTGCAAGGCGGAAAACTACTACCAGAAGAAGTATCAGAGCCAGTACGAAAAAGAGCAGGTCACGATGCAGGATGTTACCGAGGCATCGACTCATCTTTAATATAACGCCCGCAGGCTTATAAGCATAAAAAAGCAATCCTACCCGAGGAAAATCCCTTGGGTAGGATTTTTGTGTATACGGCACGGCGAAGTGGAGATTTAGGGTTGTTGTCCGGAGTTGCCGATTTTTCCTTGCTTTTTTAGATGTCCTTTTGTAGGGGTCGGCGACTCGACGACCCTTTGCCGCGCCAACGGCACGATGTTAGACTATAAAATTTTTACCCTCTGCCTTCGCTACCTACCTTAACTAAATATTTTATCTCTTACAGCGTTTCGGCATTTTCTTTTTGTTTGAAAAAAGAACGCCTGCAAAAGAAAAGCAAAACGAGCCGTTTCCGCTCGACACCCGCAACGCCGCGCCGCAGTACATAGGTTGCTCTTCTCAGTAGGCAGCTCGGCACATTCGCCCGCAAACGCACCGAAGCTTGAACGGGTGCGGGCAACGTCGCCGAAGCGCCGCCGGTGGCGGATAAAGCGAGGCGATGTTGGCGAAAAACAAGGAGCATAGCGCCCGCCCCAAGGGCGATAGGCGACTATGTTTTGAGAGGGTTATGCGGCGGCTTGCGTTGCAAGCCGTCCCCTCGCGTCCTCAGTTAGCTTGTTCCACTGCGGCGCGGCTATTGGTGGCTTGATTACAAAAGTCAGCTTGGTCACTTACTTTTACTTTACAAGAGTCAGGGAAACGGGTTTGCTTTTATCTGTTTAAATCTATTGAAAGCATCGCCGATAACGGACAGCCGCAAGGGCTGTCCCTACAAACGGTCGGTAATGAACAGTTCGAGGATTTCATGCCGCTCACGCGGCATCGGTGCGTCGAGGTCGCCGCACCCTACATGTTGCGCGTCAATAAATTTGTGCAGATTTCGCGGGCGGATGATATCTGCCCCTACTTACTTTGAACGAAGCGAAACAAACCCCTCAGTCGCTCTGCGACAGCTCCCCTTTCAGGGGCGCCTGAATATATTCTATAACGATACTCAATTTACCCATCAACAAAACCAACCTGCCCAAAGCTTATATCAGGCAGATTGGTTGTCTTTACTCTCCGTCCGCCGGAGAGTTTGATTTTTTAATATCCGAGGTTCATATCAACCTCGTTGATTATATCCTCCCCTGCTATATAGCGGCGCAGATTTTCGAGACAGATGTCCCATACTTTCTTTTCTGTCTCCGGGTCGTGACCGAAGCCGCGCCCGGAGATATGCGGAGTTATCAAAACATTCGGCATTTTCCACAGCGGGGAATCCGCCGCGAGCGGCTCATTTTCGAGCACATCGAGAATCGCGCCCGCAATGCGCCGCTCTTCGAGCACGCGGATGAGCGCGTCTGTGTCAATAAGACTCCCGCGCCCGACATTTATAAACAGCGCGTCACTCTTCATCAGGCAGAGACGGTCGTAATTTAATATATGTCCCGTCTCTTTCGTGTTCGGCAGGCAGCTATTATCAAATCCGCTTGCGGCAGCAGGCTGTCGAGGTTCGAGAGGGTGTGTATCTCTTCAAAATATTGCGCGGGAGCGCCCGTTCTGCGAACGCCGATATTTTTTGTTCCAAACGCGGATAAGCGCTTTGCGACGTTCGAGCCGATGTCGCCTGTGCCTAAAATAAGAGCCGTTTTGCCTTCAATCGTCCGCTCGGCTCCGGCATCGCGCCAGATGCACACCTTCTGATTTTCGATATACTCAGGGAAACGCCTGTAGACGCAGAGAATCGCGCCGATAACATATTCGGCAATGACCGGGCCGAACGCGCCGGACGCATTCGCTATTTTTATCCCCTGCGGGAAGCCGCCGCGCGTGTATATATCCGCACCCGCCCAGGTCATCTGGACGAATTTCAGGTTCTTCGCCTCTCTTATTCTCTCCGTGCGCGGTTCGCCGATAACCACTTCGGCGCTGCCTATGTCACTTTTTCTGTCTTTAAATAAAAATACACAGCTGTTTTTGAATTCTTCGAGCCGCAGCTTTATCTCATCGCTGCACGGCGCCGTTATCAGAACCTCTGTCATGCAATCACCTCAACACAAAATATGCCCGCGGCAAAAGATATCCCCCCGCATGAGCGGAGGGAATTCGCATTTAGTCGCCGAGGCTCTTGAGCGCATCTGCCAGACGGGTCAGATCGTCTTTGTCGAAGAAATCTATCTCGAGCACTCCGCTCTCCTTGCCGGGCTTCGTGCCGACCTTGACTTTTCTTCCGAGGAAGTCGGTCAGAGCGAGTTCAACTTCGTCATAGTAGCTCGCGCGGCGAGCGGCTGGCTTCTCCGCCTTGGGTTCTTTATTTCTCTTTTTGACTAATTTTTCAACATCGCGGACGGTCAGCCCTTTTTCTATAATCAAATCCGCCGTCTCGATGATATCCTGCTCATCTTTGAAACCGAGCAGGGCGCGTGCGTGACCGGGCGAGAGCTTGCCGTCCGAGACGAGCGCAATGACGCTGTCCGGGAGCTTGAGAAGTCTCAGCGCATTAGCCACTGCGGGACGGGATTTGCCGACGCGCTCCGCCGCCTCGTCCTGAGTCAGCGAGAGGGTGTCCATGAGCGCCTTTATGCCCTGCGCCTCTTCAATCGCGTTGAGATCCTCGCGCTGGAGGTTTTCTATAAGAGCGAGAGCCATCGCCTCGTCGTCGCTGAGCTCTTTTATAACAACGGGGACTTCGGTCAGACCCGCCATGCGCGATGCGCGCCAGCGGCGTTCGCCGGCGACGAGCTGATAGCTGCCGTCCGGCATCGGGCGCACGAGAAGCGGCTGAATGACGCCGTGCTTCGCTATGCTGTCCGCAAGCTCGGCGAGTGCATCCTCGTCAAATATTTTTCTCGGCTGGTCGCGGTTGGGCTCGATATCCATTATCTTGAGCTTGACCGCGCTGGTCGAGGCTATCTCTTCAATGGAGTTGTCGGCAAACAGAGCGTCAAGCCCGCGGCCGAGTCCGCCTTTTTTTGCTGCCATTTATATTTCCCCTTTCGGCTCAGTTGCTTTTCTTTCCGTTCATTCTCAGGAACTCGTCCGCAAAGTCGTTATATGCGCTCGTTCCCTTTGAGCTTCTGTCATAGTACATGACCGGCTGACCGAAGCTCGGAGCCTCGGAGATCGAACATTTCGCGGAATGACCGAGGAATAGACCTTTCTGGGGAAGAAGCGTTTGACCTCGTCACGACCTGCTGAGTGAGATTGAGTCTGCGTCGTACATCGTTAGCAGAACTCCCTCGATCTCTATCATCGGGTTGTAGAGGCGCTTGACCTGCCTGACGGTAGACATGAGCTGCGACAGACCTTCGAGCGCATAGTACTCGCACTGAATCGGCACCATGACTGTGTCCGAAGCGCACAGGGCGTTGAGGGTTATGAGTCCGAGCGAGGGCGGCAGTCAAAGAAGATAAAATCAAAATCCGCCTTGACGGGTGCGAGCGCAGTCTTGAGTCTGCTCTCGCGGCGATCCATATCCACGAGTTCAAGCTCCGCGCCGGCGAGAGCCATGTTCGACGGCAGAACCCAAACGTTCTCATACTCGCTCTCGAGGATAACATCCTTTGCAGGGACGGAGTTTATCATCACATCATATGCCGACTGCTCGAGCGCGCGCTTGTTGATGCCGAGTCCGCTCGTCGCGTTGCCCTGCGGGTCGATGTCCGCGAGGAGGACTTTATACCCCTTGTCGCCGACGGCCGCCGCGAGGTTGACCGCCGAGGTCGTCTTGCCGACGCCGCCTTTCTGATTGACTATTGCAATTACCTTTCCCAATCCGAAGTCTCCTTTGCCTTTTTCGGCCAAAAATACTGCAAAATTATACCATAACGCTTTGAAAAGGTCAATCAGAATATCGGGCACCGATGTTTCACGTGAAACATTGAAACGACAAAGCGACAGGCTTCTTTTTGGAAGTCTGCCGCCCTGCCGTGATGTGGGGTGTGAAAGAGAAAGATATGGTAATGGGGGATTGTCAAATTTATGGGTCAGCCTGCGTTGCGGCAGGCGAACTCTTTCGGTATGCGCACCGTGAACTCGATGCTGTCCTGCGTCTCGGTGCGCAGGGACTCCGCCCTGATACCCGCTTCGCGCATGGTATCGACGGCGTGGTTTATTGTGTTGACAAAGATGCGGACATCTTTGAAGAGCTTTATAACGTGCGGCTTGTGCGTGGTCTCGTCATCGAGAATCGCATTGACGAGCTTTTCGGTCTGCGCCACATTCAGCGAACGCTTTATGACCGTATCGGTCGCGGCGTGCAGCTTATTTAAATCTTCTATCCTGAGCAGAGCACGGGCATGACGCTCGGTTAAATCTGCGGAAATCATCTTCTCGCGGATATCCTCGGGCAGGCGCAGAAGCCGAAGCTTATTTGATAATGTGGATGGAGCTTTGCCGAGCTTTTCCGAAAGCTGAGCTCTGTCGAGTCCGTACCTTTCGCCGAGCGACTCTATCGCAAGCGCCTCCTCAAAGAAATTGAGGTCGCGCCGCTGAAGATTCTCTATCACGGAATAGACAGCCGCCTGCGTGGAATCCGCATTTATAACAATGCACGGCACGCGGTCGAAGCCCGATTCTGCCGCGGCTCTGAGCCGCCGCTCCCCTGCTATCAGCTCATATTTTCCGTCCCCGTCCTCCGCGCGCACCGAAAGCGGTTGGAGTATTCCATTGCGGCGGATGCTCTCGCCGAGGGACGAAAGCTCGTCGGGGTCGAAATATTTTCTCGGCTGATTCGGGTTTGTCCTGATTTTATCAACAGGAATGAGCAGAACAGCTCCGGCTTTTGAAACTTCCATGGCACTTGTCCTTTCCGATAATAGAAGAACCGCCGTTCCTCTGTGATAAAAGCATATCACCGGAAAAGGCGGTTGTCCACTGTTTTCGGTCGGGCAGAAATGAGCCGTTCGGGAGCTTTTCCCCGTTATACGAGCGGCTTTTTTGAAATCTGTGCCGAAGGGCGCGGGTATTTTGTCGCAGTGTGCGATATCTTTTTTACATTTATCAGAACTCTCTCGCCGCCGTCGGGCAGTATGAGAGTCTCGGTCTTTTGAGTCTCGCCGCCGAGTGTGGCAATCGCTTTTCCGGCGCAGTCGAGTTCTTCGGCACCCTTTGCGCCTTTCATCGCGCAAAAGTTCCGCCGACTTTAACAAACGGCAGGCAGTATTCGCACAGAATATTCATCGCCGCGACCGCGCGCGAAACCGCAAAATCGAAGCTCTCGCGCAGCTCCCCCTGCCCCGCCTCTTCGGCACGCGCATGGACTACATTAGCGGAAAGCCCGAGTTCTTCAACGCTCTGCGAGACGAACGCCAGCTTTTTGCCCGTCGAGTCGAGCATGGTGAGTCTTATCTCCGGGCGGGCTATCAGCAGAGGAATCCCCGGGAATCCGCCGCCCGTGCCGACATCTATGACTTTCGTCCCCGGCTGAAGATCGATCATGCGAAGCGCAGTGAGACTGTCCGCAAAGTGCTTGACGGCTATCCCCTCGGGGTCGGTTATGGCGGTGAGATTGAGCACTTTGTTTTTTTCGACGAGCATCGACGCAAAAAGCTCAAATCTTTCAAGAGCCTGCGCGTCGAGCTCAACGCCGATATCGGCGCAGATATTTTTGAGCCTGTCTTTATTTATCATGTTTCCTGTTCTCCCTCTCCAGATGAATCAGCAACACCGAAATGTCCGCAGGGCTGACGCCGGATATTCTCGACGCCTGGCTGACATTCTCCGGGCGTATCTTTGAAAGCTTCTCGACCGCCTCGAGCCGCAGTCCGCCGAGCGCGGCGTAGTCTATATCCTGCGGTATTTTTTTCACTTCGAGTCGGCGCATCTCATCGACCTGCGCCTGCTGGCGTTTTATATATCCCTCATATTTGATATCTATCTCGACCTGCTCGAACACTTCTTTCGGATAGTCCGGGCGCGTCGGGTCAAACGGGGCGAGCAGTTTATAATCCGCCTGCGGACGACGCAGAAGCTCGGAGAGTCTTATTCCGCCGTCGATGGGCGATGTTTCACGTGAAACAAGTATATCATTCAGCTCTTTGCACGCGTGGATAGTAGTATTTTCTGCGCGGCGTTTCTCGTCTTCAATCAATTCGAGCTTGCGGCAGAATGCGTCATAGCGCTCCTGCGAGATGAGTCCCAGTTCGTAGCCTATAGGAGTCAGGCGGCGGTCGGCGTTATCCTGCCTGAGCAGGAGTCTGTATTCCGAGCGCGAGGTCATCATTCTGTACGGATCGGAGCAGCCTTTGTGACGAGGTCGTCTATGAGCGTTCCGATATACGAGCTGGCGCGGTCGAGTTCGAGCGCGCTCTTTTTCTGAACCTTACGTGCGGCGTTGATGCCCGCTATCAGTCCCTGCGCGGCTGCCTCTTCGTATCCGCTCGAACCGTTGAACTGGCCTGCGCCGAAGAGCCCGTCAAAGTCGTTGAACTCAAGACTGCGCTTGAGCGCGAGCGGATCGATGCAGTCATATTCTATAGCATATGCGGTGCGCATTACCTCACAATGCTCCAATCCGGGGATAGTGTGCAGGAATTCGAGCTGCACATCCTCCGGCAGCGAAGAAGAAAGTCCCTGGAGATACATTTCCTGAGTCTCCGCGCCGCATGGTTCGATGAATATCTGATGCCGCTCCTTTTCGGAGAAGCGGACTATTTTATCCTCTATGCTCGGGCAATAGCGCGGACCGACTCCGTCTATCTTTCCGGAATAGAGCGGCGAGCGGTGGAGGTTCGAGAGAATAACTTCTTCGTCTCCCCCCCGTGTAGGTCACATAGCATTCGCGCGTGTTCTTCACTTCGTACCTGCCGTGAACGAAAACGGCACTATATCCTCATCGCCGAACTGCGGTTCGAGCTTTTCAGTCTCAACGCTTCTGCGGTTGACTCGCGCGGGCGTGCCCGTCTTGAATCGGCGCAGAGGGAGTCCGAGGCTTTGAGCGATTTTGAGAGCTCGGTCGCCGGGAACATCCCGTCCGGTCCACTCTCGTATGAGACATCGCCGATGTAGACTCTGCCGCCGAGAAAAGTACCCGTCGCGAGCACCACGCACTTCGCGCGGTAAACTGCTTCGAGCCGGGTGGTGAGCACCCACTCGCCGGAGTCATAATGAATATCAACTATTTCAGCCTGGCGGAGCGTCAGATTCTCCTGCTCCTCAAGCGTTCTTTTCATATATGCGCTGTAGGCGCGCCTGTCGATCTGCGCGCGTGGGCTGTGGACTGCCGGGCCCTTGCCGAGATTGAGCATACGCATTTGAAGCTATTCGCGTCCGCCGCGAGACCCATCTCGCCGCCGAGCGCATCTATCTCGCGCACCAGATGTCCTTTTGACGTTCCGCCTATCGACGGGTTGCACGGCATATTGCGACCCAATCGAGATTGACGGTGAACACCTCCGTCTTGCATCCGAGACGCGCCGAAGCGAGCCCCGCCTCGATTCCCGCGTGACCCGCGCCTATAACGGCAACATCTATTCTACCCGCATCGTATTTCATTCGGTCAGTACCTCTATTCTCAACAGTATATCGCGCGAACGCAGAGAGCGCGGCGCGGAAAATTTATAATAAGTCGGTGTCGTTACGACCCAAAAGTCAGATGTACAGTTATAGATTGTGGCGGTTAATAGCGGAGTTGAAAGTTAATGAAAAAATATATATGTTGCCTTCGCTACCTACCCTAAGAGAATATTTTACACTACCAGCGTTTCGGCATTTTCTTTTTATTTGAAAAAGAAACGCCTGCAAAAGAAAAGCAAACTCAGGGCTTCGCCCCGAGACCCCGCAACGCCGCGCCGCAGTACATAGCTCACGGCTCTCAATCGGCAGCTCGGCACATTCGCACGCAAACGCGCCGGAGCTTGAACGGGTGCGTGCTCGTGCGTCTTGCTGCGCAAGCCGTTCCCTCACTTCTCTAAAAAAGCTTATCAAACACTGCGGCGCGGCTATTGGAAGCCTGATTATAAATATTAGTTGAGTCACTCGCTTTTACTTTGCAAAAGTTCAAAAAACGAGGCTTATCTGCCTGTTTAAATCTTTGTATCGCTTCGCCGATAACGGACAGCCGCAAGGGCTGTCCCTACGAACGGTCGCAATAGACATTTCGAGAATTTCGTGCCGCTGTCGCGGCAGCGGTGCGTCGAGTCGCCGCACCCTACAAGTCGTGCGCCAATAAATCGCTGCAAATTTCGCGTGCAGATGATATCTGCCCCTACCGCACACTTTTTCACTATTCACTTTTACTTATTACTTTGAGCGTTAGCGAATTAACCCCTCAGTCTCGGCTTACGCGAGCCAGCTCCCCTGCAGGGGAGCCAAAAACACAAAGCCAGCAAAGTTCTCCGCTGAGGTCGGCAAAATAGATTTTTACAAAAACTTTATGCCGCCTACACGCATCGGTGCGTCGAATCACTGTGCGCTATAATTGCAACACTCGTCGCAATTTATTTAATCACTTTCCGACACAGAACTGCGAAAACACTTCGTTGACTACGCTTCGCCGGCGCGTTCGCCGGTGAGTTCGAGCAGCGCGTCAACGGCGCAGTCGGCGCAGACGTTGACCGCGTCGAGTGTGACTCCGCTTTCGAGCGCGAAGCGCGCCTCCTTTATGCTGTCGAGCGCGCGCACGCAGCAGTTGCGCTGGCGTTCGCTCGTCAGCGCGGCGGCAGACGGATCGAAATTCGAAGTACCGAGCAGATCGGACAGCACTTTTTCCAGTTCGCCGCCGCCCTGAGCCGTCTTTGCGGAAAGCTCGACATATGCGCCGAAACGGCTCTTTATATAATCCGTGTCGCAGACAAAGCCGAGGTCGCTCTTGTTGACGACTGCTAGACTGCGCCTGCCGGAACAAAAATCGATTATTTCCATATCCTCATCGGTCAGTTTCTGCGCACCGTCGAAAACGGCAATGACCAGCTCAGCTCTGGAGAGGCGTTTTTCGCAAGTTCAACACCGATGCTCTCTATTTTATTATCCGTGTCGCGTATTCCGGCGGTGTCCGCAAGGCGCAGCAGGTTTTCTCCGACCCTGACCGTCTGCTCGACTATATCGCGCGTCGTGCCGGGGACATCGGTGACTATCGAGCGCTCGCATCCGCTCAGGAGATTCATCAGCGTCGATTTGCCGACATTGGGTCTGCCGACTATGACAGTATCCACTCCCTGAGTGACCGCTTTACCGTTTTCGAATCCGCTGATAAGCGATTCGAGCTCGCTCTGCGCCGCCGAAAATGTTTTTTCAAGCTCGTCCGTGGAGAGCTCTTCTATATCCTCGTCCGGGTAATCGACCCACGCGCTCAGATGCGCGCAGACATTTATTATGCTGTGGGCGACTGATTCTATCCTGCCGCTGAGCCTGCCTCGAGGGTATTGAATGCGGCGCTCGCCGCCTGTTCGCCCTGCGCGGAGATGAGCGACATGACGCTCTCCGCCTTTGCGAGGTCAATGCGTCCGTTTAAGAAAGCCCGCTTTGTGAACTCGCCCGGACCTGCGGGCTGAGCGCCCGCGTTCAGCACCGCGCGAAGAACCTGACGGACTATATACACTCCGCCGTGGCAGGACAATTCGACCGTGTCCTCGCCGGTATAACTTTTGGGTGCGCGGAAAACGAGGGCTATCGCCTCGTCTATCGGCTTGCCGTCGAAACTGACTGTGCCGAAGTGGGCGGAGTATCCCGCCGCTTCGCTCAACGGCTTCCCGGAAACCGTCGAAAAGACTTTATCCGCGACGGCAATCGCATCGCCGCCGGAAATGCGGACTATGCCTATTCCGCCCGCGGCGTTGGGAGTCGCGATGGCGGCAACGGTAGAAGTCTGTTCCACGGCGTTCACCTCTTTCGTCTATAGATAGATTTATTATAACGCAGAGAGACCTGCGGGTTTATCGGAATTAAAAATATGGGGATTTTGTGTTGTTTAGGTCGGCGTGAATTTAAGAACGTAAAATTTACCCACTACCTTCGCTACCTATCTTAACTAAATACTTTATCTCTTACAGCGTTTCGGCATTTTCTTTTTATTTGAAAAAGAACGCCTGCAAAAGAAAAGCAAACTCAGGGCTTCGCCCCGAGACCCCGCGAACGCCGCGCCGCAGTACATAGCTTGTGCTACTCAGTAGGCAGCTCGGCACATTCGCCCGTAAACTCGCTTCGCTCAAACAGTACGGACTCGTGCGGCTTGCTGCGCAAGCCGTCCCCTCGCAGTTCTCAGATAGCCTGTTACACTGCGGCGCGGCTATTGAAGGCTTGTTCCTCGGGGGTTATAAAGTCGTTGACTTTACTTTTTTGTGTTTTTTCGCAGACGAGCCAAGCTCGACCCCGCGTTCGGTTAAGAAAAAGCGGCAGCGGTCTGGAAGCTCCATCCGCTGCCGCCGGACATTTTTTATTTGATGTTGACCTTGTGGTTCATCAGCCAGCCTGTGCCGAAGAACAGGCCGATTGAAACCAGGAACTGGAAGATAACTCCCGTCACACCGAACGAAAGATCCTTTGTAGACATTGCCGTACCGAACGAGAACACAAGTCCGTCTGTTCCGGGCGAAACGGTGATGGGCACATAGTTCGTCAGCAGGAAGTTGCAGATCTGAGCGATAATGAATATCGCAAAGAAAACGACTATCGGGCCTGCCGCGCCGAGCTTCTGCATAATGCGGGTGTTCGCGAAAGTTATGGAGAAGAACAGCTCGGAAATGAGGAACGCAAGCTGAACAAAGACCGCGAGCACGAGCAGGACGAGATATCCCTTTATCGCTTTTGCGCCGGGCATCGAGCGGAACATGCTGATAATTGTCTTTATCATGTTGAGATTGTTCTCGCCGATGAGCGAGGTGACGTAGTCGTATATCCAGATCATTATGCCGATGCTCACAGCGTAGCTGACGATCATCCACAGGAAAGCGACTATAGCCTTTGCCGCGAGCAGCTGCCCGCTCGTCACGGGGAGCGTGAAGCTCAAATAGCCCTGCTGCCCGTAGAGCGTCTTATAGAAGTTTGCGATAACACCGACAAAGGTTATGATGAGCGCTATCAGCGCTATGAGGAACAGCGCAATCGTTGCCATGCGCTCAGCCAGCTGATGTCTATAGCATAGGCGATGAGCATGATGCCTATTGTGACCGCGGCGGCAACGTAGATGTTCATCATCATATGCGCGCTCATTTTGATTTCATTCTTAATCAATTTGCCAAGCATATTTGAACACCTCCTTGAAAACATCCTCAAGCGTCTTGCCGCTGCTGCATATGTCGTCAACGGACGAGTTGAGCAGGACTTTGCCCTGACCTATCATCAGCGCATGGTCGAATATGCTCTCGACATCGTGGATAAGATGGGTCGAGATGAGCATAGTCGAATCCTTCGGGTGATTCTTCATAATTATTTCAAGTATGCCGTCGCGCGCAGCGGGATCGACACCGCTGAGCGGCTCATCGAAAATATAGAGCTTCGCGTTGCGGCACATGACGAGAATGAGCTGGAGCTTCTCCTGCATGCCCTTTGACATCGACTTTATCTTCTGCTTGGGCTGGAGACCGAATGTGTCGAGCATTCTCATCGCCTTGTCGCGGTCAAGTCCGGATAGAAGTCCGCGATATATTTTATCGCGTCGATGGCGCGCATCCAGTCCGCAAGATACGACTTCTCGGGCAGATACGCTATCTTCGCCTTTGTCGAAGGACCGGGAACTTCGCCGTCTATGAGCACCTCTCCGGAGTAGTCGTGGATGAGTCCTGTGAGTATTTTTATCAGCGACGATTTACCCGAGCCGTTCGGGCCGAGCAGAGCTATGATCTGGCCGGGCTGGAAGCTGAACGAGATATCGTTGAGCACCTGGTGGCTGCCATAGGACTTGCTCAGATGGTTTACTGTGATTATGTCCTGCATTTTTTCCTCCCGTAAATTTTTGACGTAGGAATCTACTTGGAATGATTATATCACAAAAAACAGCATAGTAAAAGTTTTTTATGTTTTTTTAAGGAATAGTCACATTTTATTTAAACTTTTTTGCCGATATCCTGTTTTTTATCGCTCCCGCGGCGGCAAAGACTATAAGGCACAGGCGTTCGCCGCAACTACGCTCGCACCCGCCGGGGTGTTGAATGCATAGGAGATAACAAGCCCCGCAAAGAAGCAGACGCACGACACCGCCGCAGATACGGCAGTCACCGCGCGGAAGCTCTTGCACACGCGCATTGAAGTCAGCGCGGGGAAGATTATCAAACTTGATATCAATAATGCGCCCATTATCCTCATGCCGACAACTACAGTGACAGCAGTGAGCAGAGCTATAAGAGTATTGTAGAGTCCCGTCTTTGTTCCGGTCGCCGCGGCGAAAGTCTCATCGAAAGTTACGGCAAAGATGCGGTTATAGAATATGACATAGAGCACGAGCACCGCCGCCGATATCGCGGCGCAGGCGATAATATCATTTTTGCCCATGAGCAGAACCGAGCCGAACATATAACCCGACACATCGGTGTTGAGTCCCGTTGTCAGAGACGCCGCAATGACGCCGACTGCTATAGCCGTGCTCGAAATGAGCGCTATGGCGGCGTCGCCCTTTATCTTCGCATTGTCGTTTATCCTCATGAGCAGGAAAGCGGCGACTACAACTACGGGCACGGAGATTTTTAGCGGCGCCACATTCAGCGCCATAGCCACGCACGCCGCGCCGAAGCCGACGTGGGAGAGCCCGTCGCCTATCATCGAATAGCGCTTTAATACGAGAGTCACTCCGAGCAGGGCGGAGCAGAGAGCCACGAGCAGACCCGCTATCAGAGCGCGGCGCATGAATGAATAAGAAAGCATCTCGGCGATAAGTTCAAACATCGCTTCTCCCCCTCCCCGCAAAACGCCGTCCGGCGTCGCTCTTTAAATAATCCTCGGTCGTGCCGAAAAATTCGACTCCGCGCGAGCCGAGATGCAGAATCTTGTTCGCGTTCTCGACGGCGCACTCTATATCGTGCGAGACCATGATAACGGCTATGCCGGAATCCCGATTGAGCTTTTTTATCAGGCGATAGAACTCAGCAGTCACCACCGGGTCAAGCCCGGTCACCGGCTCGTCGAGCAAAAGCAGCTCTTTTGCAGCGCAGAGCGCACGCGCGAGCAGAACCCTCTGCTGCTGACCGCCGGAGAGCTCGCGGTATGATCTGTTCGCGATATTTGTTATCGAGAGCTTTTCCATATTTTTGTTAGCAAGGCTGCGGTCGGCGCGGGAATAGAACGGACCTTTCGAGCCGTTGAGACAGCCGGAGAGCACTACCTCGCGCACCGTCGCGGGAAAATCGCGCTGAGCCTGGGTCTGCTGCGGCAGATAGCCTATGTCCGTGCGCCTGAGCCCGTCGGCGAAATCAACGCTTCCGCCTCTCATCGGGATAAGCCCCAGAATACCTTTTAGAAGAGTGCTCTTGCCCGAGCCGTTTTCGCCGACTATGCAGAGATAGTCTCCGCGCTCAAGCTCAAAGCTCACGCCGTTGACCGCTACAGTGTTGTCGTAGCCTATCACAGCATCGCGGCAGGCGAGCAATATATTTTTGTTCATGAAAGTGCCTCCCTGAGATTTCGGAGATTGTCGTTCATCAGCGAGAGATAGCCGACCCCGGACTCAAATTCATCGCGGCTGACATTGTGGCATGAGTGGAACAGCCGCATCGAACAGCCCGTCTCGCCGCAGATTATCTCCGCCGTTCGCGGCTCGGCCAGCTCTTCATAGAAAATGACCGGGATGCTCTCGTTTTTTACAGTGTTTATTATCTTCGCTACAGTCCGCGCACCCGGCTCGGAGTTGTCCGCGCAGGCGTCGAGCGCGCTGATAAATTTTAAAGAATACCGCTCGGTGAAATTGCGGAAAGCGAAGCGGCCGGAGAATACGATTATATCGCGCTTTCCGTTTTTGACTGCGTCTTTGAATCCCGCATCGAGCGACTGAAGCTTCGAGATATATTTTTCGCTGTTTGATTTATAGAACTCGGCGTTGCGGCCGTCGAGCGGCAGAGCGCGTCGGTTATGACCTTCACCATGCCCTGAGCGTAGACCGGGTCTGTCCAGATATGCGCATCGACAAATCCCTCTTCATATTCATGCTCATGTTCATGCTCGTCCTCGTGGCCGTGTTCATGCTCATGTTCATGCGCGGCAAGGCGCAGACCCATTTCTGAAGCGATATCTAGATACTCGCCCGCTCCCGTTGATTTGTCAAAGAGCTTCGCCGACCAGGTCTCCATATTTTCGCCGACGCGGATCAACAAATCCGCATTGCTGACCGCTTTCATATCGGCGGGTGTAGGATCATATGAGTGGCTCTCCATTCCGGGCGGAAGCAGCAAAGTTAAATCTACTCTGTCCCCGGCAATCTCGCGCACGAAATCATACGGCACGAACAGCGTGCATACAACGCGGAGCTTATCGCTCTTCGATTCAAATTTTCCGGAGGAGCAGGCGGCAAGCGAGAATATCATCGCCGCGCAAAGTATGACTGCCGCCGCGCGCAAAAACTTAGTTTTCATTCTTTTTCCTTTCGGCGCACTCGGCGCAGACTCCGTAGAGCACGGTGTTCTCCGCGCTGAGGGTAAACCCGTGGTGCTCGAAGATATGCTCCGCGACCTTGTCGAGAAAGCCGCACTCGACATGGAGCAGCTTCCCGCACTCGGAGCATTTGAGATGATAGTGATTGCAGCAGTCCGCGCTGTCGCCGACATATTGATAGCACGCGCTCTCCCCGTCGTGGAGCACGAACTTGCGCACGCTCCCCTCGCGCAGCATCTTTTCTAGATGGCGATAGACCGTAGCCTTGCCGACCGGGCAGCCGCGCTCGCCCAGAATATGCGATATATCCTCGGCGGTCAGATGCTACCGCCGCTACTTTTAAGCAGAGATGTAATCAATTCGCCCTGCTTTGTGTTGTAACCCATAAAAAAACACCTCTTTGAGCTTCGGCAGAAAACAGAAGAAATATTCCGCCGCAAACTGAATTTGAGAATCGTTTTCAATTTTAGTCCCAAAAGCGCGGTTTGTCAAGAGCGGAGTTCGCTTCGCTCAAAATTGTGCAGTAGGGGCAGATATCATCAGCCGCGAATTTAGCAGTGATTCTTGTCTTTTGCAACTCGTAGGGACAGCCCTTGCAGCTG
>ENA-OQCP01000360-OQCP01000360.1-human-gut-metagenome-genome-assembly--contig:-NODE-360-length-20534-cov-1.672906_pt1 | contig 20534 bp, 33 predicted proteins | sample MGYA00242760_ERZ504583 | MGnify/ENA primary metagenome ERZ504583 (study PRJEB26092, sample SAMD00036308) | human gut metagenome | host: Homo sapiens | study: EMG produced TPA metagenomics assembly of...
CTCGTCCCTGAGTCTGTTTTTGTTTGCCTGTACAAGACTTACTTTGATCAATCCTGTTCTTAGTCCAACTGCTCGCATGTATCCGGTACCGGCCAGATATGGATACTGTTCGGTGTCTCGATCTTTCTCGGTTTTCGTTCATCATGATGATATTCTTTTCATAATCCACAGTGAAAACGGTAATACTGTTGCTGGCATGATTGGCAACAGCAATATGCTTGTTATCCGGGAAGATCATAAGATCCTTCGGGTAATCACCACTGATCGGAAGTGTAAATTTCTTGGTCAGAAGGCCTGTTTCCTGGTCTACTGCATACATAGTCACAGTATTTTCACCTGCTGTTGTACAGAAAAGATATTTACCGTCCGCGGAAAGAGACATACCGGAAGCTGCGTTATGGAGCGCATCATTGGAATCCTCTTTTCCAAGAGTGGTAATGCTCTGAAGCAGCTGAAACTCCGGATTCTTACCACTTCCGTCATAGCTGTATACCTTCACCTCATTGCTGAGCTCAAAAAGAAGATATGCAAATCTTCCGTCATCACTGAAACGGATGATACGAGGGCCGCTCTCTCTCGGGCAGCGAAGAATGTCAACCAGCTCCAGTTTGTCTTTCTTCTTATTGATACGATAGATCTTAACCTGATCGATACCATTATCTACCGCACAGAGATACTTATTATCCGGTGTCGGACGTACACAATTAACATGCGGACGGAAGTTACGCTCTGCCACGCTTCCAAGTCCCTTGTGGAAAACGCCGTCCATAACACTTCCCAGACGGCCGTCTTTATGTGTATGTACAACCGTTACCTTACCATCATGGTACCCTGCCACATAAAGATATCTTCCGTCCACATCTGTTGCAAGATAGCAGCCTCGCATTCCGTTGATATCCACACTGTTGAGGCGGGTAAGATCACCGTTCTTGTCTCTTTCAAATACAGCTACACCCTCATCCTCAATGGAATACAGATATTTACCGTTTTTTGATACTGCCAGATGAGAAGCATTGCTAACTTCCACTTCGCTTCGTTCTGTGAGTGTTCCTTTTTCTACATCTACATCGTATACCTGAATTCCCTTACTGGTTCCATGGTATATGTTCCCACGTAAGCCACGTACTTCTTTTTTCCCATAAGTTCTGGCCTCCTGCTTTTTACATTGGTTACGTATTTTTGTGTTTATTTTATCACAAAGCTTCTGCAAGAACAAGTTACCATCCTGTTATCTTTTGTGCAATTTTTTTATGCAAAACTGCCGTTCACACATGATCCACGCAAATGGATCGACTCCTGCGCATCCATTACGCCTCTTTACAGATCTCCCAAAGCGCCTCTCATGCTTCCAGAGTTCATCAATTACTTCATCTGTATGCGCTGTGGAAAGGAACATCGCCTCAAACTGGGAAGGTGCAAGATGAATGCCTCGTTTCAGCATTCCCTTGAAATATTTTGCAAAAAGCTCCAGGTTGGATGTTTTTGCAGAAACATAGTCTTTTACCTCCTGGTTTGTAAAGAAAATACTTGCCAGAGAAGAATCATAGTTTACCTGATATGGAAGACCTTTTTCCTCCACGATCTTCTTCAAGCCGCCGTAAAGCTTCTCACCTTTGGCAGCCAGATCTTTGTAGATTTCCTGATGCTCATAGAGATATTTCAGCTGTGTGAAACCTGCAGCCATGGCAACCGGGTTTCCGCTTAAGGTACCTGCCTGGTATACAGGACCACACGGTGAGATCAGATCCATGATCTCCTTACGTCCGCCATAAGCGCTACCGGCATTCCTGCGCCGATTATTTTCCCGTAGGTGACAAGATCCGGACGGATACCAAAATACTCTGCTGCTCCGCCAAAGGCAAGTCGGAAGCCTGTGATCACTTCATCAAAGATCAGCAGGCAATTGTGCTCATCGCAAAGCTCACGAAGCCGCTTTAAGAAGCCTGGTTTCGGAGGAACCACACCCATGTTTGCTCCTACTGCCTCCACGATCACGCTGCCACATTTCCCTCTTCCTGTTTGAGAAGTGCTTCCACACTGGCGGCATCATTGTAGGTAGCGTCATGGTATCCTGTGTACAGCCCTTCGGAACACCGGCGCTGTCCGGAATACCACTTGCCATGACACCGGAACCGGCACTTACCAGAAGGCAGTCACTGTGTCCGTGATAGCAACCTGCAAATTTGATGATCTTGTCTTTTCCGGTAAAACCTCTTGCTGCACGGATGGCACTCATAACAGCTTCTGTACCTGAGTTTACCATACGGATCATATCTACATGTGGAATATGTTCACAGATAAATTCTGCGATCTCTACTTCGATTCCTGTAGCACAGCCAAAGCTCAGCCATTTTCACAGGCTTTTATCACGCTTTCACGGATCGCCGGGAAATTATGTCCCAGGATCATCGGGCCCCAGGAATCAATGTAATCCACATAGCGGTTTCCATCCACATCATAGATGTAACATTTATCTGCTTTTTCAATAAAACGAGGTGCCTCACCGATGGCTCCGTAAGATCTTACCGGGCTGTTTACACCTCCCGGGATTCTTTTTACCGCACGCTCAAATAACTGTTCTGATTTTGTCATCAGCCGATTCTCCCTTCATCCATAAGCCTTGCCAGAAGTTCTGCATAATAGGTAAGATAGATCTGTGCGCCGGAACGGAATGCTCCGGTAGCCATCTCACCTACGATTCTTTCCTCGTCGATCCAGCCGTTTGCAGCTGCTGCTTTTACCATTGCATATTCACCGCTGACACTGTATGCGGCAACCGGAACGTTTGTGATCTCCTTTACCTGCCAGATCATGTCCTGGTATGCAAGAGCCGGTTTTACCATGATGATATCTGCGCCCTCTTCCACATCTGCAAGTGCCTCTTTCAGTCCTTCTCTGCTGTTGTGTGGGTCCATCTGGTAACTCTTTCTGTCACCAAAAGACGGAGCAGAATCTGCTGCCTCACGGAACGGACCATAAAATGCGGAAGCATATTTTACTGCATAGGACATAATCGGTGTTGTATAATGTCCTGCCTTGTCCAGACACTGGCGGATCGCTGCAACACGGCCATCCATCATATCAGATGGAGCAACCATATCCGCACCTGCCTCCACATGGGAAAGTGCTGTTTTTGCAAGAAGCTCCAGTGTCTTGTCATTATCCACATCATGACCGCAGAGAACGCCGCAATGGCCATGGGAAGTGTACTCACACATGCATACATCTGTTACATAATAAAGCTCCGGAAATTTCTCTTTTGCAATGCGAAGAGCTCTCTGAACGATCCCCTCCGGATCATAGGCACCGCTGCCCACTTCATCCTTATGGTCAGGAATACCAAAAACATCACACTGCCTACACCGGCTTTGGAAAGCTGTTCCAGTTTATACGGAAGACGGTCCAGGCTGTAACGGTACTGCCCGGTCATGGACGGAATTTCTTCTTCCTTATTTTCTCCTTCCATTACGAACATAGGATACATAAGAGAAGATTTATCCATTCTTGTCTCACGTACCATCTTACGAAGGTTTTCGCTACCTCTTAATCTTCTTGGTCTTTTTGTCAGTTCCATGATCATTCGCTCCTTTTCATATCCTCCACCAGCTTGACAAGACTGTCAATGGTGGCTTTTTCTGACATATATGCTTTCATTCCAAAGCTCTCAGCAGCCGCCTTCGTCTGTCTGCCGATGCAGGCCGCCTTAACCTTTGAATAATCCAGTCCTTTTGTTCCCTCTACAAATCCCTTCACAGTGGAGGCACTTGTAAACACCGCACAGCTGATCTGTCCTGTTTCAATTCCTTCTTCTCATCGATGAGCTGGCTCTTTTCGTAAAGAGTCTGATAAGTCGGAACATCCTCGACCACAGCGCCTGCCTGTGCAAGAAATGCGGTGAGCTTTTCATTGCCCTTTTCTGCCCGCGGGATAAGTATCTTTTCTCCACCGGAAAGAAGCTCTGAAAGTTCCTTTCCAAGAGTATCCCCGTCATATACCGACGGCACAAAATCTGCCAGCAGACCTCTTTCCTTCAGGGCCTTTTTTGTTCCTTCCCCGATCACGGCCAGACGGGCATTTCCCATGGCACGGATATCTTTTCCATGGCGGATCAGTTCTTCAAAAAATACCCTTACACCTGTAGCTGGTAAATACAAGCCACTGATATTCCTCCAGGTGATCCAGCGCTTTATAGAGACGGCTCTGGTCTTCCATGGGGACAGTACGGATCGCCGGAAGCTCCAGAACCTCCGCGCCTTTTTCACGAAGCATGTCCGCAGTTCTGGAAACAAGCTCCTTCGGTCTTGTGACAAGGACCTTCCATCCTGAAAGCGGCAGTTCTTCATACCAGCCAAACTTCTCTGCCAGTGTACATACCTTACCCACCACAATGATCGCCGGTGTCTCGATCCCCTGGCGTTTCACCTCTTCTTCCAGGGTAGAAACTGTTGCTACGATCCGTTTCTGACCTGCTGTAGTTCCCTTCTGCAGGATCGCCGCAGGCATGTCCTTTTCCATTCCTGCACCTATCAGACCCTCGCAGATATCCGGAAGTGCGGACACGCCCATCAGAAATACAAGCGTTCCCTTTGTATCAACAAGTGCCCGGAAGTCTATATCATATTCTTCTCCGGCTTTCTTGTGTCCTGTAATGATGTGGACTGAAGAACAGAAATCCCTGTGTGTTACCGGAACCCCGTTATATGCCGGTACTGCAATGGAGGAAGTAACACCCGGAACAACCTCATAAGGGATCCCATTCTCCCGAAGAAGCTCCAGCTCCTCTCCTCCTCTTCCAAAGAGGAATGGATCTCCGCCTTTCAGGCGCACCACACGAAGACCCCGCTGTGCCTCCTCAAGAAGTACCTGATTGATATTTTCCTGACGCATGATATGGTGACTGGCACGTTTGCCTACATTGATCAGCCTGGCATTTTCCGGGATTCTTGACAGAACTCCCTGACCTACCAGACTGTCATAGACGACCACATCTGCCTGTTCCAGCACTTTGAGGCCTTTTAATGTAAAAAGGCCGATATCGCCAGGACCGCTCCTACCAGCCATACTTTTCCTGTTTTCATCTGTTTTCTCCTTTTTTCCGAAGAGTTTCTGCCAGTTCCCTGCCTAAGCTTTCCGCATCTGCCTTATTGCCACGCAGTGTTCCTGTTACATAGGAACCGTCTTTTTCATTATAATAAAGCCCTCTGAGATAGATCTCATCCCCGAGAATTTCCGCATGGGCAGCCACCGGAGAAGAGCACCCTCCATCCAGGAGCTTTACAAAAGCACGCTCCGCACTTCCCGCGGTCCAGGCATCCTTATCACAGTAGCCCTCCAGGAAATCATAAGCTTCCCCTTTTCTTCCCTGTACAGCAAGGATTCCCTGACCAGCAGCCGGAATGATCTCATCTGCTGTAAAATACCGGTTGATCCTGGATTCCAGTCCAAGTCTCTTAAGGCCGGCAGCAGCCAGGATCAATGCACTGTACTGTCCTTCATCCAGCTTCCGGAGTCTTGTCTGAAGATTTCCGCGGATACTTCTGACATCCATATCCGGATACAGTTTTTTAAGCTGTAAGGTTCTCCTTAAGCTGGAGCACCCAAGGGGCTTGCTTTTATCAAGTTCAGAAACTCCATCAGGAAGAACCAGTACGTCTCTCGGATCTTCTCTTTTGGAAAAAGCCAGCAGCGGCAGTTCCTCCGGAACCTCCATAGGCATATCTTTCAGGCTGTGTACAGAAAGAATACTTCTTCCATCTATCAGTGCTTTATCCAGCTCCTTTACAAAAAGCCCTTTTCCGCCAACCTTATCCAGTGTACGGTCCAGAATGATATCCCCGGTAGTTTTCATAGTGAGGATTTCCACTTCCAGATCCGGATTTTTTTCTTTTATGTAGTCACGGACCATTTCGCTCTGCAGCACTGCAAGCTTACTCTCTCTGCTGCCGATCACGATCTTATCTCTCTTCATCTTCATCCTGCTCTCCCAATACTTTTTCCAGCGCATTCTGGATCTCTTCCCTTACACGCTTTGCTTTTTTGTGATCCAGTCCGCTGGCTGTAACTCCAACTACCATTTCATCCCGCATATATAACGCCTGGGAAATAAAAATCACAGGTTCCCGGTCGGAGGCTACATTAACATAAATGCCCTCCTCCTTACAGACACGGTGGATCTCATCATTCAGCTTCCAGTCATTGGTGGCTGCGATCACCATATATGCATTGGCAAAATCAGAACGTTTCACGGGACGGATATGCAGAGTCACGGTTCCTGCTTTCCCGAGATCCATAAGCTCCTGGGTCACTTTTGTAGCCACTACCGTGATATTTCTTGTAAATTTCAGAAGAGTTTTTATTCTTCTGGTAGCAATATTACCACCACCTGCCACAACGATATTTTTATCGGACAGGTCTATAAACATGGGGAAATAAGGTTTATTCTTCATAAAGTTTCTCCAGTCCTTCCACACATTCCAGAAAAGCATCCTGGTTCAGACTGTCCCGAAGCCCGAAGATCAGCTTGTTCACAACCTTTCCGGCTGCAGTATCCACTGCTTTTTTCAGGTTTTCTCTGTCTGAATCCTCCATAGGAGTTTTCCGGAAGATTTTTTCGATCCTCAGGTTCAGATCTTCCACAGCATCCGCTTTGATCTCCTGGATGCGCGGGATGATATCACGACCTTCCAGCCACTGGAAAAATTCGTTCATCTGGGCCTTCACAATGGCTCCTGCTGCTTCTAGGTTATCTGCAAGTTCCTTCGGTGTCTCGCCGGTTCGGAAGCTGTCCATATCATAAAGTGTGATGTTATCTTTTTTTCGGATCTCCGGATCAATATCTCTTGGAACTGCCAGATCGATAAGGATCATAGGTCGTTCCACACGTACATCCTCAAACAATTCTTCCGTCAGTGTATAATTGGGGCTTGCTGTTGCGCTGACCACCAGGTCACACTCCGGCAGATAATCCATTCTCTCACCATAATTGATCCTGCTGCATCCAACAGGAATGCTCACAACACCACTTCTGTACTGACGGATCGTAACCGTCACATCCGCTCCTGCTTCACGCAGTGTCTGGGCAGCCATCTTCCCCATCTCACCGTTTCCGATCACCATACAGACTTTATTGCGAACATGATAACCGCCCTCTTCCAGAAAACGGATGGCCTGATGGATCACAGAAGGATTTCCATGAGAAACGGCACTTCCGTTTTGATCTTCTTGCCTGCAGTTACCGCCATACGGAAAAGCACCTCCAGAACACTGTCTGTGGTAAACTCATCCCTTGACATACTCAACGCCTCTTTTACCTGGGTCAGGATCTGATCTTCCCCCAGGATCTGGGATTTCAGTCCGCTGGTAAGATAAAAAAGGTGCTCCACCGCCTCTTCGTTTTCTCTGCTGGTAAAATACTTCTGGTATTGTTCTCCCTGCACACCTTTCAACGAGCAGAGCCACTGATACAGGTCCGGCTTCTCCTCATCTGCAGTACTTACCCACAGTTCCAGCCGGTTACAGGTCGACAGAATAATACACCCGCAGATCCCAGCTTCTTCTTTCAGCCTGCGCAGCGCCTCTCCGGTATTTTTACGGGTAAAAGCAAACTGCGCTCTGACATCTACAGGTGCCATATTATGATCGATTCCAAGCATGAATATACTCATGTCCTACATTTCTCCTTTGTTTCCACAATCTTTTATAATGATAAACATTTCCGTAAGGAAAGTCAACTACGATTGACAATGTCAGCCCTCCCTTTTATAATATCTTATGGTAGAAATTGCGGATCATCTTTATATTCCAGCGGAGAAATATAAAGAATTTATCATAATCACCATAATTATCAGGATGGAGGAAATCCCCGTATGAACTCAGCTTCAAAAAAAGCGATCCTAGTAGTAAGTTTCGGCACAAGCTATGAAAACACCCGTAAGCTTACCATCGAGGCAATCGAGCACGATATTGCCGATGCATTCCCGGCCTGTCCCACCTACCGTGCATGGACAAGCAAAATGATCATTGCCAAACTGAAAAAGCGGGACGGTCTTACGATCCACACGGTAAAGGAAGCTCTGGAACAGATGCTTCTGGATGGTATCACCGATGTGATCGTACAGCCGACTCATGTGATCAACGGTATCGAAAATGATCAGATGAAAGCCGATGCGCTTTCTTTTCGTGACCGTTTTTCCAGTATTGTTTTCGGAAATCCTCTTCTCACAACAGAAGAAGATAACCAGGCGATCGTCCGGGTAGTTGCAGATGAATTCCGGGACATGGATCCGGACACTGCACTTGTACTGATGGGACATGGAACAGAACACTACGCAAACACGGTTTATGCTGCTTTGGATTACCGTTTTAAAGATACCGGACATAAAAATATTTTTCTTGGAACTGTAGAAGCTATCCGGCCCTGGACTCCCTTCTCCGGGCTGCCGACAGCTTCATCCGAAAAAGATCGTGCTAGCGCCTTTCATGATCGTAGCCGGCGACCATGCACAGAACGATCTGGCCGGTGCAGATCCGGACTCCTGGATGAACCGTCTTTCTTCCGAAGGATATGAAGTCACCCCTGTACTGAAGGGACTTGGAGAATATCCCAGGTCCGGCAGATCCTTGTGGAACATGTACAGCAAGCCATGAACGTTTCGGTCTGACAGAGATCAGATGATCCATATATATCCCTCATAAAAAAAACTGCACCGTGATCCATCCCTGGATCTTCCGGTGCAATTTTTTATTTTTATGAAATTACTTGAAATTCTGAAATTCCTATTATTTATGCCATCAGTTCATCCAGTTTTGTCTTTACAGCAAGGATAAACTCTTTGCTGTTCAATACCTGTACCTCTTTCAGGGAAGTGATCAGTGCAAGATCCTTGGTCATCTTTCCGCTTTCAATGGTATCCAGTGTTGCTTTTTCCAGTTTTCCTGCAAAATCAGCAAGTGCTTCATTTCCGTCCAGCTCGCCTCTCTTGCGGAGAGCTCCTGTCCATGCAAAGATCGTTGCAACAGAGTTTGTGGATGTTTCTTTTCCCTCAAGATGACGATAATAGTGTCTCTGAACTGTTCCGTGGGCAGCCTCATACTCAAAATATCCTTCGGGGATACCAGTACAGAGGTCATCATGCAAGAGAGCCAAATGCGGAAGATACCATGTCGCTCATAACATCTCCGTCATAGTTCTTGCATGCCCAGATAAAACCGCCATCTGCCTTCATAACACGGGCTACGATATCATCGATCAGACTGTAGAAATAGGTCAGGCCGGCTTCCTCAAATTTATCCTTAAACTCTGCATCAAAGATCTGCTGGAAAATCTCTTTAAATCTTCCATCGTATGTTTTGGAAATGGTATCCTTGCTTCCGAACCATACATCCTGCTTTGTGTCCAGTGCATAATTAAAGCAGCTTCTCGCAAAGCTCTTTACGGAATCATCAAGATTATGCATGCCACGGAGAACACCTGCTCCATCAAAATGCTGGATCAGCTCCTTACGCTCTTCTCCGTCTTCGCCCTCAAATACAAGATATGCATCTCCCGGCTTGTCAATATAAAATTCTGTATTCTTATAGATATCTCCATATGCATGACGTGCAAGTGTGATCGGTTTCACCCAATTCTTTACACATGGCTCGATTCCCTTTACAACGATCGGCGCACGGAATACAGTTCCATCAAGAATGGCACGGATCGTTCCGTTTGGACTCTTGTACATTTTTTTCAGGTCATACTCTTCCATTCTGGCTGCGTTTGGCGTGATCGTGGCACATTTTACGGCTACTCCGTATTTCTTGGTTGCTTCTGCTGCATCAATGGTAACCTGATCATCTGTCTCATTTCTGTGCTCAAGACCAAGATCATAATATTCTGTATTCAGTTCCAGATACGGTGTGAGAAGTTCATCCTTGATGATCTGCCACAGGATACGTGTCATCTCGTCTCCGTCCATCTCAACTAAAGGTGTCTGCATTTTGATTTTTTCCATATTATTTTCTCCTTTTGAGGTTTATTCTCCTGTTCGGATTCCAGGTGCTCTTTCCTTTAGAATCTTTCTTCAGCACTTTTACTGTACATTGTACTCATATTTCCGGTTCCGTCAACGCTTTTGTGCTTTACCACACTATGTTTATAAGAATTGTATAATAATTCAGCCTGCCAACAGTTTTTCACAGTTAAATTTTCCCCATCCCTGCTGATTTCTGGGAAGTCCCATATCTTCTGCATTTTCTCTTAACAACATCTTTACCTCCACATTAGAAAGCCGGGGATCTTTTTCCAGAAGCAGGCGATCCCTCCTGACACCAGAGGCGTCGACATGGAGGTTCCGCTTTTGAGCCATATGAGTACGGCAGTCCCGGTGCACAGGCAATGACCTGGCTTCCCGGCGCTACCAGATCCGGTTTGCACACACAGTCAAAAGTAGGGCCTCTTCCGGAAACTGCCTTTCTGCCATTCAGCATATCACTGGAGCCTACGGTAATGATCTTCCGGCTGCTTCCCGGTGCTGTTACCGTGCCGGCCCCCGGTCCCTGATTTCCTGCTGCAGCTACCACCACAAATCCCAAATCCCAAAGTTTTTCCACTCCTTCAAGAAGATCTGTCTGTTCCTTATGATCCCGGGATGTTGTTCCCACTGAAATATTAACGATACGGATATGATAAATGCTTCCAAACTCCATGATCACCGAAATGCCCGCATCACATCCTCCTGCTTCCGTTCCCGAAACGATCCAGAACCTTCAGAGCAGCGATACTGCAGCCAGGTGCAGCCCCTTTATATTTTCCACCTGATGCAGTTCCGTCCCCTGCAAGGATCCCGCTGACATGAGTCCCATGTCCGTTATCATCATATGGGCTGCGTCTGACTCCTGTAAAATCACGAAACACGGAAATACGGCTGCCAAAATCTATATGAGGAAAAATACCGGTGTCCAGAACCGCCACGCCTATCCCTTTTCCTGTATACATCCTTTTATACCTTTCCAAAGCTCTCCCGTCGGACAGCTGACCTTTCTTTAGCTTATTCTGCGGACATCTTTCCCGCTACTCGTTTTATATAAAAAGACCCCGGGATCTTTGCTGTATATTTTATTTAGTTTCCTCTTCCTGTACGAAAATTAACTGTTTTCTGGATCTGATTGTCCATTATGGTGATCACTAGATCCTGACCTGCCGCATCCTTGGAGTCTTTCTTTTTGCTGTCATCCTCTTTTGCATCCTGAAGCTCTGCGGTTTCCTCCTTTGTCGTTATCTCGCCTACAAAAGCAGCTGTCGGTGCCCCCAGACACATCGCTGCGATCAATGCTGCCCCTAAAAGCACCTGTACTGTTATTTTTCTCATTTCTTATGTCCTCCTTTATAGCGTCAGTCCGCCTATTATACGGCTGAATCTTTGTTGCCTGTAAGAATTTCGATCTGATTTCCGTCTGCTGCAAGAAGTGAACAGTCCAGATATAAGCAAAAACCGCTGCTGTCCGTTTTTCCATCTTCTGTGGAAACATCCATCGGAAATGCTTCATAAATCTTATCATGGTTCAATCTTATATAAATCCTGCTGTCTGTATCCAGATATTTTTCTTCAATACAGCCTGTGATCTTTTCCAGATTTCCCTGGATCTCGCACTGAACTGCTCTGGCACCGGCAGGAACCTTATTTGCTGATCACGTCCAGTACAATTTCCTTCCCTTTTTTGTCTTTGTATGTATTGACCCAGAATCTTGTGTATTCCAACAGATATTCCTGTCCGTCACCATAACAGCCATCTGTCTTTCTGGTACGAAGAGGTCTGCCAAGGACTTTCCGCAGTGCTGCAGAACTCTTTTCTCTTACAAATGCTTTCCTTATTCTTGAAGATGTTCTAGCATCGTATACACCAGTTTTTGTATTAAAAGCATAAAATCCGGCTCTGGACTGTCCATATGCGGAATAATAAACGCCTTTTACCATCTGTGCATACCGGTTAAATCCATAGTATTTCCCGCCGATCTTTTTTACAAGGAGATAGTTCTCCCCGAAGAATGTTCCACCTTTATAAGCCTTTCCGGTGTTGGAAAAATAGTATCTGTATGTCATTTTTTTGCCGGTAGTCTTATTAGCGACAGTCACGGTTTTCCATGTATTCTTTACTTTTTTTCCCTTCACATAATAGTAGTATTGTCCGCCCTCTTTTTTCCAGCCATTTTTAACAGCTGCTTTTGCGGTTGTTGTGGTTGCTGTTGTTGCTGCCTGCGCACACACTGTGCCAAATGTCAGGCAAAACAGCATTTGTGATCATGAGAACAAGCTGTGCGAATCTTCTCTTTTTCATGGTTTCTTTTCCTCCTGTTTTAAAAATCTCCATACCCGGTGATAATTATATTTTCTTGCAATATAATGTATAAAATACATTATTCTCCTCCAATACTTAACATATCTGAAAAATAAAGGAGGTTTTTCTATGCTTCTCTTTTTTCTTGTATTCTTCGGACTCCAGATCTTTGTTCTTTTCTGCTGTGCCGCTGCAGGAAATGACGCCGCTTCCCAGGAACTATCTGACCAGGAACAGCTTCAGTTTATCGCAGAATGGAAAAAACAACATCAAAAAAAGGACGTCTGCTGAAGAACGTCCTTTTTGCTTTGCAATTCTATTCTCCATTCATATGATGATACACACCAGTCCGCCTTTGCTGTCATTTACGATCTTCTTCATAGTATCCTGAAGCTTCACCTGACTTTCTTCGCTGATCATGGCAAGCTTGTTCCGGATTCCGTCTTCCACCAGCTGCTGTATGGATTTTCCGAAAATATTGGTCTCCCAGATACTTTCCCCTCCGCTCCGGGCTTTCTCTGATATACTTTATCAGGTCCTCCGCCTGCTGTTCTGTACCAACAATCGGAGCGATCTCCGTTTCGATTCCCGCCCGGATCATATGAATGGACGGACTTTTTGACCGGATCTTTACTCCGAATTTATTTCCCTGACGGATCACCTCAGGTTCCTCAATAGTGATCTCGGAAAGCTCAGGCACCACAACCCCATACCCTGTTCCTTTTACCGCTTCCAGGGCAGCCTGGACTTTTACAAATTGTTCCTTCATACCGGCAAGCTCTTTTATGGTCTGGATCAGTTCATATTCGCTTTCCATAGATATCCCGCTCATTTCACTGAGCATCTGATAATAATAAATGTCTTTTACTGCGATCCGGATACGGACTTTTCCATCGGAAAGACTGACCTGCTCAAGCAATGTATCTTCCACATATGGACTTTCCAGATATACTGATTCTCTGCTTACATCACGCACATGAGTAAGTCTGGTCATCTTTTCCCGAATCTCATTTAACAGAGCCGCCTTTACCTCATGTTCCGGAGAAAGCATCTCCACCCATCTGGGAACAAAAAGCTCTATCTCACTGACCGGGAATTCATAAAGGATCTTCTCCAGGATTCTGGTCACATCCTCTTTTCGAAGCTGTTCACAGTTGACTGCCAGAACGGATACTCCAAATTTCTCTTCCAGATGTTTTACAGTTTTTCCGGTTTCCTCACTGTAGGGAGTCTGGGAGTTTACCAGGATCAGAAAGGGTTTTCCCTGGACTTTCAGTTCTTTTATGGTCTGTTCCTCTGCCGGAATAAAATTTTCTCTGGGAATCTCCCCAAAACTTCCGTCTGTTGTGACTACAATCCCAATGGTGGAATGCTGGCTGATCACTTTTTCCGTTCCAATGCGGGCTGCATCATGGAACGGGATTGCTTTTCCTGCCAGGGAGTTTTGACCATCCGCTCCCTGCCTTCTTCCACATTTCCGGATGCATCCTTTACCAGAAAGCCTACACAGTCAATGAGTTTTACCCGGATTTTCTGGTTTTCCCCTATGGATACTTCCACTGCTTCTTTTGGAATAAATTTGGGTTCTACGGTGGTGATCATTTTTCCGGCACCGCTTAATGGCAGTTCATCCTGAAGTTCTGCTCTTTTTCCCTCGCTGATCGATGGCAGTGCTATCAGCTCCATAAATCTCCGGATGAATGTGGATTTTCCTGTACGGACCGGTCCCACAACCCCTATGTAGATATCCCCGCCCGTCCGCGCCTGGATATCACGGTAAACCTGAAAGTTTTCCATATAAAAAAGCCTCCCTGCATATACTGGCCTGTAAGTTCCGGGAAACGTCTTAAAAAAGACAGTTCCCGCATACCACAGTATATGCCCGGAAGGCTTCTTATATGCTGCTGTTCACCGGGAACAGCAGCTCTTTGTATTCCTCATATCAGTCTTTGATATAGAACTCATTGTGAAGCAGATGATGCTCTTTGCCTTTGAGGAGTCCCTCATAAAGCTCCAGAACCAGTGGGTTCTCATCGGATTTCTTGATGATCATGGTATTGTCTGCATTGTACAAACCTCTTGCTCTGGCTGCCTTGGTTCTGTCACCGGATCTGGTCGGCTGACCTCCACCCATGATACATCCACGGCGGCATGCCATAACCTCGATCAGATGATAGTTTGCCTCGCCGTTCTTTACACGTTCCATAACGGTTCTTGCATTTGCAAGGCCACTGGCTACGCATACATTGATATCCATTCCCTTGTACGGTACGGTAAATTCCTTGATTCCCTCTTCACCACGAACACCGCACTCTGCAATCTCATGCATGGCTTCCTTGCTGTGATCCGGCTCAGTCTTCGAAGACTGCTCGGTAACACCACCGGTAACACCGAAGATAACGCCACCGCCGGAACCAAATCCAAACGGCATATCGCATGCTTCCGGATCCAGTGTTGCAAAATCAAGACCAAAGTTATCGATCATGCGGAGAAGCTCTGTGGTTGTGATAACGATATCGGTATCCTGCTCGCCATCGGTAAAGCTGTTGGGGCGGATTGCCTCTGCCTTCTTGGCTGTACATGGCATAATGGAAACCATAACGGTCTTCTTGCCTGCTGCATGCTCCGGATCACGGAAGTATTCCTTGATAACCGCAGACATCATTCCCTGTGGGGAACGGCAGGTAGAAATGTTCGGAACATATTCCTTATACTGATCTGTGATGAACTTCACCCATGCAGGACAGCAGGAGGTCAGAAGCGGAAGGTTCTCACCCTTCTCTACTCTGTTTAAGAACTCCTTGGTCTCTTCCATAATAGTAAGATCGGCACTGAATGTGGTATCGTATACTTCATCAAAGCCCATTCTGTGGAGTGCGTTGACGATCTTGCCATAACGCTCCTGCCTTTGTGAGGCCGTAGTGATCACCAACTGCTACACGGACTGCCGGCGCGATCTGGGCAACCACACGGGTATCCTTGTCCGCAAGTGCATCCCAAACCTCATCCATATGTGTACGAATGGAGATGGCTCCTGTCGGACAGTAAACACGGCACTGACCACAGTTTACACACTGTGTCTCAGCAATCTTTTTATTGAATGCAGGCATAACCATGGCCTCTGTTCCACGGAATGCGAATCCAAGAGCTCCGATTCCCTGAAGTTCCTCGCAGGCACGTACACAGTTGCCGCAGAGGATACATTTGTTCGGATCACGGATGATGGACGGTGAACTGTCATCGATCTCGTGCTGTTCTCTTGTATTTTCAAAACGGATATCCCGCACGCCAAGGCGATGTGCCAGCTCCTGCAGGATACATTCGCCGCTCTTTACACAGGTTGTACAGTCACGGCAATGTGCTGCAAGAAGCAGCTCCACGATCAGTTTACGATATTTCTTAATACGACCGGAGTTGGTATAGATAACCATTCCGTCTCTCGGCTGCTCGGAACAGGAGGCAAATGTTTTGCCTCTGTCATCCTCAACTGTACAGAGACGACAGGCACCAAAGGTGGAAACCTCTGAATGATAGCACAGTGTGGGGATATTGATACCGGCATTCCTGATGACTGTCAGGACATTTTTTTCGTCAGTAAATTCTACTTTTCTTCCGTCAATTGTCATTGTACCCATAAGATATCCTCCCTTCTATGCTTCCACATAAATCGCATCAAAGTTACAGTTATCCTTACAGGATCCGCATTTGATACATACGTCATTGTTGATTACATGTGGATGTTGATCTTTCCTGAAATCGCACCAGTCGGACAGTTCTTTGCACACTTGCCGCAGCGATACAGAACTCAGGATTGATATGGAATTGACGGAGCGCCGTGCAGACCTTCGCACGACATTTTTTATCTACGATATGCTCTACATATTCGTCACGGAAACGCTTCAGAGTACTGATGACCGGAAGCGGTGCACTCTTACCGAGTCCGCACAGGGCCATGCTCTGAACCATGTTTGCAAGCTCTTCCAGCTCATCCAGATCGGAAAGCTCACCCTTACCTGCGACGATTCTCTCCAGGATCTCAAGCATACGTTTGGTACCCTCACGGCAGGGAACACATTTACCACAGCTCTCACGCTGTGTAAAGCTCATGAAGAAACGCGCAACCTCTACCATACAGGTATTCTCATCCATAACAACAAGTCCACCGGAACCCATGATGGCATCCAGCTTCTTAACAGAATCAAAATCAAGCGGATGATCGATCTGATCGTCGATCAGACATCCACCGGAAGGACCACCGATCTGTACACCCTTAAATGCAGCACCACTCTTAAGACCACCACCAATGTCATAAATGATATGACGGAGGCTTGTTCCCATCGGCACCTCGATAAGGCCGGTGTTCTCAATGGAACCGGTAAGTGAGAAGGTCTTTGTTCCGGGGCTTCCCTCTGTACCGATGGTGTGGAACCAGTCAGCACCCTGAAGGATGATCTTCGGTACGTTGGCATAAGTCTCTACGTTATTGAGAACGGTAGGCTTACCCCACAGACCTTGCTCGACAGTTCTCGGAGGTTTTACTCGAGGCATACCTCTGTTGCCTTCGATAGAAGCAGTCAGGCAGAACCTTCACCACATACGAACGCTCCGGCACCGCGATTGATATGTAAGTGGAAATTAATACCGGAACCAAGGATATTATCACCAAGAAGGCCATAGGACTCTGCCTGCTCAATAGCCATTCGAAGTCTCTGTACAGAAAGAGGATACTCGGCACGCACATAAATATAACCATCTTCTGCACCTACTGCATAGGCAGCGATCACCATACCCTCGATCATCTTGTAAGGATCACCTTCCATTACAGAACCATCCATAAATGCTCCCGGGTCACCCTCATCACCGTTACATACTACATAACGGACTTTTTCCGGCTGGCGTGCAACCTGTGACCATTTCTTGCCTGCAGGGAAGCCTGCACCGCCACGGCCGCGGAGACCAGACTTCGAGATCTCGTCGATAACACCTGTGGGGTCATCTCAAAGAAAGCCTTCGCCATAGCGGAAAATCCGCCTACGGAAATATATTCATCAATGGACTCTGCATCGATCTTGCCACAGTTCTCAAGAACGATCCTTGTCTGCTGGTTCAGGAACGGAATGTCACTGGGATGTGGACAGGCCTCATCATTATGACGATAAAACAGACGCTCGACAGGCAGTCCGCAGATCACAGTCTTCTCTACGATCTCGCGGCAGTCATCTACCTGAACATGTACATACTGATAATCATATGGCTCAATTCTCATAAGAGGCCCAAGTTCACACAAGCCCTGGCATCCGGTCTTAACGATTCCTACATGAGGAACATCCTTTTGCATCTCAACCGCAACACCCTCGATTCCCTCACAGAGTCTTGACATTTCTTCATAAATCTTCTGAGCACCGGAAGCAATACATCCGGTACCGGAACAGACGAGAACACGGCAGGTATAGCCATCAAGATTCTTCTTAACCTCAGCCTGTTTGTTTTTCAGATCTTCCATACTGGTTATACTCATACGCTCTCACCTCTCAATTCATTTAAAAGCTCAACAGCCTTCTCAGGAGTCATCTTCGGGTGAACTTCATCATTTACAGTCAGTGTCGGTGCAAGTCCGCAGGCACCAAGACAGGAAACTGTCTCAACGGTAAACATCATATCATCTGTAGTATGCTTCTTATGACTCAGTCCAAGTTCCTTCAGCATTGCTTCCTTTACAGGCATGGACTTACGTACATGACAGGCAGTACCGTCACATACCTTGATGATGTACTTGCCTTTCGGCTCAAAGGAAAAGTTTTCATAGAAGTAGCTACACTGTACGCCTTCGCTTCTTTTACACCAATCTGTTCCGCAACATAAGTAAGAAGCTCTCCCGGAAGATAACGGTACTCAGCCTGAATATCCTGCATGATCGGAATCAGTGATGCAGCTTTCCGGCCGTAGTGCTCGATGATCTCGTCCGTTTTTCTGTAATACGTCTGGTCTAACATTCGGTTCCCTCCTTGTTTCTCATAGATTTTCCACTTGATCAACCTGTTCCACTACAGGTTAATGCTTTAACACTCTGTCAGTGCCGCGCATTTATGCAAATCATTATTTTGCACTATTTCATGCCTTTAATTATAACTTATATGGTCATTTTTCACAAGCAGTTTTTTTGCTTTTTTCAGAATATATCGAAATGTTTACAACGGCTTACTGATTTTATATCTATTTTCCATAAAATATGTTCAATTTTTAACAGCTTTGATAATAAAGATACAAATCTGCTCTTTGTTTCTGCCCCAAAACATTAAAGCCGGTTATTGATTTTATTTCTCAATTACTTTAAGATAGATAAAAAGTGCGTGGAAAACATTTAATTAATTTATTTTGTAAAGGAGAACATCTATGCGAAATCTTGACACACCAGTAAAACAGATCCGGCGAAAGATTTTTACCGAAATTGCTAAGATCGGATTTGAATCCACGGACGAATCAATGATCCATGATATCGAATCCATTCCCTACAATATTGTAGAGGAACGCGCGAAATACCGTGAAAGCATCTATCGTGAAAGAGCTGTTGCAAGCGAACGTGTCCGTCTGGCCATGGGACTTTCCCTCCGCCCGGAAATCGTTCCGTCCACCTTACCGATGGCGTGAAGGCCAGCAACATTGACGAGAAATATTATGAACCACCTCTTATGCAGGTGATCCCTTCCGCATGTTCCGCATGCGAATCCAACAAATACGAAGTCAGCAACATGTGCCGCGGCTGTGTCGCACATCCCTGTTTACTCACCTGCCCCAAAGGCGCATTTCCATGGTAAACGGAAAATCCTTCATCGACCAGGACAAATGTATCCATTGCGGAAGATGCAAAGCTGTCTGTCCTTACGATGCCATCGCCCATAAAGAACGCCCCTGCGAACGTGCCTGCGGTGTAAAGCCATCGAGAGCGATGAACAGGGACGCGCCTCCATCAACCAGGATAAATGCGTATCCTGCGGCATGTGCATGGTCAGCTGTCCATTCGGAGCTATCTCCGACAAATCCCAGATTTTCCAGCTGGCACATGCCCTCCGAGAAGGAACTGAGATCATTGCAGAAATCGCCCCCGCCTACATCAATCAGTTCGGCGAAGACGTCACCCCGGGCCAATTCCGCTCCGCTCTCAAACAGCTGGGCTTCTCAAACATTTATGAGGTAGCACTGGGCGCAGACATCGGCTGCATCTCTGAAGCACACCACTACGCCAAAGAAGTAGCAACCGGCCACCTCCCGTTCCTCCTCACCTCCTGCTGCCCATCCTGGTCAGTCATGGCAAAAAAATACTTCCCGGCTATGATCGACAACATCTCCCAGGAGCTGACCCCGATGGTGGCAACTGCCCGGATCGTAAAAAAAGAGCACCCCCATGCGAAGTAGTCTTCATCGGACCATGCGCCTCCAAGAAACTGGAAGCCATGCGTCATTCCGTAAGAAGTGATGTAGACTTCGTGATCACCTTCGAGGAACTCTGGGGCCTGTTCGACGCCAAAAGCATCACCCCATCCACCTGCGAAGAGCTCCCGGAAGAAACCCAGGCCGCAACCGCAGCAGGAAGAGGCTACGCCATCGCCGGCGGCGTAGCTGGAGCCATCGAAAACTGTCTGAAGGAATACTATCCCGATGTACCAGTCCACATCGAACACGCAGAAAGCCTTGCCGAATGCAAAAAAGTCCTCACTCTGGCAAAAGCCGGCAAGATCAAAAACTGCATGATCGAAGGAATGGCCTGCCCCGGAGCTGCATCGGAGGCGCCGGAACCAACGCCGGCTTCGCAAAACCTCCAAGGCCCTCAAAAAATACGTAGACAGCTCAGAACCAAAACTCCCCTCACAGGAACTGGAAAACCTGGAGTTGAACTAAATACCTCAAAATATTCCACTATATAATTCCCCAAATATTTCAATTTGATTGAATAAAAAACGGAGATGCAACCTAGATCTTTAATCTTCAAGGTTGCATCTCCATTATTTTATCAACCAGGACAGGGCAAAGCCCGCCTCCATCCCTCATCCACATCCTATCGTTTAGCCAGACAACTTACCCCAACCAACGCACAGGCCCGGAAGGGAGTGCGGTTCTGTCCGCGGCCGGGCTTCGTCGGCGGCTAGATCTAAGGCGCCGGGATTCTGCTAAAACCATTTTCCAAAAGCCAGAACTCGCGGCTTTTTGCCGCTCAGACAGCT
>ENA-OQCP01000361-OQCP01000361.1-human-gut-metagenome-genome-assembly--contig:-NODE-361-length-20512-cov-2.126269_pt1 | contig 20512 bp, 26 predicted proteins | sample MGYA00242760_ERZ504583 | MGnify/ENA primary metagenome ERZ504583 (study PRJEB26092, sample SAMD00036308) | human gut metagenome | host: Homo sapiens | study: EMG produced TPA metagenomics assembly of...
CGACAAACCTCTGGGACTGGAGATTTGAAGGACGGTTGATCTCGATTCCGAGCGCGTGATTGATGCCTGCGTTTATGAAATTGCACCGCATACATACAAGATGTGGTACAAGGACGAGGACAAGGAAAGCAGGACATACGCAGCAGTCAGCTACGATTTGTATCATTGGGATGTAGTTGGAGAAGAGGTTGCGGACTGCGGTCAGGAAGGACCGAATGTGTTTGAACTCGGCGGAAAAATCTGGATGATTTCGGATTTCTGGAACGGGCTTGCAGTTATACATCGGAAGATTATACGCACTGGACACGGTGTGAGGATATTTTACGGGAATCCGGCACAAGAGCGATGGACACCGGAATGGGACATCACGCGGATGTTCTCGTGAAGGATGGAAGAGCGTTTATCTTTTATTTCTGTCATCCGTATGCCGGTGAAAATGAAGGCGACTTTACAGACGAAGAGAAAGCACGTTTTACGGAGCGCGATCGAAATAAAGCGGTTGTACAGGTGGCGGAACTGAAAGTAGAAGGAGAAAATCTTGTCTGCGACCGCAATGCAGCAGTAACATGGGAGATGTGAGAAAAATTTTAAATACCTTAAAAGAGTGGACAGAATCTTAAAATTCCGGTGTAGAAAAAAAGTACGCGGGTTCTAAAATGAAGGTAAAACAATGTAGCGATGACAGTTCAGGCAGTAGTAAAACACTTGCTGCCTGGCTGCGTGAAAAGTGATTCAGATATAGAAGATTAACCGGAAAGAGAGGGACGGAAAAATGAGTTTTTGTATTGGGAAAGACAGACTGACAAACGGCGCAAAAATTCTGGAGACAAACGACAGAGGTGCGCTGCTGGAGCTGGACAAAGAGGGAGCCGGCATTTTGATCCCGGAGTTCCTTTCCAGAAAAGAACGATATTTTATATTTAAAGTAAAAGTACTGGAGGAACATAGTGTTTCCATGAATCTTCTCATTTACGGAGAGGATCCGGCGGAGCCGGTCATGAACATCCGATTTGGTATTCTGCCGAAGCTGGAAACACAGATGTGCATTGACCGCACATGGTTTGAAGGCAACGTTCTGTTCCCGGAAAACCTAGCGGGCGATTTAAAAATTGTGTGTCACGGACGAAGAATTGCGCAGGAAGAGATCACCAGAGTAGAACTTTCTTCTTTGCAGGCGTTTCATAATCAGAAGATTGTGTTGACAGATCTGGACTTCGTAAAAGAAGCGCCGGAGGTGAATCTGACGGATGAAAAGCTGGTAGATGCCTTCGGACAGAACAAGCGGAAAGAATGGAAAGAAAAAATTCATTCGGAAGAGGAATTAAAAGAGAAAATGAATTGCCAGCTTGCGGAACAGGGAAAACCGTTCCCGTTTGCGGACTGGTCAAAATACGGTGGTTGGACGCGCAAAAAACTGACGGAGGGAACCGGTTTCTTTTCAAGGATCAAAGAAGACAACGGCAAGTGGTGGCTGGTTGATCCGCTTGGCTATGCATTCTTAAGCATTGGTCCGGACTGTGTCGGCCCTGAAATTGACTGTCGGATCGATGGTCTGGAAAAAAAATCTCGACTGGCTGCCGTCCGAAGACGATAGTGACTACGGAGTGTTTTTTCAATCCCAGCATGTGATCCCCGGAAGAAGACGGAATTTTAAGAGCTTTTCGTATTCTAAAGCAAATCTGTACCGCGTCTGGGGAGAAAAATGGAAAGAAAACTGGCGACCAATGATTGTTGGACAGCTGAAAGCCCACGGAATGAATACCCTTGGCAACTGGAGTAGCGATGAGCTGTTCGGAACAACGGAAATTCCTTATGTAACATCACTTCCGGAATTCCCAACAACAAAGCAGAACATTTTCCGTGATTTCCCGGATGTGTTCAATGAGGAATACGAAGAGACGGCAAAGAAAAATGCACAGGAATTAGCACCGCGTGCCAACGATCCGTGGATGATCGGTTATTTCCTGCGGAATGAGCCGAGCTGGGCATTCGTTGACAATCTGGTACTGGCAGATGAGACTCTGTACAATCCGGCGCGCACCAGCTGCAAAGAAAAGCTGATTGCGCGGATGGAAGAAAAATACCAGTCCATCGATGCTTTAAACAAGGCATGGAACACCGATTTTGTAAGCTTCACCGATCTGTACCGCCCGCAGAAAGAGATTTCCAAACGGTCTGATGCGGCAAAAGAAGATATGCGGGCATTTTCAAGAGACATGCTGCGGCGCTATGTGGAAATTCCGGCCCGTGCCTGCAGAGCAGTCGATCAAAACCATATGATCCTCGGTATGCGCTGGGCTGGATTTCTGATCCGGATCTCGTAGAAGGATGGGAGAATTTCGATGTCTTTTCGATCAATTGCTACGCGGTTGACCCGACGAGCGCGATTCAGAACATTGTAGACCTTGGTGTGGATCTGCCGGTGATGATCGGAGAGTTCCATTTTGGAGCGCTCGACGCAGGACTTCCGGCAACTGGTCTGGAAGGCGTACTTTCACAGAGAGATCGTGGAATTGCCTACCGCCATTACTGTGAAAAAGCTGCGGCTCATCCAAACGGTGTCGGCTGTCATTATTTTCAGTGCTATGATCAGTTTGTGCTGGGACGTTTTGACGGAGAAAACTATAACATCGGCCTGTTTGACATCTGCTCACAGCCATACCCGGATATGATGGAACAGATTAAGCTATGCAGCAGCGAAATCTACGAAGTCGCAGACGGACAGAAGGAGCCATGCGAAGAAAAAGCAGATTCAATTCCGATGATTGCATATTAAAAAAGAGAAAAGAAATACAAGGAAATAAGAGTAAGAAAAAGCAAGGAGTGATGTGCTATGAAAAACATGAACATTTATTTAAATACACCAGAAGATGCTATCAATTTTGTTTCCACCGTGTCGAAAGTACCGTACGAGGCAGATTTATCTTATGGACACTGTATGGTAGATGCGAAATCTATTTTAGGAGTGCTTGGCATGGCAGTTCGTAAAAAGGCAAAGCTGACTATTTACGGAGAAAAAAATATGGATGAAGTAGCGAAAGAGCTGAAGAGGTATGCGGCTTAAAATAAGTAGCAGAGTATTGTTTTTGTGCTTACTGTGTATAAATGACTGAAATCATGCGCAAAGAAAGCGCAATTCCCTTAATTCATAGAAATTCTCTTTTTGAATTTATCTTGGAAAGGGCTTTGAGTGCAGTTATTAGCGCGACAACTTGTACAGATGTTGATTCCGTTGTCGAAGCCGGCACTTGCAGCAGTTACCCTTTTTTGTATTGTGAATCACTGGAATAGCTTTTTTGACGGAATGATTTTGATTGATACGCCGGAAAAATTTCCACTGCAGACCTATATTTAGTCGCTGGTTATTTGTATTTCCGATATGTCTCAATCAGGACTGTCTACAGAACAGCTGGCAGGGAGAATGTCATAAAGAACCTTCAATGGATCCAAAATAGTTATTTCTACCGCTCCGATTTTAATCATTTATCCATTTTTGCAGAGATACTTTGTGTCAGAAATCACCTTGGGATCTGTAAAGGAATGAGCAACAGAAAGTTTGAAACCGTAGGACGATCATTTGAAGTGTGGAGGAACAGGAGTATGAACAGAAAGTGGACAGAACAAGAGATATGGAGTTGGTTCCGTGAACATGAGTGGATTTCCGGATTCAATTTTGTGCCAAGTACACCGGCAGGCGGCGTTTATGCACTGCTGCAGGAGTATGATCATAAAAATGCGTTTCAGGAGGCAGCAAAAGAAATTTCATTAGCGGCTTCACTTGGATTAAACAGTGTGCGCCTGTTTTTGCCGTTTGAATTATGGAGACAGCAGCACGATAGTTTTATGAAAAATCTGGAGGAGTTTATTTCACTGCTGGATTTTTATCATATGACAATCATGCCGGTTTTATTCAATGATTGTACCGTTGCAAAACAATTTTACAAAGAACCAGTTCCGGGACCACAACTGGAACCTGTGGAGGGCTTTTTTGGGGGAACCAGTGATAATTCTTTTGACGAAGAAACACAGACAGGGATCACGGTAGGTTATAGTATTACAGATGATGAAGAGATGACACCTGAAATTGAGAAATATGTAAGAGAACTGGCAAAACGTTATGGTCAGGATGACAGGGTTATCATTTGGAATATCTGGAATGAACTGGGAAATTCAGGAAGAGGAGAAAAATCACTTCCGATGGCTAAAAAAGTAATAGGATGGTTAAGGGAGGAAGACGTAAAGCAACCATTGACAATAGAAATGTGGGGAGCGCAGGTAAAGGGAAACTATTATGAATGGCTAAACAACCCATGTTTTCATGGTGAGGTGGATCGGGAAAACATAGAACTCTCGGACATTATTACATTTCATTTTTATGGTGATTATACGCATGCACGAAGAATGGTAAAGTTTTTGAAACAGTTTAATCGTCCGCTGATTAATACAGAATGGATGCATCGCCCATTTCAAAGTCTGATTCAGACGCACCTGCCGCTATGGAAAAGAGAAAAAATAGGAAGTTATTTTTTCGGTTTGGTAAATGGAAAGACACAATTTCATATTGCATGGGATTTTATTAAAGAATATCCGTCTGTAGATACTTCCGTATGGATGCATGATTTGTATCATGCAGATTTTACTCCGTATGATCAGGAGGAGTTGGATATACTAAAGAAGTGTAATGAAGATAAGAATATCTGGAAATAAGGAACTAGGAGAAACAAAAATATTGACGAAAAGAAAGAGATTTGATAAACTGGAAAAATAAAAGGGAGTAGCTAGCCAACCGTGTTCACTTCTTCGTCAGTACAGCTATTGATATTCAATAACTCGGAAAGTGATTAAATAGCGAGACTTTTACTGTAGATGCAGTAGGAGTCTCTTTTTTTATGCCTATAACACCTGCTGCAAAGAATGCAAAAGAAAGAGAGGAAGATACGTATGATGTTACAGGCAGGGATTTTGATAGTGGGTTTCCTTTTTCTGGTAAAAGGAGCAGACTGGTTTGTGGAAGGGTCTGCAAGCATAGCAAGAAAGTTTGGAATTCCCCAGCTGATTATCGGACTTACCATTGTTGCAATGGGAACGAGTATGCCGGAGGCTGCTGTAAGTATTACCGCAGCGATGCAGCAGAACGCAGGAATTACGATAGGAAATGTGGTTGGAAGCAATATTTTGAATATTTTTATTATTCTCGGACTTACGGCATTAATAACAAATGTGGCAATACAAAGGTCTACCTTGTTTTATGAAATACCGTTTATGATGTTTGTTACGGTAGTTTTAATGATATGCGGAATGACAGGAGGAAAAGTAACGTTTGCCGAGGGCATAGTCTTATGGCACTGTTTCTTGTATATCTTGGCTATTTGTTTGTAATGTCGAAAAAAGGGGAAAATCCGGAAGAGGAGGAAGCGAAAAATTATCCTGTCTGGAAATGTCTTCTTTGATGGTGGCAGGCGGCGTCCTGGTTGTAAAAGGAAGTGATTTTGCCGTCAGTGGGCAACCGAGATTGCCCGATACTTTGGAATGAGTGAGCGTTTTATCGGACTGACGATTGTTGCTCTCGGAACATCTCTTCCAGACTGGTAACATCTGTGACAGCGGCAAAAAGAGGAAATGCAGGGATTGCAATCGGAAATATTGTCGGAAGCAATATTTTTAACATTTTATTTGTAATTGGAACAGCCGCACTGATCTGTCCTGTGCCATTTGAGACTAAATTTATTGTAGACACAGGAATCGCAATTCTGGCAGGTCTGGTTTTATGGATTGGGACGTACAAGAACAGGGAATTACGGAAAACGTGTGGTGTCGTTATGCTTTTATGCTATGCAGGATATTTCGCATATTTATGTGTGGTATAAGATGAACCATTTTTGATGAAACCAGTATTTAGGCACCGACCATTTGGCCGGTGCTTTTGAAGTGCATTCAAAGCTATGCGAAACGGAAGAAAAAATCAAGAATCATGCTAGAATCTAGCTTCGGAAGGCGGAAAACAGTCCCAAAAAGTGCAACAATTTTCTGGAAAATATGCTATAATCTGGTCAAAGTAGAGAAAAGCGGAGAGTAGAAATGAAAAAATTACCAGAATCAGAACAGGAAATTATGATGATTGTATGGGAATATGCGGAACCTGTCAGCCGATTTCAAATTGAAGAGAAATTGAATGTAGAGAAAAACATTGCACCGAGTACCATTTTAACATTGCTTACTCGTTTGGAAAAAAAAGGATTTATTCAAAAAGTGAGGAATGGGAAATCAAATCTTTATGTACCATTAGTAGAAAAAGAAAACTATATAGGCACAGTTGGAAAAAACATGTTAGATAAAATGTTTCAAGGGTCATTAGCAAAATTCGCATCGTCATTGTATGATGGAGAAAAACTTAGCTCAAAAGAGGTTAAGCAATTGCAGGAATTTATTGACAGACAAAAATAGAAAAAGTGGTGTAGAGGACATAGTTACAGATGGCATTTATTATAAAGTGGAATCTTTTCATAGGCATAGTCGCATTTATGGCATATGTTGTACAAAAAATAATGGGGAAAAGACTCGGTCATTACTGGAGAAAGGTAGTCTGGATACTTCTGACAATTAAAATGTGCTTTCCGTTTTGGAGTGTGACGGAGAAATTCCGGCAACATTTTTTTTATAATTTCTATGCCGGCATATTATATGGGGGAACAAAATCAAAAGACTGCGATCATGACGAAAATTGGAAACGTTTCAATTCGAGAGTGGATGTCAGGCGAAAATTTTTGCCGTATATATGGCTTGCAGGGATGATTTTATGCCTTTTGTTTCACGCAATACAATATAGAATATGGAAAAAAGAATATTGCAGAATGTAAAAAGATGCAAAAAAATTCCGTATTAGAAAGCTTCTAAAAAAAGCAAGCGAAGTTTGTAAAATAAAAAAAACAGAAATATGGGTCTGTGAAAATCAAGATTTTTATTCTCCTATGTTGTTTGGTGTACGAAATACAAAAGTATTGATTCCACAAGAAATGCTGGAAACGGAAAATTACTCCTATGAAGAATGGTATTTGATTTTTTTACATGAATTGACACATCAGAAAAAACACGATTTATGGTATAAAAGGTTTCTTCAAATTATAAGGGATGTTTATTGGTTTTGTATCCCAATGCTGTGGGTGCAAAAAATGGCAAATATAGATATCGAATGTGTCTGTGATGAGACTGTTACAAAACATATGAATCTGACGCAACGGAAAGATTATTGCAATGTTATTTTAAAAGTGGCTTCAAAACAAACGAAAAAAGAATTGTCTGGAGTTGTTTCAATGGTATCAGAAACAGAGATACTGAAAGAACGATTTTACAATGTGTTTTTAGCAAGAAAAAAACTTCGAATATACGTCACTGTTTTTCTTTTTGGAATAATTATTTTGAGTTTTTCGGAAATGCAAATAGCGCGACAAATATGGTCATCATCGCATATAGAAAATTGTCCAAATGCAAAGCTGCGGTACAAGGAGAAGTGGTTTGGAATGCATGGGAAAATGAAAAAAATGTAGTATGTACACATCAATATGCATGGGGAGATGACTTACAGAAAGCCAGATATGGAGTAGAAAAAATCAGGTGTAATGAATGTGGAAATTTTTTTGAGATAAAGATCAGGCAAGAAAAAAATAGTCTGCCATGGGTATAATGATTAATTAGACAAATGTAGAAAAAAAGATTGACAAAAAGTAGGAAGTATGGTATTTTTTGTTATACAAATGTAGAACGTACGTTGACAGGTATAATAAATTTTTAAGGAAAAAAGTATGAAAGCGGTAAAGAAAAAAATTTCCATTTTTCTAATGACCTTAATGTTGGCCAGTACATTTTCTGCCAATGTAACAAAAGCGGATGTTATCGAAAGTAAGAATATTTTTGCGTATGAAGAAATTATGCCGTATGCTGCAGTTTGCCCGAGATGTGGAGGAAGAATAACATCGTCAACCGTATGGGGAAGCTGGATAAGCAGTGGTACAGTTACATGTACTCATGGTCACGCATGGGGAACTGATTTGAAGCAGTATAGAACAGGAATAAAAACTACAAAATGTTTAAATTGTAACGCAGGAAATACTGCTAATGTGAAAGAAACAAGAACAATTTGTCACGGATATGATAATTAATGGTTAAAACACAAGGCTGTTGTATGATATGTAAAAAAACAGAAGTCATGCAATAGCCTTGTGCTATATAGAAACATAGGGGGTAGCATAATGATGGGAAAAAGGTTGAAAGAAATTTTTGGTTTGATTCTGATTAACATCACATTAGTCAGTGGGAGCTTAAATGCAGAAACGGTATATGCAGATACACAAGCCAAGATTGAAATTGAGAAAACGGAAATGCCATTAAAAATTTGTGTTGATGAAGAAAATAAAAAAACGGTACTTCAAATAGTGGCAGCTGGAAGAAAATATATAAAAATAATGGAGTGGAATTAATGGTAATCCCATCAGGGCAACAGGCTTCGGAAGAAAAGTACAGGAGATCCAGAATGAAATTACGACAGGAGAAGGGCCGGATGTATTTTTGGCAGAAGGGCCGAATCCGACCTGGAGTGAGCAAAGAGCAGTTGTTTTTGAGGACCCCAAAAAAGAAATGTATCAGGGAACCTTTCTTTCGTTGAAACCATACATGAAATATTTTGATATAGATATTTTAGAAGAGAAGATTTTGTCTGCAGGTATGGCTAATGAGGAACAAATACTGATTCCTATGACATACGATTATTTTCTATATGCATTTACAACACAGGATTTACCGGAAAATACAGAAATATCAAGAAATTGGCTGGAATTAGCCAGACAAAAAGAAAAAGCAATTCAACAGATTGTAGGGCAAAGAAGTGGGGTTCAATTTTTTGATACATTTAGTGAGGTAGTTGATTATAAGAAAAAAACACTTCTATATTCGGAAGAGCAGATAAAAAAAGTTTTGGATGAAACAGTAGCATTAAAAACAAGATCATTAGCTTTAAACTGGAAAATAAAAGATACAGGAGTAGTAAGTCTAAATGATTTGGAAGAACTTGGAGGTGAAAAAACAGTTCATACGGTATTTGCAATGCCGAATCAGGAAGGCGGATTCACTGCAAATGTTACACTTTATGCAGGAATTAATAAGAACACAAAGCAACCTTAAAAGCAGTCTCCTTTTTACAAATGCTATACAGTGAAGAAGTTTTATCAGGAAAAGGAATAGAGTTAGAAGATAGAAGAGAGGCAAGCAATATAAGATTTCCGCAAGGGGTTTCTATTTACAAAAAGGAACTAGAAAAACGAATGCGGAGTCTTTCGAGACAAGATCAAAAACAAATCAAAACGATACAGGAAGAAGTAAACACCGTTCGATTTTATTCGGTATGGGACAGGGAACTTAATTCCTTATTATCTAAGTATGAGGCACAGGAAGATGAAAAGCAAAAAGAGCATGTCTTCATAAAAACAATACAGAAAATGGAAGGGAAAAATACAGAAAATGACATAAAAAATCAGGCTGTGGAGTGAGAGTTGCAAGAAACAGATTTTCCGGAGTACTGTGGAACAGTCTGTAAAGCTAAAGCGGATATTCGCAATCCGCTTCGTTACTTGCTCATAACTGAATAGCTGCTTCACCGCTTATCAGGACTTGGTTGATTCGGTTAAATTCTTTTAGGGTTTGTCAAGGGTGATGAGGAGCTTTAAAAACAGGCTCCTCTTCACCCTTAATTTATATATCGGTTAATGATCTGTGCGTTTGAGAAATTGATTCGTATATATCAAGACACATATGACAGAGCATTACTTTTGACAGGAATTTTTAGAAACAATAACCTTTGTCGGTCGATACAGTTTTTCTCCGAAGAAGTAGCCTTTCTGTATTTCCTCGACAACTCTGTCTTCTTCCACCCGGTCGGTTTCTTCGATGTGCACTGCATCATGGATATGAGGATCAAATATTGTACCATTTGCTTCCATCGGTAAGACATTCAGCTGATATAAATTCTGCGCCAAAGCTGTACGGAAATCCATCATAAGAAGCTTTTCATCCATATAGGCCCAGCGATTCGTCGTTCGTTCCGAACTGACAATTCCATATTCGAGATTGTCTTTTACAGCCAGCAGCTTTTCAATCCATGTGCTGACTCGGATATTTGTATCTCCGTCATGACAGTCTGCAAATACTTCTTGTGTCTGTCTGGCGATCATCTGGATTCTCTTTCCAATTGCAGAAGCCTTCGTTGTGGGGTTCAGATTTTCCGCCCCCAGGCAAAACTCTTTTCCGGCCTGAAGTACATTTGCGAGAAGCTGTTCCGGTACGAAAACGGTATTTATCGGGAAGCGTTTCGGCTTTTCTTCTGTGAATTGACTCAAATCTATCTTTGCAAGATTCTCTCCTGATTGCAGTATCAGGGTAAAATCGCCGCATTCCATTCCAACCTCGATCCATGCTTTCAGCCGGCTTGCATCCTTTGGAAATTCAGGACAGATCTCCTCCATTTTCTAGGTTCTGACTTTCCTTTTAGAATCCTTTGATTTCAGATACAGGTTCAGACCTTTTCCTTTGATTCCGGAATCCAGCAAAATGTCGAAACCATCTGTTCGCATGGGAATCATGTGTCGTTCTTCGTTAAGCCAGGTTAATGGAATGCATTCCTTTCCCCATTGGATGGTTGAAATTTCAATTCCGGCGGTCCATGGGAAAAGTACAAGCATGGTAATAGGCTTCGCGGTAGGATTGGTAAGTCTGGCTCCCTGGGCTGCAGTTCTATCCGCGGCCACAACGGAAGATCCTCGTATCCGATTGTTTCCTGACCCAGTGTTTCTCTCGATTTCGTATCACTTAGATAATAGTACGTCATATTTGGAATCATTTCTGGAGTATTCTCTCCGATGGTATATTCCAATCCTTCCAGCATATTAGTTTGATCTGTCCATGCTGAAAATTCTGCCAGCAGATTTTGCTTTTTACAATTTGAAATCACACGAACCCCAAATTGCTGGTCATGTTTCATATCTTGTGCTTTTGAAAGGGCACAAGCATCTGTCGCAGTCATAACCCTTATTACATGAAAGCCTGCTTTTTCCATGGCGGTCCGTACATTTTTCTGCGTTATAATTTCCGGTATAGAAAGGGCAAGCACACAATCGCTTATCTGTGCAAATGCAGTTTTTTGAAGCTCCATTTTCAATTCCTTCATCAGAGCAATACAATATCGAATCGAACAAGGCTCCAGGTAGAAGAAACTGCGCTTTCTGCTTCCTGCATAAAGTCTTCTTCGTCTGTGTTTCTCTCGTGAAGCATCCGTAATATCCGCCTGACTCATAACGGTGAAGATACGGAGCAGTTACTTTTTATCAAGGGTTCTCGCGCATTACGCCGACCAGTGCATGCGGGACATATGGCTCTTCGAGATAAGCAGTCTCATCCGGTGTCAGCTGTACACCGATGGCTTTGACGCCCTCTTCAATATGCGATACCTTTGTCGCCCCGACAACCGGAGCAGTTACTTTTGTGAGCAGCCATCCGAGCGAAATCTGGATTCTCGTCAGCCCCTTCTTCTTTGCAAGTTCACCGACGCGGTCGATAATGATGGCGTCTTTTTCTTTCGTCGCATCATACTTTCCTTTTGCGTACGTATCTTCCTGCAGCCGTTTGGAAAGCTCCGACGGTTTTTTTGCCAGGCGGCCGGAAGCCAGCGGGCTGTACGGTGTCAGTGCAATATTCTGATCCTTGCAGAACGGAACCATCTCGCGTTCCTCCTCGCGGAATAGCAGATTGTAATGTCCCTGAATCGAAACAAATTTGGCCCAGCCGTTCTTATCCGCAATATAATTTGCTTTTGCCAGCTGCCATGCGAAGCAGTTAGAAATACCGATGGCGCGTACCTTTCCTGCAACGACAGCTGAATTTAATGCCTCCATCATTTCTTCTACCGGTGTGTGATAGTCCCACATATGGCAGATATAAAGGTCAACATAGTCCATGCCAAGATTCGTAAGGCTGCGATCGAGAAGACCTAAAATATGATCTTTTCCGCTCACCCCGTCTGCAATTTCCTGCGGGCTGCGCGGGAAAAATTTTGTTGCGACAACGACTTCATCACGTTTTGCAAAATCGTTCAGCGCGCGTCCCAGATACTGCTCGCTGGTGCCGCTCTGATAACCGGCAGCGGTATCAAAAAAGTTTACACCAAGTTCCAGACCGCGTTTTAAAATCGCGCGGGAATGCTCCTCGTCCAGTGTCCAGGAATGTATGCCGCTTTTTGCATTTCCAAATCCCATACATCCCATACAGATTCTCGATACCTTTAAATCCGAATTTCCAAGTTTTGTGTATTCCATGAAAAAATCTCCCTGTGCGATGATGTACTCCCAGAGTACATGATTTCGTGCTTTTCTAAGATACTTCCATTGTAAAATCGGAATACAGATTTGTCCAATACTTGATGCAAAAAGAAGGGTATGTTCAAAAAGCATGAAGAACGAGAGAAAGAACAGGAAAAACATGTGAAGGAACATATACAAAATCAAGTGAAAGTCAGTTTTCTAAAAGTAAAAAGTCAAATCAGAACATTTTTTTTCATCCCGGAGTATGCTAAAATTTTTTTATAAGACAAAGACAGGATGTGCGAAAGCATGTTGCAGGGGTTTTTACGCACAATCCGGAAAAGAGGAAACATGAAGAAACAGTATTACTGCAATCCATTAAACATGGACTACCGTTACCAGTTTATCGAGGATATGAGAAGCGGCGAGGACAAGATTTCCCGCGAGGCCGCCGATCCGTCGATGATTTTATTTCAGGGAAAATATTATATTTTTGCATCCATGACTTTGAGCGTCTGGGTTTCGGAGGATATGGTTCACTGGGAGAGCACCGTCTGCCGGACAGCCTGCCGCTGTATGACTATGCGCCGGATGTGCGCGTGGTCGGCGATTACGTGTATTTCAGCGCATCCCGTCGTGGCACGATCTGCGATTTTTACCGCACGAAAGATATCTTAAACGGTCCGTTTGAGCGTATTCCGGGAACCTTCGATTTCTGGGATCCGAACCTGTTTCTTGATGATGACGGAAAGCTCTATTTTTACTGGGGATGCAATAACGTGACTCCGATCTGGGGTGTGGAGCTTGAACCGGAGACGATGGTTCCAAAGACCGAGAGAAAAGAACTGATCTACGGTCAGCCGGAAAAAATCGGATACGAGCGCGTCGGAGAAAATCATTCCAAAATGCCGCTGAGTGAAGAAGAAGCTGTTGAAAAATTCAAAGAATTTCTGAAAGCACAGGGAAAAGATGCGGATCATCTGACGGAGGAGCAGATCGGGTTTGCCAAAATTATGTTCAGTCAGAGACCGTTCATCGAGGGCGCATGGATGACGAAGCATGACGGAACCTATTACCTCCAGTATGCCGGCCCGGGAACGGAATACAACGTTTACGGTGACGGTGTTTACGAGAGTGATTCCCCGCTTGGCCCGTTCCGTCTGGCAAAGAACAATCCATATTCCTATAAACCGGGTGGATTCCTGCGCGGTGCAGGCCACGGTTCGACGATGGAAGACCGCTATGGAAACTGGTGGCATACCGCGACAATGCAGATCAGCAAAAACCACGATATGGAGCGTCGCGTCGGCATCTGGCGGGCAGGTTTCGACAAAGATGGTGTCCTGTTCTGTAATCAGCAGTTCGGCGACTGGCCGATGGCGGTGGAGCAGGCAAAAGAAGACCCATGGGCAAAACCAGAGTGGTATCTCTTAAGCTATCAGAAAGCAATGACGGCATCGTCCTCGGAAGAAGGCAGAGAACCGTCGTTTGCGACAGATGAAAATATCCAGACCTGGTGGCGCGCAGCCGGAAATCAGCCGGGTGAGTGGATTTCGATGGATCTTGGTGAGGTAAAAGATGTCCGCGCCGTACAGATCAATTTTGCAGATGACAAAATCGATGCACCTCTGCCGGGCGAGCGTCAGGGCGAACGATATATCGACCCGAGCCAGCATAAGACCAGATGGCTGCTTGAGGCATCCGCCGATGGAACAAACTATTTTGTTCTGGCAGATAAATCAGACGCAGAAACCAATTTGCCGCACGATTTCATCGTAAAAGAAGAGGGTGTACAGATCCGTTATCTGAAACTCACTGTTTTTGAAGTGCCGTACAACCAGAATCCATGCATCTCCGGTCTTCGTGTTTTCGGCCTCGGCAACGGCGAAAAACCATCCGCACCGCAGTACCAGGCAGAGCGGACCGGAACTATGGATATGCGCATCACCATCGAGCCACAGACAGACGCTGTCGGATACAACGTCCTCTGGGGTTTTGCACCGGACAAGCTGTATCACAGCTGCATGACCTTTATGCCGGAGCAAAATATTGGAGCGCTGGTAGAAGGCGAAACGGTGTATGTGAGAGTCGATGCGTTTAATGAAAATGGAATTACGGAAGGAACCGTAAGGCCGCTTGCATGATACAATTATATTGAAAAAGCAGAAAAACAGCTCAGGTGCTCTTTGGAGAAATGAACATTAGAAATAAACGGATTGAACATAAGGAGTATTTATGGAAATACATGAATTACAGCAATTGCTGTCAGAAATGTCATTACAGGAAAAAATAGGACAGATGGTGCAGCTCACCGGTGTATACTTCGATAAAGAGGCAGTACTCACCGGTGTTGTTGGCGAACAGTTACCACCGGAATGGATCATTCAATATGCCGGTTCAGTGCTTGGAGTGATCGGTAAAGATAAAATTTATGATATTCAGAGCAGATATATGGAACAGCATCCCCATCATATTCCGCTTCTTTTTATGGCAGATGTTATCCATGGATGTCGGACGATTTTTCCGATTCCGTTGGGGCAGGCGTGTTCATTTCATCCGGAACTGGTGTCTGAGGCGGCTTCTATAGCTGCCTTGGAGGCATCTTCAGAAGCTCAGAGCAACATTTTCTCCTATGATTGATGTTTCAAGAGATCCCAGATGGGGAAGATGATGGAATCCTTTGGAGAAGATCCATATGTAAATGGGATCATGGGAAAAGCAATGGTAGATGGCTATCAGCAGAAAGATGATGCCGGAATAGCGGCATGCCTGAAGCATTTTGCGGGTTATGGGGCAGTGAATGCAGGAAGGAATATAATGATGTTGAAATATCCCAGCGGACATTTCTGGAACAGTATGTAAAACCTTTCCGTATGGCATTAAAAGCAAAGCCTGCTATGGTCATGACAGCTTTTAATGCTATTGACCGTAAACCGATAAGCGGAAATAAGGAACTTCTTAAAGGGCTTCTGCGGGATAAGGAAGGATTTGAGGGAACTGTAATTTCAGATTGGGGCTCCATAGGTCAGCTGGAAGAACAGGGAGTGGCAGCTGATATGGAAGAAGCAGCAATCCAGGCTTCAGAAGCCGGTGTAGACATTGATATGATGAGTCCTGCTTATATGCTGTGTCTGGAAAAACTGGTAGAAAGCGGAAAAATCCCGGAAGCGTTTGTTGATGAAAGTGCATTCCGGTCCTGATGATGAAAAATCAGCTTGGGCTTTTTGAAAATCCGTTTGCCGGTCTTGGAAAGAGTGGAAAACTGACTTTGTATAACCGGGAAAAGGCATATCAGCTGGCGGGCGAAAGCTGTGTCCTTTTGAAAAATGAAAAGCTGCTGCCATTAAGCAGGAAGAAGAAAGTTATCTGGGCAGGTCCTTATACAGCGTCAAGAGAACTATTAAGCCGCTGGTCAATTTTTGGAGAACATGAGGCAGTTGAAACAATAGAAGATGTTTTGCAAAAAAAGCAGATAGAAGCAGAATGTATTACAGGATGCAATATTCTTTCTGATGAAGAGTGTAAGGTATGGCAGGTGGAACAGGAATTGTCTGACAAGCCAAGGGATGAGCAGTGGCTGGAAACGATAATCCATGAAGATACGGTTGTATGTGTACTGGGTGAACATGAGTCCCAGTCAGGAGAGGCTGCCAGCAGGGCATTTCTGACTTTGCCGGAGGAACAGCAGGTGTTATTTGAAAAAATAGCAGAACGTACAAGTAATATTGTGACTGTGGTAATTACAGGAAGACCATTGGACCTGCGGAGGATATCGGAAAGATCCAAGGCTGTCATTATGGCATGGAGACCCGGCACTATGGGAGCTGAAGCAATCATAGATATTGTGTATGGCAGAATAAACCTTCCGGCAAATTAGCTGTGAGTATCCCATGGTGTGTGGGACAGGTGCCATAAGCTACTGGGATGTAAAACCGGGCATGTGCTTACTGCAGATAACCTGGAGAACCGTTTCACCAGCAGATATATGGATATTCCCAATACACCATTATATCCATTTGGTTTTGGATTATCCTATACAGAGTTTGATGTTTCGGATGTTGAAGTTCGGATGGAACAGGACAAAAGAGTGCATGTACATTGTAAGGTAAGTAATACAGGCAATATTGCGGGGGCAGAGGTCGTTCAGTGTTATTACGAAACATTACATGCATCTGTGGTGCGTCCGATGAAAGAGCTTGTCCGTTTTCAGAAAGTCTTTCTGGATCCGGGAGAAAAGAAGGATGTAGATTTCTTTATTGACCAGGAAGAATTCTCATATTATGGCAAAAACATGGAAACCGTCAGCAGCGGAATGAAACTGCGTATCAGTATTGGAAACAGTAGTGACCACCTTGTTTCTGAGAACATTATACAAGCATAGGAGAAAAGAGACATGAAAGATTTTGAAAAGGATTTGATTTATGGCGAAACGGTGTATGTGAGAGTCGATGCGTTTAATGAGAATGGAATTACGGAAGGAAGCGTAAGGCCGCTTGCATGATGCAATTATAGTTGAAAAAGCAGAAAAACAGCTCAGGTGCAGAAATGCACTTGAGCTGTTTTGACGTTAGGCATATCAACGTCTAGCGTAAAAGCCTTTTTCAGACACGCTCTAGGATACGGAGAAACGTCGGTGCAGTATTAGAAGAACCACATGCCTGCACGTCAGAAGAAAAAAATCAGTCATTGGAGTGATGCACTTTTTTGTGCTCGTTGCATTGGTCCCTGTATTGTTTTGGCGTGAGTTCGTTTACTTTTTTAAACATTTCAATAAAAGCGCGGGAACTGGAAAAACCACTTTCTTCTGAAATATCAGGAATAGAAGAAGTCGTAGTTTCAAGGAGGTGGGTCGCATGGTCTAATCGGAGCGAAGAAAGATAGACATTAAAATTGCGACCTGTTTTTTTGGCAAATATTCTGGAAAAATAGGTCGGATTGAAGCCAAAATGTTCGGAAACACTTTCTAGAGTGATATGTTCTCTATAATGTGCTGCCAGATATTCGGTAAAAGAAATCGAATCCTCTAATTTGGATCGGGGGGGGGTAGTACAAGTCGGAGCAGCCATGCTTTCAGAGAGAAGGATATGAAAAATTTGGAGAACACAGGCATTCATCCCAAGGAGATCAACCGTTTTTTCGGATCGTGAATATCGGTAGATATCCATAAGAAGTTCTATGATTTCTTTCCGATGTCTGTTCACAACATCCTGTTCTATAATAGGGTAGTTTTTACTATCTGGGTTAAAAAAAAGCTGTATGATAGAGACAGGAACAAGCACTGCAAATCCTAGAAAGGAGGCAGAAACTTCAAGTGACTTATGAATAACATTTGGGTTCACAAAAAGAAAATCATTATCTTTTGCATAAGTCATAGTAGAGCCGATTTCACAGCGCAGTGTTCCCGAAATAGAACAGTTAAATTCAAAACTGTTATGCCAGTGAAAATGCGGTGCTGAATTTACATCTTTAGGTTTTCTAACTGAATCCAGTCAGAATGAAATACCTTGCAAAAGCGTCCGTCATACAAATTGATTGGTTCATATTCGATAATTTCCATATGCTTTGCCCTCTTTTGAATTGTAGATTAACCATGAATAAAAAAGGAAAAATGATCACATACCATAAAGATTGCACAATAACATATTAATCGAAATTCGTTAAAAAAGTCTATAAAAAAGTGATATAAAGTAAAAATACTGTATAGATTAGATAAGAAAGCGTCTTGAGAAAAGATAAAAAAAGTATAAAAATAGATTATAACAAAAACGAACTTTTCTAAAGGAGGAAAAGAGATGAAAAGAAAAACATTAGCAGTTTCACTATCAGCAATCCTTGCAGCATCCATGCTTTTTGGATGCGGAAGCAATTCCAAAAGTGGGGATACAAAGAGTTCTTCTGGACAATGGCAGTGCCAGCGCCAGCGCATCTGAAGCATCCAACGCAGGCTCAGATGCTTCTGGTTCAGGTATCCAGTACGATGGAGACGATGTAACGATTACCTATTGGCATACACATGGTGATTCAGAGGAAGAGGTTCTTGTAGATACCATTATTCCTGAGTTTGAAAAACAGTATCCAAATATTCATGTTGATGCTGTAAGAATGCATACGATGGATTGATGCAACAGATTATTACCAGCCTTTCCAGTGGAACAGGCCCGGATCTGATGCGAATGGATATTATCTGGGTTCCAGAACTTGCTGAGATGGGAGCACTTGCAGCAGTTGATGATCTGGAAGGATTTGCAGATCTGAAAGATAATCTGTACGAAGGACCGCTGAGTACTAATTATTACAATGGAAAATATTATGGATTGCCATTGAACACAAACTGTCTGTCAGGCGTTTACAGTAAGACCATGATGGAGGAACTGAATATTGACAGTATTCCGACAACTTACGATGAAGTTGTTGCATTGAAGGACAAGCTTGGCTCAGATCAGTATCTGATCGCATGCGAGGGGGCAAACTCTTGGGCTATGGCTCCATTGTTTCATTCTCTGGGCGGCGTTTATACCAATGAGGACTATACGAAAGCATCTGGTTATGTCAACAGTGAAGATAGTGTAAAGGCACTGGAGACTATCGTTGAGTGGTATGATGAAGGAATTATTGGACCTTGCTTCACAGGTGGAAAGCCGGATGCAGCAAATGGTCTTTACGATGGAAATTATCTGTTTAGTTATCAGGGTCCATGGTTCTTCACAAATGATGATGAAGAAAATCTGGCAAAAGTAGAAGTAGGACTTCTGCCGGCTGGTAAAGCCGGATCTCTTACCGTTAACGGTGGCGAGGATCTGGTTATGTTTGAGAGTAGCGATAAGAAAGAAGCATCCTGGGTATTTGCAATGTTCTTAATGAGTGAATTCTCTCAGACAGCACAGGCTGTAGGCGGTGGACATCTGATCCCGACTGTAAAACAATTGCCGAATCTGAAGAAGTACAAGCAGTACCGAATATGAGTACGTATATTGAACAGCTTGAGGGAGCTGTATCCCGTACCCCATCTCCGGCATGGGAGAAAATTTCAGATAAACTCTCTGTAGCATTCCAGAGCGCAGTTCTTCATGAGGATACGGCACAGTCCGCACTCGATAAGATTGCTCCGGAACTGGATGCATTGCTTGCAGGTGAGGCATCATAATTCAAGAAAGATGAAACAAATTTCCACAGGCTTTCTTGCCTGTGGAAATTGTTTATAGGGCGATAAAAAGCAGCCCGGAAAGGTATCTGTTATGAAAAAACCTTTATCAGAAAGATTTTCCAAAGGTCTGAAACAATGGTTGGCCGTTTTGCCCTTCCTTGCAGTGGGAATGACCTTATTTATTGTCTTTGTATTATATCCACAAATTAAGAATATTTATATTGCACTAACAAATTATAGCATTATGCCAGGTTCGGAAAATACATTTGTTGGAATAAGTAATTTTGCTAAAATGTTCAAAGATATTTCAACAAAAGGATCTGATGCCTATTTTTTCTGGATTGCATTTCGAAATAATATTTTAGCAGTTCTGGTTACTGTGCCAGGACAGTTGGTTCTTGGCCTGATCGTTGCTGTTTTGATTCATAACCTGAAAACAGGAAAAAATGTATATAAAGTACTCTTATATATTGCAGTTATTTGTGACTGGGTTGTTTTCTGTAATATCATTGATTATATTTTCCAACCGGATGAAGGAAGTCTTGTAAACTACTGTCTGACTACCATCGGAATCTTAAAAGAGCCGGTAGCATGGTTGAAGAATACATGGACAGGAACTTTGTTATCTGATCTGCTCAATCTGGAAGGGCTATGGCTGGGTTATGATCATTTACACCGCCGGTCTTCTTGGAATCCCATCAGATCAGTATGAAGCTGCAACGATGGATGGAGCCAATGCGGTTCAGAAATTCTTCCACGTTACACTTCCTGGATTAAGAGGAACTACGCTTTATCTACTGATTAATCTGATTAACGGTGCAATGAATATCTTTATTCAGGTGTTCCTGTTGACAAAAGGAGATCCGCTCGGAACAACAGATGTTGTTATGGATTATATTTACCGGAGGGCGTTCAATTATTTCGATTTTGGGTATGCGGCCGCTTGTGGTATTGTCATGGGTATTGTTGTATTTGTTATTTCCATGGGACTGAAGAAATTCCTTCGATCACCGACTGCCCCTTATTT
>ENA-OQCP01000362-OQCP01000362.1-human-gut-metagenome-genome-assembly--contig:-NODE-362-length-20503-cov-2.497595_pt1 | contig 20503 bp, 35 predicted proteins | sample MGYA00242760_ERZ504583 | MGnify/ENA primary metagenome ERZ504583 (study PRJEB26092, sample SAMD00036308) | human gut metagenome | host: Homo sapiens | study: EMG produced TPA metagenomics assembly of...
CAAAGGCCGCGCACTCCCGCTCCGGCGGCAGCGGCCGCGGAAAGGACCCGCTCTCAAGATGCAGCGCAAGATACAGGATATGCCCCGCAGCCACCTGCAAAAAATAACCCAAAATGCCCAGCATACACACCACCTCGCGGAAATGTATGCCGGGTATCTGCTTTTTATCCCTGTCTGCAGGCTCTGTGCGGCGCTTTTCAAAACGGCCCGGCACACCCGCTGCCTTTGCGCAGCGGGTGTGCCGGGCCAAGCCTGTGTTGTTTACAGCGTGAACTGCACAGCGCAGAAGGCTGCGTAGATCGCCAGCAGCAAAATGCCCTGCACACGGTTCAGCTTGCCCTTGCACAGGGCGGGAACCGTGAGGATCAGCATAACAGCCAGCATGACCGGCAGCTCCAGCACAAGGCTGGAGTTGATGCCGAACAGAGTGGCGCTCTGCGGAACGGTGAAGGGGGCCAGCGTGACCGAAACGCCGCTGACCAGCACCAGATTAAAGACATTGGCACCGACAACATTGCCCAGCGAGAGATCGCTGTGACCCTTGACCAGCGAGGTGATGGCGGTGACCAGCTCAGGCAGAGAGGTGCCCAGCGCCACAAAGGTCAGCGCGATAACGCTCTCCGGCACACCCAGCGTCTGCGCAATCAGGGTGCCGTTGTCCACCAGCAGGTTGGCGCCCAGCGCAATCAGCACCGCGCCCAGCACCAGCAGCACCAGCGTTTTGGCGAGGGGCATCTCCTCCTCGGCGTCCTCATGGGCCTCGGCGGGGGTGTTTTTCATCTGCAGCACATTGACGACCATGTAAGCGACAAACATCGCCAGCATGATGATGCCCATGACGCGGGTAAACCGGCCGAACACATAGGCCGCCGCACAGTAGATGGCTGCCGCCGCAAAGAAAAAGGCGACCGGCGTCTTTAAGGTCTTGGGGTCCACCTTGCCGGGGCGCACGGCGATGGTGATGGCTGCAATCAGCGCCGCATTGCAGATGACCGAGCCGATGGCGTTGCCGTAGCGATCTCGCCATGGCCGGAGAGTGCGGACATCGTGGAGACCATGACCTCCGGCAGGGTCGTACCGATTGAAACGACCGTTGCACCGATGAGAAGCTCCGGCAGATGAAAGCGGCGGGCCAGTGCGGACGCCCCGTCCACAAACCAGTCGCCGCCCTTAATCAAAAAGAGCAAGCCGACAATAAACAGCAGTACAGGGATAAGCATAGTGATTCCTCCCATAAAAAATGACGATTGATGTCGGAATTTTTATTATAACACAACAGCCGGCCTGCCGTCAAACCCGGAATCAGTTAATAATATTAACGAAATCGAGGGCTTTGCGGCTCCTGCCGCGCGCATTTACTTACTTTATTCACGATACCGAAAAATCCCAACTGTGAGGGAGCCAAGAAGCAGCCAAGACGCAAGCACCGCCCTTTTCGACAGTCCGCCTTTCTTATAGCGCAGTTGCCCGCAGAGATATTTTGAACATTTTTACCTACTTTGTAGCAGATGCAAACACAAAGCCCCGCAGGGGCTACCTGCGGGGCTTTGTGCATAGAGGGGTGGGAAAGTATATAAAGGTCAGTGAATGTCTTGATTGATTACGAGTATCATTATAGCAGGATTTCTTAAAATGTCAAATGCCATACTTGCATTTTGGTTTTCAAAAGATTATAATAAAACCATTGACGCTTAATTTTATTTAGCGGCGGCACAAAAAAGCATACTTTTTCAACTTTGTTAAAGACAACAATGTCTGTATACTTCACATTATTTTTTTGTGCGCATTATACAAAACAAAAGCAAGGAGTCATTTCATGGACGAACTGGACCACAAAATCATACAGCTGTTGGCAGAAAATGCTCGTATGCCCGTCAAAGACATTGCCCAGCGGGTCAGCCTGACCAGCCCCGCCGTTTCCAGCCGCATCCACCGGCTGGAGCAGGAGGCATCATCGGCGGCTACACCGTTGTGCTGCGCCACCCCGATGCCCCTGCCCGGTCGAGGCGCTGATCTCGGTGCTGGTGGACGCTGCCACCCGTGCAAGCTTCCTCTCGATGATCGAGCAGGAGTCTCAGGTGCTGCAGTGTTTCCGGGTGACGGGCAGCTACAATTTTATAATCAAGGTGAGCTGCACCGACATTGACGCGCTGGAGCATCTGCTGACCAAGATGCAAAAGATGGCTCCACCAACACCCAGATCATTCTGAACACCCAGCTGGACCGCAACCTGACATTGGAGGAATAACAAAGTTATGCTACGCTTCTGCAAAAACTGCGGCCTGCTGGTGCCGCATGACGCCCGCAGCTGCCCCCAGTGCGGCGCACCGGTGCCCCCGGCCGCCTGCACAGCGCCGCAGCAGGGCCTGTCCAGCCGCTGTATGACACGCCTGACCGGGACGAGGACGCTGCCGTCACTGCCATGAGCAGAGCGCCACGCAGCCGCACTGATCCTCTTTGCCATCCGCTGGTCGGGCTGGTTCTGTCACTGGTGTGGAGCTTCGGCGGCACCCGCAACCCCGCCCGCCGGCGGCTGGCGCGCGCTATCTGATCCGCACCGCCGTGGTGGCAGTCGCCTTTGCGGTGTTCCTGCTGGTCGGTGCGCTGGTGCTGAGCGCCGTGCTGCACGCCGGTCTCGCCTACTACTACGCCAACCCCTATTTCTGGTAAGGAGACGCCATGAAAGCATCTGTCATCATCCCGAACCTGAACGGTGCAGGCTGGCTGCGGGATTCCATCGAGTCGATCTGGGCACAGACCGAGCAGGATTTTGAGCTGATCGTCATCGACAACGGCTCCACCGATGAAAGCCTTGCGATTGCCCGCAGCTACTGCGGCCGCGACCGCTACACCCTGATCGAAAACGCCGACAACACCGGCTTTTCCCACGCGGTAAACCAGGGCATTGCGATCGCCAAGGGCGAGTACGCAGTCCTGTTCAACAACGACGCCTTTGCCGAGCCGGACTGGCTGGCCGAGCTTATCAGGACGGCCGATGCCGACCCGAAGATTTTTGCGGTCAGCAGCCTGATGCTGCGCTACTATGAGCCGGAGCTGGCCGATGACGCAGGCGATTATGTTACGATTTTGGGCTTTGCTGCAAGCGCGGCGATGGTCTGCGGGCCAGCCGCTACACAAAGCCTGCCGCATTTTCAGCGCCTGCGGCGGCGCAGCGCTCTACCGCAAATCCATCTTGGACGAGATCGGCGTTTTTGACGAGCTGTTCTTTGCCTATTACGAGGATGTGGACCTGAGCTGGCGTGCCAACAGCTACGGCTACAAAAATGTCTACTGCCCCACGGCCAAATGCCGCCACATCTGCGGTGCGACCACCGGCGCGGTGCGGTACAACCCGTTCAAGAGCATCCAGAGCGGCCGCAACAGCATTTTGCTGCCCTACAAAAACCAGCCTTGCTGATGCTGGTCCTGAATTTCATCCCGATGCTGCTGGGCTACCTGTTAAAAGTCGTTATGTTCCGGCTGCGCGGTTTCGGCAATGACTACGCAAAGGGTTTCCACGAGGCATGGGTCGCCCTGCCGAAGATCGACAAGCCCAAATTCCGTTGGAAGAATCTGCCAACTATATCTGGGTGGAGGGCAGTTTGATCGTCGGGCTGTTCCGGTATATTGTGTATCGGGTGCAGCGGGCGCTGAAGATTACCTGATTGGGTGTGCGCATTTACAAATTTTGATGCACTGTAGGGGCCGGGCATGCCCGGCCCGCCGCCTCCCGGGAGGCTGGTGCTGACGGGTAACGGCCAAAGCCCCTTTCAGGGCGGGCTTTGCCCGCGGGGCGTCGGGGACGCCGCCCCCTACAACACAATACAACAAAAGCACCTGCTAGCCGGTCACACGCATACCGGTCAGCAGGTGCTTATTTTTTACGCTTTAATCCTCATCTGCAAAGTTGCCAAGGCCTTGGCCTGCTCGATAACCTTGCTCTCCAGCATCTGGGGCAGGGTCTCATAGCGGACAAAATCAAAGGTGAAGTAACCGCGGCCCTGCGTCAGCTGACGCAGGAAGGTGGTGAAATCCTGCATCTCCGCCACGGGGACCTCAGCCTCCACGACCTGCAGACCGTCCTCATCGGGGTTCATGCCCAGCACGCGGCCGCGGCGCTTTGTTACCTCGCCCATGATGTCGCCGGTGTTGTCCGCCGGGACATGGGCCTGCAGCGCGCCGATGGGCTCCAGCAGGACGGGGCCGGCCTCGGGGATCGCGGCCTTGTAGCGATCTTGGCGGCCATGATGAACGCCATCTCGCTCGAATCAACGGGGTGATAGCTGCCGTCCAGCAGGGTGGCCTTCATGCCGACCATCGGGTAGCCGGCCAGCACGCCGTGCTCGGCCGCCTGACGGACGCCCTTCTCAACTGCGGGGAAGAAGTTCTTCGGCACGCTGCCGCCGAACACATTCTCAGCAAACTCGATTGCCTCGCCCTGCACAGGCTCGAACTGAATCCACACATCGCCGAACTGGCCGTGGCCGCCGGTCTGCTTCTTGTGGCGGCCCTGCGCCTTGCAGCTCTTGCGGATGGACTCGCGGTAGGGCACGCGCGGTGCCTCCAGCGTGATCTCAACGCCGAACTTATTCTTCAGCTTGGCAAGCGCGACCTCCAGATGCTGGGTGCCCAGACCGCTGATGATCTGCTGCTTCGTCTCGGGATCGACCACAAAGCTGATGGCGGGGTCCTCCTCGATCAGGCGGGCCAGCGCGCCGCTGACCTTGCCCTCGTCGCCCTTCTTGGCGACCTTGACAGCCATGCGGTAGCAGCTGACGGGGTAGACGGGTGCGGGCAGCGCCACAACGCGGGCGGGGTCGCACAGGGTATCGCCGGTCTTGGCGGTGGCCAGCTTGGCAACGGCGCCGATGTCGCCCGCCGCGATCTCGGCGGTATCGGTCTGCTTTTTGCCGCAGACAGTCAGCGTCTTGCCCATGCGCTCCGGCTGGCCGGTGCGGGCGTGACGGCGTTGCTGGCGGCGGTCAGCTTGCCGGACAGCACCTTGATAAAGCTCAGCTTACCGACAAACGGGTCTGCCACGGTCTTGAACACATAGGCGCACAGCGGCGCAGCGTCATCGACCGCGATGTCCACAGGGCTGCCGTCCTTATCCTCGGCCACGGCTGCGGCGGTATCTGCGCCGGGCAGCAGCACATTCATGTTGTAGAGCAGCATATCCAGCGCCTGCATGTTGACGGCGCTGCCGCAGAACACGGGGGTGATCTGACCGCTGCGCACGCCGGCGGCCATGCCCTGCACGATCTCCTCGGTGGTGAAGGCCTCCCCCTCGAAGAACTTCTCCATCAGGCCTCGTCCGTCTCGGCGATGGCCTCGCTCATGGCCTGGATCAGACCCTCAAAGCGGTGGCCGATGTCGGGCACCTCGATCTGCACCTGCTTGCCGCCCTCATATTTAAAGGCCTTCTGGCTGAACAGGTTGATGTACGCGACCGTGCCGTCATCAAGGCGGACCGGCACGACACAGGGGCAGACGCTCGGGCCGAACTTGATCTTCATCTGCTCAAGGATCTTAAAGTAATCGGCGTTCTCAAGGTCGGTCTTGGTGACAAAGATCATCCGCGCCTTGTTGTTTTTCAGTGCCAGCTGGTAGGCCTTCTCTGCGCCGACGGTAACGCCGGAGCGGCCGGATACACAGATCAGCACGCTCTCCGCTGCCATGATGCCTTCGGCGGCGCCGGTCTCAAAGTCAAACAGACCGGGGGCGTCGATCAGGTTGTACTTGATGCCCTCATACTCGACCGGCACAACGCTGGCATTCAGCGATGCCTTGCGGCGGGTCTCCTCGGGGTCGAAGTCACTGGCAGTGGTGCCGTCCTCCACGCGGCCCATACGCTCGGTAGCGCCGCTCATGTACAGCAGTGCCTCGGTCAGCGTTGTTTTGCCGCAGCCGGCATGGCCGGCCACCAGAATGTTGCGGATGTCTTTGCTTGCGTAGCCCATGGATCGTCAAACCTCTTTTCGCGCCGGGGCGTTTCCAACCGCCCTGCGGCGTAGATATTCTTTGCGGCGGAGTGAATTTTGAACACTTCCCACCTGTTTGATACTACTTTACCACATTGTTGTGGAAATTTAAACAGTTTTTTTATATTTTTTTGTAAAAATTTTAGTCAAAAGATTGTGTAAAGTGTAAAAAAAAAAGAGCCGCGCACCGGCGCGGCTGGAAAAATTGCTTATTTCTTCGTTGTTTTTTTGCGGCGGCGGGCGCGTCCGCTGTCAGCCTTGATCTCCGGCACATAGACATTGTAGCTCAGCAGATACCGGCCGTGGGCGGGCACGCGGTAGAAAGCCGCCTTGATGCGCTCCAGCGGGCTGGAGCCTGTCTCGGCCGCGCTGCCGCTGAGCATGATGACATACTGCATATCGCTGTAGCGGGCGGCCACATCACACTGGCGCAGCGTGGTGTGGATCAGCTCGCCAAGCTGCTCCACCATGGTAGCAGTCTCGGCAGGCTCGGCATTCTGGCCGGGGGCCACCGTCACGATGGCCAGAAACACCGGCAGACCGTAGCGGGCCTGCACACCGCGCAGCACGCGGTAGGTCTCCTTAAAGGTTTCAAGTCGCAGAGGCAGGCGCCGGTGTTTTCGGTGTCGGGCAGGGCGGCGGTCAGGCGGGAAAGCTCGCTCTCCATGTTGCGGTCCGCCTGACGCATCTGGCGGTAGGCAGAGCCGGCGCGTCCCGGGTCAATGGCATGGTGCAGGCAGCCCATTGCGTTGCCGCGGCGGGCAAGGTCCTGTGCTCGGTGTGGCGGCCCAGCGATTCCAGCGCCACGATTTCCTCCAGATAGAGGCGCTCCTCGTAGGGGTCCAGCTCAAGCGCGTGGGCACACAGCGATATAATGCGGCCGCTTTCGCCCCACTTTTTGCAAAGCTCCAACAGGCCCAGAATGGCCGTGCGGTACTGCCCGTGCAGCCGGACGCTGACACTCTCGACCCATGGCTCGGTGGCAAACTGGGGCAGCAGACGGCCCTTGTACAGGTTGACGATCTCCTCATACAGGCGGCCGCGGCTCTCGGGGTCAGCCTCGCAGCGGGCCTTCTCGGACAGGTCGTTGACCTCAAACACATCCACGCTGCAATCCAGCGCGGGGTTCCACTGGTAGCTGCCGCGACTGGTCTGGATGCAGCCCTGCAGCTCGGTCAGGCCCTCGGCTCGATCATATTGCGGAAGCGGTGCAAAATCGCGCGCAGCGCCATATCCGGGTTGGTCGAGCGCTCGCCCGCCCACAGCGTATCGGTGATGGTCTTGTGGGACACCCGCTCCCCGCGCTGCAGCACAAGGTACTGCACCAGCGCCGTTGCCTTGCGGGACTGTGCCAGCTGGGCCAGCACCGGGTTGCCGTTTACGCGGATCTCAAAATCGCCCAACATTCTGATTTCGACTGTTGCCATGTGGTATTCCTCTCTGCTCTATACAACGGGGCGCAGCGCCCCACCTTTCCTATATTGTTCCATAGTATAACAAAAATCAGGAGGTTTGTCCAGCATAACACGGGATGTTCTTGCTTGGGCGGTGCTTTACGACACCGCCGGGTTGCTGCCGTCCCAGCTGCCGGGTTCCTCGATATACACCGGTGCGCCCGGCAGCGGCACGATCGCCTTTTGGGTACACAGCGGCACGGCATTGCCCTGTGCGTCCTTTTGGGCCACGGTCAGCACAACGGTCAGCGCCGTGACATGGGCGTATTTTTCCCCCTCGGCCTTGGTATAGCTGCGGGCGTAAAACTGCAGGTCACTGATAAACATCCCCATGTAGGCATCCTTGGGGTAGGCTGTCGTGTAGGCGTAGGCAACATAAGGCAGTTTCGTTCCGCTCTCCAATGTCACCTCATGCTGGGGCTTATAGGTTTTTTTCTCCTGCATATAGAACCGCATGTGCAGGTAACCATCCAGCTCGTTCGCGGTCTCTTGGCTCAGCAGCGGCGTTCCGTCCGCCTTTGTCAGCGCCGGAACCTTATCCTTGTCGATCAGCTCGATATGATTGGGGTAGACGCTGAACTCCAACGCCGTGCCGCTGCTGACACCGGCTTTGGGTAAAAACACTTTGTTATATCTTCACCATTTTTAGCGCCGTCCGCAAAGCGGATATATCCGTTAGCGTTCAGCAGCTCGCCGCGGATGGTCTCGATCAGCGCATCGGCCAGATTCTGGGCGCGGGTCTGCTGCTGCACCTGCATATACGCCTGCGCGCTGGGCTGTATCAGCGTGACAGCCGCAAGCGTAAATAGCGACAGCAGCACCATGCAGACAACAAGCTCGACCAGCCGTTGTCCCCCTTTTGTTTTTCAGCACTCGCATCATGGTGTTCCCTGTCCCCCGCTGGTATTCGACTGGCCCTTGCTGTAACGGTGGAAGGTGTAGGTCTCATCCGTGCCATCCTCCGAGGCCTTTGCCTCAAGCTTTTGCTTTTGGACATTCTCAACAACAAACTGTGCGCCCGTACCGGTAAAGGTATAGCTTGCAGTGCCGCCGTCATTCACCCATTGGGGGTTTCCATCTCCGGCGGGGTACAGCTTTTCGCACTGTGCATAGGCCGTCTGGCGGATCGTTTCCGCTTCAATGACATGGTGCGCGCATAACGCAGGGACACCACGAACAGCGCCGTAAACATAAGCAGCAGCACAAAGGAAACGATCACTTCCACAATCGTTTCTCCGCTTTGATTTTTAAGGTGTCTCGACATAGCCGCTCCTTTCCGGGTCATTGGCGCACAAATTTGCTGCTCTTATTCGTCTGGTTCAGGTTATAGTGGATCTTGATTTCAGTATCAGCGCCCAGGCTAAGTGTATATGAGTTATCAACATCCGTGCGTTTAAAAACGAGTTGTTGACTCGTTCCATTTTCGACATCCTTGGTCAACTGATAACTGCTATATCGGGCCGTATCCGTGCCAATCGTATAGTACTCCACTTTACATGTGCTGGTGTGCTGGTAGCTCCTTGTGTAGGAGAACTTCTCGCTCCCCTGCTTTGCAGTCACCGTCACCTCCACAACATAATCCGACAGTTCCTTCTCTTTAAAGCTGTCAAGCTGACCGTTAAGTGCAGTAATGTCATAGCCCTTTGTTGCCAGCGCTGCAACATACTCACTTTTATCCACCTCGTCAGCCGGCGTTTTTTTTGAGCGTGATCTCCAGCCCGCTGCTTTCGTCCGCAAAGGTATGCTCCGTGGCATCGCTGTAGGTAGTCTGCAAAAGGTAGTTTTTGTCAATGAACGCTGCCAGGCTGTCCGCCTGCGCACCGCCCGCTGCCGTACTGTAGCCGGTCAGCTGGTCATCCAGCACATCGGAAAAGCTCGTTGCAAGGTATACACCTCCTGCTCTATCAGCTGGCGGTTCGCGTTCGCCGTCAACACAGACGCCGCATAGACCAGCGCCGCAGACAGCGCCGCAAAAACCGCGCCGATACACAGCACAAGGATCATTGACAGCCCCTGTTGATTTTGCATGATACCGCGGGCTTTTCTGCCCATAGGTATACCCTCCTTCATTGTGTTATCCCACTGCAGGCAGCTCCTCTTTCTCAGCTGCAGCCGTTTCGGGCGTTGCCCGCAGGACACGCGCCGCCCGCAAAACCGGTGGTGCTGCGGCAGGGCTTTGCTCTGCTGCTGCAGCGTCCTGCGCGGGCTGCTCCTCTGCTGTCAGGGTCAGGGCGGCAGCTGTACCGTCATTCGGCACAGTCAATTCCAGCTTTTCAGACTGGGTGGTCTTTTCCGCATCGCCCTCGGCCAGCACAGTGACCTTATCGGTAATGCGCTGGCGTGTATCGTCCTTGTGCAGCAGATCGACAAGGTCAGGCAGCGTTACGCGGTAGCCCGGCTCACCGTCACGGTCAAGGTATTCCAGCGTTGCAAAGGTTTCGAGCTTATAGCGCGGCGTACCGCTGGCGTCCTTCAGCTCATAATGGCCCTCCAGCGTCACATGGTTCGTTGTAAGTTTGGGTTTATTATCCTCGCCAAGGACTGCCGCGCCATTCTCGTTCGTCTTGACCGTAGTGGTCAGATCATAGAATGTGCGCCCGTTTTCTTCGCTCTGCGGGATCGTGATCGTATAGGTAACATCCTGTATTGTAACTTCCTTTGTCACAGACAGGATTTCCCCGCACTTGGTTTTGATCGTACCGTCCTCGTTCATTACATTCCGCTTGGCCACGGTAAAGGTGATCTTGTCGGTTGTTTTGTCATCGGCAGAAGTGATCTCCAGTTGATACTTGTCTGCCAGACCTTCCCCTGTTTCCTTGCTGTAGTTTACGGCGTTCCATTCCACTGCAAAGCGGGAAATATCCGCCTCTGTGCTTGCGGGCGTCCATGGCGTCACACCGTCAGCGCCGAACAGCTGCAGGGTTGCTTGGAATCTACAGTTGTAAAGGCGTTCTGGTTCGTCTGCGGTGCATCCAGCTTGATCTTGGGCAGCTGCATCTGGGTGGGTGCTTCGTTCAAGCCGTCTGCGACATAGTAGTACCAGTTGGAGCTGGCGGTTGTGCCGTCGGTGGACATGCGGCGCAGGGCGGGCAGCAGCCAGTAACCGGCATACTCCGGCTTCATGGTAAAGCTTTCATCGCCAAGCGCAAACGCTGCGCCGTTCTCTGTTGTTTCTGCCTGCGCGCCGCCGTCCATCCGGCCTTCCGGCAGCAGGCGCAGCACGCGGCCGGAGTTGGTCGTGTCGGCCAGCATATCATTCAGCGCGTCCGTCAGGTTTTTCAGACAGGTAGCCTTTTCATCGGGCGTCTGCGCATGCTGATAGCTGTCCGCCAGCACAGCAATTTGCTTGTAATCCGCGGCATCTTTAAAGAGATAGCCCATGTAGTAGTAGCTGCCGCTGCTGGCGCTTTGAACCGTCAGCGTCAGCTTCTCCTCGGTCAGGAACTGGGTCTGGCTCGGCGTCTGGTAGCTTAGCGCGGCTGCGGTCACTTCGGGCGCAGCAAGGCGCGTTTCGACAACCAGCAGGTTGCTGTACTCACCGTTCGGGCTGCAATACTTCTTGCCGTCATCCGCATTTGCTACGACATAGAACCGCAGGGTTTCGCCCTGATACTTCTCAAGGTCAACGGTGCAGCTGTTTTTCGTGATGCCCGGCCAGTTGGCAAGCGCTGTCCAATTTTTGTCGTCAAGCTTTTCCGCGTACAGGGTATATGTCACCGTGCATCGTCTTTGGCGTCCGCGCTTGCGGGCCAGGTGATGTCGTAGTTCAGCGCATTGGCGCTGTTGTCGTTGGTGCGCATGATGCTGTTGACCTGACCTACCGCAGACAGACGCTGCTTAACAACACAATCTGCCTCGCCCGCCAGACCGATTGCATTGGTGTCCCCATCGCCAGGCTTGCGGGTGACATGCAGCCGCACCGTATCATAGCGCCAGCTGCCGCTTGCAAGGTCATCGTCCACGCAGAGGGTCAGGGTATAGGTGCCGGTTTTGGCGTCAAATTCAGTTTTATCCGCCAGCGACACTCCGTCCTTCAGCTCGATTTTTTCCTTGTCCGCGATTGCGGTGGTTTCGCCCGTCTTTTGGGTCAGCAGACCGTACAGGGTGACATCGTAGGCATGTTCTGTTGTATCTGGCGTGTTGCGTCCGCATTGTACTGCGTCCATGTAAAGGTATAGTTCAGCTTGTTGTTTCCGTCCACATTGCTCGTGGTTTCGCTGCTTACCTTGGGGGCTTTCAGAAGCGTGAGGTTGAGGTTGTCCATGCGAATCTGCTTTGCGGCCATGTTATACCACGAATCTTGGCTCGCAAAGAACTGCAGCGGGGTCAGGTGGTAATAGCTGAATTTGCCGTCCGCACCGCGCACGATCTCGATGCCGTTGTTCCAGCTGATGGGGTTACTGTTACCCTCTCCAATAGCTTTCAAGGCATCATCTGCGGTGATTTCCCAGCGGGTCACGACCTGCGGATAACCGGCATCAATAGGCACAGAGATGACCTTCAGGTCGGTGTAGCTGCCGTCAAAGACCACGGCGGGCAGGTTCTCCAGCGTAAATTTCGTGCCGCTGCTGTAGACCGGCTTTTCCACCGCAGCAAGCGTCACATACTGGCCGTTCAGCGGCTTTGTGTTGGTTGCTGCTGTACCCTCTGCCGCATTGCTGATTGTTTCATCACCGTTGTATTTACCCACCAGCATAACGCGGTAGTTCGGCACGGTGTTAGGGATCGTATCAGCGGTAAATTTCAGGGTCACGGTAATCGACAGATCATCCGCCGTGCTGCCGGTTATGACCGGCTGGTTTATAACCGCCGTACCGTGGACAAGGCCGCTGTTTCTATTTTGATCATTGTCCTTATAGTATGTCCTAGGAATACCGATCTCCTCGTCATAGCGGGCAGACTCCATCCATGCATCTGTTGCAGTAGCACCCGGGGTTGCCGTGGCGCGCAGGCGGGTGGCAGAGCCAAGGCGTTTGCTATCAGTGCCTCGGTGGTGTTTGCGCTCAGCGTAATTTCCGTATCGGGTTGGTTCATCAGGTAGGCGGTTACCTGCCAGTTGCCCGCATCTTTGTAATCGCTTGCGTTTGTCAGCACAAGATACTGGCTGTAGGCCTGTCCGTTGCTGGGCTGTTTTTTCAGGCGGATTTCCAGCTTCGGGGTGGGCAGGGGGCGCACGAAGTACTGCGCGGTAGACATTTCCTCTGCACCTGTGTCGGTTCCGTTCACGGCCTTTACACCGACACAGAATTGGCCGGTGCCAATAGCTTTCGCCAGCGCATCATCCGCGTCAAACAGATAGCGCGTGCCGTAGACCTTTATGTCTTTGTAGCCCGGTAAAGCCGTCTTGCTATCGCCGTCAACCTTGTACAGCGTTACCAGATAATGGCTTACATTCTGTATCTTGTTATCCGGGAAAATGCCCTTTGTGGCCGCGGCCGTCCATGTTACCTCATAGCGGCCATAGACAGCGCTGCTATCTTTTTTATGCGCAACTTGCAAGTCAGAGACCGTCCCGGGGCCGCGCTTGTCCAAAACTTGCGTATAGTAGTTCTGGATCAAGTCGTCCGTGATGTCCTTCATACTCGGGGCCTTACTGTTGTCTGTATCGCCGTACCACAGCAGGATGGTGGCAAGATTCTTGTTGTTGATATCCCATGCACCGGGATTGCCTGTATAGTAAATCGTAGCCAGTTTTTCATTGGCTGCAGGTATTATGTAACATTTTCTAGTATCAACCGTATTCAAATCCCGATCAAACATCATGCCTGCTGCAAAGAAACTGTTTCTGCTCTCTGTGGAGTTATCAATACCCGCATACAGCCGTGTACCGTAGTTATAATGGTTCTTACAACTTGTACCGTATTTTTTTCCATCGTTAGCAGTCGCCTCTCCGCTTGGTGTACCTTCCGTAAGCTTCAGCAATGCCGCTATCTTCTTTTCTTCAAAGCTGTTTCCGTCCATAAAGTAGTTGCCGTAGGCACGATGTTTTCTCTTCCACGGTTCATCGCAATGGGTGCGTTATTGGTACTAACCGTATTTTTATACAGGGCAAAACAATTCGTGACTGTGGTGGATGCACTCGTTGCACTGCCATTGCCACGGTTGCCGCAGATACCTGCAAACAAGTTGGTATCGTTGTATTTAAGTGAAATTGTAACATCCGTAGCGTAGTTACGGCAGCGGTCAATGTAAACCTCTACCTTATCCGGTATTTTTGTCCCGCCGTCACCATACGGTCCCAGCCAGCCCATGATGCCGGCTGCCAGCGACTCGCACTGCATCGTAATATCGCCGTTCACGCAATCGACAATGTTGATGCGCAGATAGTCATTTGTACCGTCCGCCATGACCACCTTGCCAAGGATACCGGCAACATCGTTGGCGCCGTGCTTTTTATCTCCCGTCCAATTACCGCTGGACAGAATATCGCCGTGGTTCTGGCAGGAGAGGATATTTGCCGTGCCGCCGGGGGTAGGCTGGTCAAAAAGCCCACAATGCCGCCAACCGTGCCCCGAACCGCCGCCATAGTTGGTATTGGTGCTAAGCTGCCGAAGTTGAAGGATTTTTCAATCGTGCCGCCGTTTTTCAGCCAGGAGCAATGATGCCGCCGATATAGTTGGAGCCGCTGTCAAACACAGTGCCAAGGTTCACACACTCGCTGATGACCCACTTGTCATCGGCCGTGTTCTGCTGCACGCCGATCACACCGCCCACATAGGCAATATTTTTGTTGTTTCTATGGGTCGTGTCATCGTCATTTTTGCTATTTGTGCGGGTAAAGCGGCGCACAGCGGCGCAGTTGACCAGCAGCTTGACCTCGCCGGTTGCCTCGTTCATGCCGATCATACCGCCGATTTTGGATTCATCGGTCGTGTTGTCACCGTAGACAAACCACTTACCGGTTGCCGCGCCTGTGATCGTGCCGTTGACGGTGTTGAAGCCTGCCACGCCGCCCAGATAGCCGCTGGATTTGCCGTTTGTAGTAGTTGTGCCGCGCAGGCCGACCAGCAGGTCATTTTGGGAAAGGCCGGTGGTGTAGACATTGTTGTAATGATTCGTGGACACCGTATCAACGCCTTTAAGGCTATTATAAGCATTGCCTTTCAGGGCGCTGATCATCTTATTGGTGTCATTGGTGCTGCCAGCCGCAAACCACCCCTTAACCTTATCGACTAGCTCTGTTACTTTTTCTGCACCACTGCCGCTGTTGCTAATACTGCCGTTGTTTGCGCCTGCCACGCCGCCCACAAAGCCGTAGCGCGCGGTGATGATACTGCCGCCGCCTTCCCCTGTGGCAACATAGCAGGATGTAATGGTGCTGTTGTTACGGCCCGCAATGCCGCCCACGCTGCTGGCGCTTTTCAGCTTTTCCGCATAGGTCTGGCTGTCGCTCAGGCCCGAGGCACCCATCACCTGCAGCGTGATTTTGGGCACACTGCACCCATTGACCTCACCATTGTTCAGGCCGACGATGCCGCCCACAGTGTCCAGCACATTGGCTGCGCCCGTGGTGATATTTGCCGCAGTATCAGCCTTGCCCAGACGCCCTGATAGGTACACTTTAACAGAGTGCCGCCGCCGGCATTTTCGCCGGCTACGCCGCCCAGATTCTTGTATTTATTCAGATTGTCTGTAATGTTCAGTGTAACATTTGTTTCGCTGATTGTTGCGCCCTGCATATTGACGCCCGCCGCACCGCCAAGCTGATGCTGTCTGCCCGGGCCGTAAGGCCATTGAGCGCCAGTGCAGGGTTTTCGACCTTGCACCCGCCAATCGTACCGGCATTTTTGCCCGCAATGCCGCCCACATTGGTGGCCGGGCCATGGAAAGCAATGTTGGCACGCTCATCAAGCGTAACATTGTTGATTGTTGCCCCCGCATTGTTGATGGCCGTGACCGCACCGATGCTTTCCCCGGCAAAGGTAATATCACAGCTGCCGACACTGCCGCCCTGAATGATGCCGAAGTTGTTGGCCGCAATACCCGCCGCATCGCACTTGGCAACGCGACTTTGACGCCATTACCTACGCCGGCGTTTACAATTTGGGCGCCGCTTTCATTGCTGCCTGCAATACCGCCCGCATTGCCGTTGGTGGCATATACCGTGTAGTTGTTTCCGTTCGGCCCTGCATTGTTGGTGCAGCCCGTAATCGTGCCGTTCTGCCCATTGCCAGCCCTATTGCTGCCCGCAATACCGCCTGCAACTGGTCGTTGGCGCGCACACATGCCCCACCAATCAGCGTCACATCGCTAATATTGGCATAGTTTGCACCGCTGCGCCGCCTGCGTAGTTCTTGGTGGCCGTGACGGTGCCTGTCACATTGCCGCCCGCAATGCTGGCTGTTCGTGGCGTTGCGCGTGTTGTTGCTGCCCGCAATGCCGCCCGCATAGCTTTCTGCCGTAATGCTGACCTGCAGGGTTGTGCCGCCCAATGCGATACTGCCGCAGTTTACGCCTGCAACGCCGCCCGCGCACTCATTTGCCTGCACCGTAACGGGGATTTTATTGGAAGTGTTATAGGTTATGCTCGCGTCTGTCAGGTTCAGGCCCGCCACACCGCCGATGATGTACCGGCCGCGCACAGTGATGCTTGCTGCCGGGGCCGAGTTTGTGACCGTCCCGCTGTTGATGCCGACGATGCCGCCAAGGTAGGCATAGCCGTCCTGCTGGGTGCAGTGTGGCGTAGGTAGAGCAGTTTTTGATGCTGCCGTCATTCCAGCCGGCGATGCCGCCCGCCGCGCTCTTGTGGGAGACAATGCCGTAGTTGGTGCAGCCCTCCAGCGTTGTGTTTTGGGTCACACAGCCGATGATGCCGCCCGCCATAGAACCGCGGGCATCTTTACCGCCAGCATAATCGTTATAGTTAAAGCGGTCTTTGTACTCCTGCAGGCTGACACCGCTGCGAGGGTGCCGGTCTCGCCCCGCATTTTCAGGCTGCCGACCGATGCCGCGTTGCTGTCGCTGCCGTTTGTTGCGTTGCGGATGGTCAGGCGGGTTTCTGCATCGTTATAGCCAACAATGCCGCCCACATAGGCGTTGACCTCCAGATTAAACTGGTTGGCCGCGCCGTTGAGGTTCATCTCTTTGTCACTGCGCGGCAATGTATTGACCGTCACAAGGCCGGTATCCTGCGCCACGGCGGCAGAATCGTTGTCAAATCGGTCGGGGCCGATGCCAGCAGGCAGTTATAGCCGATGATGCCGCCCGCCAGACCGTCGGCCTTGATGCGGCCCGCCTTTGCGGTGGTTGTAAATGTGCTGACCTTGCCGCCGGATATGGCGGATGTAATGGTAAACGCCGTTCCGTCCGTGCCAACCACCGGCATATTAGCGCCGATGACACCGCCCACGCAAAGCGTGCCGCTGATTTCCGTCACCTTTATATCGGCCGCAGGCAGGGCCGGGGCAAGGTTCAGGCCGATCATACCGCCGACCGCCTTGCCGCCCACGATCTCGCCGCTGACGGTCAGCAGCGAGGTGCTGGTATTTGTGATTTTCGCCGTTGCATCGTTGCAGCCGACCAGACCGCCGACAAAATCATTGCCGCAGATGACCGCGCCGATCTGCACCGTGCTTGCCTCATTGTCCCATGTAAGCACGGCATTTTTGCCGTTGCGGCCGACCAGACCGCCCACATAATCCGCGCGGGTGGTTGCTTTTTCCTTGTTTGTATCTTCGTAGGTGCTCAGCGCCTGCAGCAGGGCGCTGCGGCTGCTGTTGGTGGCGGTGTCCGAGGCCATGCTGCTGACGCAGTTTTGAATGGTGGCAGTTGTATTTGCTGCGTTGGTGCTGCCCCAATCGGCATCATTCAGGCCCGCAATACCGCCACATAGGCCGCATTTTTGCCAAGCCCGCCACAAGGCCGCTGTTAGTAACGCCGCTGACCGTGCTTTGGCTGCCGTTGACCGACACGACACCGCCCACATAGCGGTTGCCCAGCACGGTGCTGCTGTTGCTGCCGCCGGTTATTTTAAGCTGACTGCCGCTGAAGCCGCCCGCCATGCCGCCGACAAAGCAGCGGCCCAGCACATAGCTCTTTTGCGTGGTGCAATTTTCCAGCTTACTACCGCTGGCAAAGCCCACCAGACCGCCGACAAAATCACCCTTGAGCGGCTGTCATCGGTGAGTGCGCCATCGTTAGCATACCCGCCTTGACGGCGGTTTTCAGCTGTGTTTCGGTCATATCGCGGCGGGTGGTGCTGGTGCTGCCGCTCAGCGTGACATCTTTGCAGTAGCCCGCAATGCCGCCGAAGAACTGGCCCAGCACACGGCTGTTTTGACCCTGGTAGTTGGCGCCCACGCTGACCGTACCTCGTTCTGAAGGCCGGTCAGGGTGACATCTGTACTGCTACTGTTATAGAGGTTGCCCACAACGCCGCCCGTAAAGGCGCTGCCGATGACGGCGGCCTTGTTGGTTATGGTTTTTTTATTGATGGGGTCTGCCTCAAGCTTCAGGTTGGCGGCATCCATCGTGCCGACCACACCGCCCACGCCGATGCTGCGCCAGACTGAGTTTTCTCCGCTGGCAGCTGCGGCGTAGCGTGCCTGTTCTGTAAGGGTTTCGTCCGCAGCTTTTGGGCTGTTGTCCTGCAGCAGACCGGCTACCGTCACATTGGCATCCACCGTCAGCGCGGATATTGTTTGCGGCTGGCCGTTTTTGGGTATGGCAACGCCACGAGGCCGCCAATGCCGCGCGGCTCGTTTTCATAATAGGCTGTGCCACTTACTGTTGTGCGGGCTATCGCGGTGGCGTTGTCGTCAAAGGGCAGCATTGCCAGCACCTGCGCGGAAACCGCGTTGTTTTTGCCGTGGGTCAGGGTGCAGTTTTCCAGCGTGCCGGTGTTGACGCCGCACAAAGCACCGACCGCGCGGATGTCGCGGTACGCGCTGTCTTTTGTTTCCAGCGGCTTCAGGGCCGTGGTCCCGGTCAGCGGCAGGGTGCCTGCTGCGCGGGCAACGATCTTAACATTGACCTGCACATCGGCATCGCGCAGGGTCATGTTTTTGATCGTGCCGTTATTTTCGCCCACAAGGCCGATGTAGCGGTCAAGCAGTTCTTCCCTACCTAGTCTGCCGGTTTGGGAGACGGAGCTGCCGCGCAGCTGCAGGTTCATGATGGTGATATTTCCGCCGTCCAGCGTTACATTTTTGGGCAAAGTCAGAATGGTCGGCCACGCCACGGCCTCCTCTGCCGAGGGGACCTTGGCTCCGGCGGGAAGTTTTTGCCCTGCGCCGGGCAGTAGACCGTAACGCTGCCGCCGGTCCAGTTCAGGCCGGTGGCGCCAAGGCTCTGCGCGGCGAGGGTGTAGGCGGCAGTCTGGCCGGACGCCAGTTGTCCGCCCAGCGCAGGTTGTACAGATGGCGGAAATAGGTAAGGTTGCCCTCAGTGGCTGTTGCCTCTTTTGCAAACAGGCTGTTTTCCACATTGGTGTCGGCCGGGGTGCTGGGGGTATAGCTGCCGGAATAACCGTCCCGCGCCTTGGCCTGCAGCGTGACATAGAAATCCTGCGGCCCGCCCGACATCAGGCGGGTGATGCTGTACAGGCTGCTATCGGTCACACTTATGCTGTTTGCCGTCTCGCCGCTGTCATTCTCGCAGGAGCGCAGCAAATCAGCGCTGGCCATTGCGTCCAGCGTCAGGACAAAGTTGCCCTTGTTGTAGCTCAGGGGGTAGTAGAGGGTCTTTTCCTTCTCTGTTTTGTTGCCGCCATTATAGCTGTAGATTCTTGTTTTCAGCGGCACTGGCTCATTGGTCTTGACTGCCGGCAGTTCCACCTCGATCTCAAACAGCGGATTTTTCTTGTCCGTATCGGTCGATTTGTAGGCTGTTGCCACATACTGCACCTGCGTGTCGCGGGTCACATCGCCGCCCCAGCTCAGGGTCAGCGTTTCGGTGTTGGAGAGGCGCGGGTTCTTGACCTTCAGCTTGGTCTGCTGCAGCTCGACCACATTCACACGGTCCTCGGCCGAGTAGTAGCCCACAAGGCTGTCATGGCGGCGGTAGTCATAGCTCCGGTCATAAATATTCGTTGCGCCGTTTGTTTCCCCAAAGCGCAGCTTGTCGGCGTTCGTGTCATAAAACACCGAGTACACCTGCCCGCTGGCGGCGTCGATCTCAACGCAGATGGCTGCATTCAGCAGTGAATCATCGTAGATGTAATCGCCCAGCAGCTCGCGCAGCAGTTCATTGTCGCTGTCATCATCTGTTACTTTATCATAATACAGGGCATAGATATTTTTGTTCAGCTCATCGGCCTTCTGCGCGGCGGGGTCAAAATGCGCGCCTGCCTGACCGTTCAACAGCACCTTCTGGCGGAAATCGTCCAGTTCGCCCGCTGTGTCCCTGCGGGTCAGGGCGATCTGCGCGGTCTGGAAAAGGGTGCGGGCGTTCGCCTCGTTCTTCTCAAACCGGGCCAGACGGGTATAGGCGATCAGGCCGCCCCCCACAAGGGCCGCCAAAATTGCCATGATCGCCAGCACAACCATAAGCTCCACCATCGTAAAGCCGCTGCTTCTGCGCGCTTTCTTGTTGCAATGCACCATAGATGCTCCCGTTTATATCACGCATTGCCGCATATTCCCGCCCGGCAGACACCGTAGCGGCCGTTGGAATTTGCGGCAGCGCCCTGCAAATTTGTACAGTAAGGCATAATAAGACTATATATGATAGCATTATACTCGGTTTGTGATCTTTTCGCAACAAGTGTGGTGAGATTTCGACAAATTTACACCAAATATAGTGTTGTATACGGGCGGCACATACTATTTTGACAGATTTCGTGTTACATTCCAACAATAATGTGGGATTTCTTCGTGAAATTCCTTGCAAATACAGCCTTTGCAGGGTATACTGGTTAGTGTGTTATATATAGAAGTAGAGGAAGTGAAACCATGCTGGCAGCACGACTGGTGCCTGGCTGCGCAACACCGGGGAAAAATGGGCCAGGACCTCCTTTGCTGAAAAGCTGGCCCTGCTGCTGGCATTGCTCGCTGTGATCTATACCGTTGTGACCGGCGCGGCCGAGCTGCGCTATCAGGCCCGCGCGCGGGAGGCGCTGGCCCAGGTCAA
>ENA-OQCP01000364-OQCP01000364.1-human-gut-metagenome-genome-assembly--contig:-NODE-364-length-20456-cov-2.599538_pt1 | contig 20456 bp, 22 predicted proteins | sample MGYA00242760_ERZ504583 | MGnify/ENA primary metagenome ERZ504583 (study PRJEB26092, sample SAMD00036308) | human gut metagenome | host: Homo sapiens | study: EMG produced TPA metagenomics assembly of...
CTTGTGTATATAGGTATATGATATAGTAAGTCAGAGGAGCGGCTATAATAAATGCCACGGCTAATACAAGAATATATTTGCGGAACAATAATTGGTAGAGATCACACATTCCGGCTCCATTGATCTTGCGAATACCTATTTCCCGATAACGCTGACGAATGTCAAAAAGTGAAATGCCAAATAGCCCTAAACAAGATATCAAGACAGCTATCAGTGCGAAACAAGAATAGATAACCGCTATCTGCCGGTCTTTTGATACAGTTTATGCCATTCATCTTCCAATAAGTATATTCGAAGTCTGTACAACCATAGATACGCAGCTCTGTGTCGCGCAAATAGTCAAGTACATCTTTAAGTCGTCCGGGGGTATAGGCTATCTGGCACATATCGTCACTGCGCTGTTTGCATACATTGTAGATAATGGGGCGATGTCCTGCACTCAAGTGGCGGGTCATAGTAATCCTCAGCAACGGCAACAATGGGATGCAGAGGAGCATTGGGATTTAACCGACGCTCGTTCTCTTCCTGTACCAAGCTTCAGACAGATTGTCGTAGTGCAAAGCTTTCATAGCTGCTCGGTTGGCTACCAAAACCTCTCCTCTGTTTCCTTCTCCTTCAAACTGGGAATACTACCTTCTATTATTTTGATACCGTACAACTTAAAAAAGTTGGGGGTAGCATACCAAACTTCATCTCTACTTTCCTCTCTATTGTTATAGTAGGTTACTTTAAAACCTTCGGAAAGTATATGTCGTTTTTCCATTTCAAAATGTTCTATAAAAGGACACTGTGCAAGTGCCTCCCATAGTTCATGTCTGCGTTGCCACATAGCTTCTCTGGCTTCCTGCCATTTTTCGCGTGGCATCGCTGATTCCGATTCATACCCTAACTTGGCTATCAGTACATTTTCTATGCGAAATCCTGGTTGCGTGTGTAATAAGAGCGAAAGCTGCTTGTTGAAATAAAGGGAAAGACTGATGAGCAGGAATGTGAAGATGTATTGTATAAAAAGAAAAAGAATGCGTGTGTGTACAGTACGTTTGCTTTGGGTGGCATCACGAATTGAACTGACGGGTGATGCATAATTGTATTTTACAAACGGATAGATAGAGGTCAATATGGGTAATATTACCCAAATTCCGGCAGAAAGCCAAAAGTCGAAAGATGTATAAGTGAAATAATATTCTAACAAACGGCTGACAGGGATTATTGTTATCTCTATCAGTAGCCAAGCCAGTAATAAAGCACAACCGACTAAAAGTCCGTTTTCTGTTAATATCTGCAGGAAAAGTGTCGTTCCTTTTATACCGAACATTTTTTTAAGCCCGTACTCTTTTCCCCTCCGTTGTGTGCCTATCAAATAAAGATTGATGAAGTTTATAATGCCGGTAAGCAATAACAATAAGCATACACAAGATAAAATGTAAATATGAGAACGTTTTCCATAAGTGAGCATGGCAGGGCAACCGGCATCTTGCACATAAGCTGGCTCCCAATAAATATCTGCTATAGGCATGAACGAAAATGTATATTGTCGTGCATCTATATTTTTCCAATTCGGATTTACCAGCGTGCTTGTTTCCCAAGCTCGTTCATTTTCTTGATGCTTGTACCCGGCGTGAAACGGACGAATTCAATAGGCATACGTTCCCAAAATGAGGAAAGCGTATTTGATACCACAATGTCAAATTGTATCATTGTCTTGCAAGTCGGTTCGGCTATAATACCACTTACGGTAATGTCTTTCCCATTTGAATAATGTAACACTTTACCTATAGGATTGTCATGGCCAAAAATACGACGTGCACATACTTCCGTCAGTAGTGCAGATTCAGGAGATTTTATAGGAGTTCCTTGCACTATGCGGTAAGGAAAAAGCTGAAAATAACAACTATCTGCTACGAGTGTCCGCACTGTGTAACGGGATGTTTCGTCGCTCACAAAATCCTGTTCCATCAGAATTAAAGAAGTGCGTTTCTCTATGTAACGGTGGTCAATGTATATACTGTCTTTATTCGTGTTTTCTATTGTTGCCATTCCTCTATTGCCATCCATGTCCTGAATGACACCATATACATGATTACGATCCACACAATGTGTGTCTACCGTCAGTTCTCTATGGATATATCGCATCAGCATGATGCAGCATGCCAGACTGAAAGCCAGACCTACTAAATTTATAACCGTGTATGATTTTGAGCGCATCAAGAAACGCCAAGCGTATTTCAGTGTTTTCATTATATGTCAAATTTATAATTTTTATGTCTTTTATTCGTTTTTCATAATGCTTGCCGGATTGATGTTGGCAGCCTTGCTGATTTGCCCAATAATAGTCAACAAGGAGATGGCAGTTGTTATGGCTACTGCTACGGCAAACAAGTCGAATGTCAAAGGGGCTTTGTGGGCAAAATCCTGCAAATAGAGGGTAATGGCAATCCATGACAAGGGTATGGATAGCAAAGTGGCGACTCCCATGACCGAAAGATACTTTTGATGAGCAAGGGATAAATATCCTTTGCTTGCGCACCGTTCACTTTGCGTAAACCTATCTCACGGTAACGTTGCCGAATATCGAACAAGGATATTGACAATAATCCCAATGAAGAGATGAAAATGGCTATTCCGGCAAAGAGCGTATAAATGTTCACCACTTGACGGTCTTCACGATACATCTTTTGGAGCTCATCTTCTATCAGCGTATATTCAAAGTCGGTTCTTCCCGTAGATTCTTCGTATAAGCGGCGCAGGAAATCAATGACTTTGGCTTTATTCTCGTGCTTATACGAGGCTGTAACAGTATAAATTCCGCCTATGCTTGCATCGTGATAATAGATGACAACCGGTTGGGTGGATTGTGAAAGGTGCCGAACATTGAAATCCTTTATGACCCCTACTATCTCGCAAGGTGGATTGTAGAAATCCGGTAAGCTGCTTGAGGCGTAGTGTGGTTCTTCAGGTTGCAGCTTGTCTTTGGTGATGTCTTTTATTCCATAGACTCTTTTAGCGGTTTCGTTGATAATTACCTTGAAACTGTTTTTGGTGAACGCTTCATCTATGGAGTCGTTCCATAGGCGCCCCTCTACAAGTTGAAAATCGTATATTGCCATGGAGTGGGTCGTTAAATGTGCAGATAATGCCGGATGGAAACCGTTTTCGGCTCTGTTGAGCGCAAAACTGTCAAAACGGAAGTCGGTGAACAGCAAGTCGTTTCCTCTGCTCCAATGCTCAAACAGAGTGCTTTCACTCATTCGTTTATTGACCAAAGCATTACTTATATATTGTCTTTTTCCTTCATCCAATCCCTCCTCTTTAGTTGTTTTATATAAGCCCAATTTATCGACATACATCCGGCAAGTTATCACATCGTGCGAGCGGAAACCGAGGTCAGCGCAGAGCTATATTCCAACTGCCGCACAAAAAATAGAGAAACGGTTATTATAAAGATGGTTACGACATATTGAAAACACAGTAATATCATACGTGACCGTGTGGAAAAGCGTGAAGATGCCAGCTCGCGTATGGAGTTGACGGGCTTGCTGCATGTGTATTTCAAGAACGGATAAACAGTAGTCAGCAATGGCAATCCTAAAAGTACGATGGCAGAGACCTTCCGGTCAAAGCCGGAGTCTGTTGTGGTAGGTATATAAAGTTCATGGAAAAAGAAAAACTTGGTTATTTCTATTAAAGCCCAGCAGAGGAGCAATGCCAGTCCCGTCAATAAGATGTTCTCGGCATATATTTGCAGAAAAATGTCTGTCCTGCCTGCACCGAACACCTTTTTCACCCCGAACTCTCTTGACCGCTTGGACATGATGACAGTGTAGATGTTGATGAAGTTCAGCAGCCCTATGATGCCTACCAGGAAGGCTACTACCATCAATACCCGGACATAGCTTTGGTTGCCATATTGATAGTTCTTGTTTTCTTTTCCGTGGTCTTTATCGTAATATAAATCTTTCAAAGGCAGATACTGATAGCGTACTGTCTCATAAGTGCTCCATTTGCTGCGGGGGTGTTCTTTTGAATACTTTTTATTCAGCAGTGCGATATCTGTATCCGGTGCCATCAGCATGGCGTATATAGGGTCGAAAAAAAGGAATTCGTCCAATTCATCCGACATGAATATATCCGGCATCCATGATGTCTTGGTATCGGGGTCGTCCACCACTCCTATGATAGTGAATTTATTCCCTTTTGTGTTTTTGAAAGTAGCGCCTATGGCATTCTTTCCTCCCAGCTTCTTCATCCAAAAAGAACGGGTGATGACAACATCCCTCGGGCGGACTATTCTTCCGCTTCCGGCAATCACCCTATATGGAAAGATTTTGAAGAAGGTGCTGTCTACAGAAAAAGCGTTCGCTGCAATTTCTTGTTCTCCGAACAGAACGGGCATATCCGATATTTGATAAATCACCGTAAATTGTTCTACGGCAGGATCCTTTTCCAATCCCGACCGGTAGCCTCCCAAGAAGTTTTCACCACTGCTGGTAGAGGTTTTTATCAGGCAAATACGTTTATATTCAGGGAAGCACCGGTTCACTGTATTTTCTTGGTGGATGTATCGGGTTACGGTGAGTACGCAAGCCAAACTGCACGCCAATCCCAATACATTGATAAGGGTGTATGCTTTGAATTTCAGCAATGCATTGATGGCTAAGATTATTTGTCTCATAGTGCGTTGTTTTATTTCAGTATCAATTCTTCCGCTTCGCCAAAGGTATCATATCCCGTTGTAATTACCCAATCTCCGGGCTGCAAACCTTCCGTAATCTCGTATTGTTGCGGATTTTGGCGACCGATGCCAAGCGGCACGCGCACGGCTTTTGTCTTTGCGGCGTTCAGTTTGTAAATCCATTGTCCGCCGGTACTCTGGTAGAAGTTGCCGCGCGGAATGACGAGCGCCTCCTCCGGCTGGCCGAGTTCTATCTGTACCCGGAAGCTTTTGCCTACACGTACGTTGTCGGGCATGTCACCGGTGAAGACGAGGTCTACGTCGAACGTGCGGTCTTTGACTTCGGGAACCACTTTCGTGATGCGCAACGGGTATTTTCTTCCCTGATAATTGATGGTGGCAGGCAATCCGGTGATAATGCGGTCGATGTAATATTCGCTCAGGGAAGTATGCACTTTATATTGGTCCAGCACCTTGATTTCTGCAATGCTTTCGCCGGAAGCGACCTGCTGTCCCGGAGTCACCTTGACAAAACTGAGCTGGCCGGCGACGGGAGCTTTCACCACCAGGTTGCCGAGCCGTTCGCAGGCGCGTTCATACTTCTTCCGTTCCCGTTCGCGGTCGTTCCTGATGAGTCTTTGCGGATGACGGTGACGGCAGAGTCATGACGGAGGCTTTCCCTTTGAAGATGGGTATTTTTCACTTTATAGTTGTATTCGTCCTCGGAAACTTCGAGCTGCGCCTTGCTCTTGATGCCCATGCGGTACTCCTCCTTGTCAAGGGCAAAACTCTTGCGCAGGCGGTTGAGGTCATAATCGGTCTGCAGGGCTTGTTGTTGCAGGTTCAGGCTTTTCTGCTCCATTTCAATTTCTTTTTCGCGGTAGGTGATGAGCTGCTTTTCCCAGTCGTCGCGCTGGTCTTCGATACTGCGCAGCAGGTCGGGGTTTCCATGACGAGGATGGTATCTCCTTGCCGGAGCAGGCTCCCCTCCTCTCCTATGATGCGTTCCACGCTTCCGGCTTCACGTGCATTGACCTTGATGGTAAGGATGGCTGAATCACTCCCTCCACATCTACATATTCCATAAATTTGCTGTTCTTGACTTCGGCTATCTGTATGTTGTCTTGCTCGATACGCAGTTTGCTGGGACCCAGCGAAAGGGTGACTACATAAATCAAGAAGGCAAGGAAGGCAACGCCTCCCGCCAGATAGTAGCGGTAACGGATGTACCAGGGTTTCTTTTCAAGTTTTATATCCATAATGCAATATTTTATATACTCTTTTTTTACTTTTCAGATACCCCCTTCAGAGGTACTTCTGAATAAGGGTTCCGAGTTTTACTAAAACTTTACCGGAGATTTAGTAAATCGTCACCGGAGTTTTAGTAAATCTCCGGCCAGCTTTTACTAAAACTATTCCACGATTCTATTACTGTATAGATTCTTCATTAGTAACCCTTTCCAAGTCTTCTGCCAGTGGCCTCTCTTTTTCAAAGTCATATAGCGTGATGCTTCTCAGTGCATAGTACAAACTCCAATAGTTGTACAAAGCCGTTATATAGCTTCTCCGGGCCGTATCTTTTTCCGTGATGGATGCATTGAGGTCGAGTACCGAGGACTTGCCGAGCAGATAGAGTTTTCGGGCTACTTCGGCGCGTCGTTGGGCTGTATGGTCCGTGCGGGCGGCTATGTTTACCCGTTGCGCCTGCAGGTTGAATTGCTTTACGAGTTTCCGTACGTTCAAGTCGAAATCCGTCTTGTCTTGCTCTACCTGCGTGTAGACAAGGTCTCGGTTGGAACGGGCCACGCGTACTTGTCCCCTTCCGCGCCCCCAGTCCAGGATGGGGAGGGTAATGCCCAGGCTGACGTACTGCTGGTCCAGTGGATTCCGGTAGGCATCTTTCAGCTTGTCGGCAGTTTGTGTCAAGCCGAAGCGCAGGTAGATGTCTGCCTTCAGTCCGGCATTGGCCTTGGCGCGCGACACGGCACTCTCGCTTTCCACCTTGCGGCGCAGCATGTTCTGTATCTCCGGACTGTTTTCGTTGGCAAGCATCAGCGCGGCATCCAGGTCGATGTGCAGGTCGGGCACGCGGTTGTCTATTCTCACCTTTATAAGGAGGTCTTCTTGGATGCGAGGTAGGAACGGAGTTCCTGCATGCAGTTTTCCACTTCGATGCGGGCATTCATGCAGTTGGTTTCTTCGGTCAGTTTGTTGAGTTCGAGTTGCAACATTTCGTTTTCGCTGATGGTGCCGATGTTATATCGTCCTTGCGCATATATATATAAGGTGTCGGCATTGGCGTAGTTGGCGTTGGCTATTTCGTAGTTGCTTTGTGCTTTGGCCAGGTTGAAGAACTTCTCTGTGGCATTGGCGGCAACAAGTTCAAGGGTTTCTACGTAGGTTTTCTTGGCTTCGCGATAACGGATAGTTCGATGCGCCGATCCCACTTCAAGCTGTTGTAGCCAAACAAGGACTGGCTGTATCCGATGTTGACGGGTGAAGTCTGCAGGAATAGGTGTCACTGCTGAAAAGGTCGAGGCGCTGCGCAGCCGTTTCAATGAAAAAGGTTCCTCCGGTCCACGGCACGTTTTGTGTCAGACTCAGTGTTAGGTCGGTACTCAGCAGGTTCTGCTCTATGAACTTGACGTTGCCATCGCTTTGGGTCACTTTGTTGATGGCACGGTCAGATAAGGATTGGAAGTAAGCTTGAGCGTCGGCAGGTAGTTGGCACAGTAGTATTTGTAGTTCCAATAAGCGGAACGGAAGCTATGGCGGGCATTTTGGGCGTCGGGCGACTGCTGGCGGGCCTGCTCGATGGTTTCTTCCAAAGTCAGCTCCAACGTGTGCTCTTGGGCAACGGCACTCGACATCAGACTGAATGTAATAAGCAATAAAAATATATTCCGGTGCATAGTTGTTTTCTTTACTCTATAAAGTTCAAATTCTATGCCATAAGTATAAGTTATTGTATTATAAGTGTTTGTTGTGGTTCGAAGCTTTCCAAACGTGTGCAGTTGCGCACAAAAATAGTGCGATAATGCACGCACAACACATGGATATTATACTTATCTTTGCCCGTACAAGAGATGTGGGATTGTGTAGGCCTTGCCTGCACGAAAAGAAAACAGATATGGAGCAGTTTGGTAAAATATTGATTGTAGATGATAACGAGGATGTCCTTTTTGCACTGAACCTTCTTCTCGAACCCTACGCCGAGAAGATAAAAGTGGCAGTGACTCCCGACCGCATCGAGCATTTTATGACCACTTTCCGTCCGGACATTATTCTGCTGGATATGAATTTCAGCCGTGATGCCATCAGTGGTCAGGAAGGTTTCGACAGCTTGAAGCAGATTCTGAGTATCGACCCGCAAGCAGTGGTCATCTTCATGACTGCCTACGCGGATACGGACAAGGCAGTGCGTGCCATCAAAGCGGGGGCTACGGATTTCATTCCCAAGCGTGGGAGAAGGAGAAGTTGCTGGCCACCCTTTCTTCGGGCATGAAGCTGCGTCGTTCGCGGACCGAGATAAATCTGCTGAAAGAGCAGGTGGAAGTTCTGAGCAATGTCACAGCAGGAGGCTCCGAAGAGATTATTATCGGTGATTCTCCTGTCATGCAGCAAGTCTTCTCTACTGTGGAGAAGTTGCGCGATACGGATGCCAACATACTTATATTGGGTGAGAATGGAACCGGAAAGGATGTGATTGCCCGCCTGCTTTACCGCAATTCTCCCCGCTATGGAAAGCCGTTTGTTACGATAGACCTCGGCAGTATTCCCGAACAGTTGTTCGAAAGCGAGTTGTTCGGCTACGAGAAAGGCGCCTTCACCGATGCACGGAAAGCGAAAGCCGGACGTATGGAAGTGGCAACCGGCGGTACGCTTTTTCTGGACGAGATAGGTAATCTTTCCCTGCCCATGCAGGCCAAATTGCTGACTGCCATCGAAAAGCGTTGTATCAGTCGTTTGGGAAGTACGCACTACGCCCATTGATGTGCGGCTCATCTGCGCCACCAATGCAGACATCCGTCGGCTGGTGGACGAAGGAGACTTCCGCCAAGACCTGCTGTATCGCATCAACACCATCGAGTTGCATATTCCACCTCTGCGGGAACGCGGAAACGACATCCTCCTGCTGGCAGAGTATTTCCTGCAACGGTATGCCCGCAAATATCAGAAAGAGATGCGCGGGCTGACCCGGGAGGCGAAAAACAAGTTGTTGAAATATGCCTGGCCGGGTAATGTACGTGAGTTGCAGCATACAGTGGAACGTGCTGTCATATTGGGAGACGGTTCTCTGCTTCGTCCGGAGAACTTTATGTTCCAAGCTTCTGTTTCCCGTCAGAAGAAGGAAGAAGAAGTCCTCAACTTGGAGCAATTGGAACGGCAGGCTGTGGAACGTGCCATGCGGCTCAGTGAAGGAAATGTGACCCGTGCCGCCGAATACTTGGGCATTACTCGCTTCGCCTTGTACCGGAAACTTGAAAAACTGGGCTTATGAAACGATATTCATTGATTGTGGCACTGCACATCATCGGCATAGCCTTCCTTTCGGTCGGCGTTTATCTGCTGGTGGATGCCGGACTGTGGTTCAGTGCACTGATGGCTTTTTTGATATTGCTGGCGATTGCCGTTCATCTGTACCGCCTGCAGATGATGCAGGTGCGCATGATGCGCCATCTGGCAGAGAGCCTGCGCTATGACGACATGATGCTGTCATTCCGTTCTCCCTACAAGAACCGGTCTATGGAGGATATGGTGGACGAGCTTTCCGAAGCGATGAGGAATTTCCGTACCCGCGTGCTGGAACGCAATGAGATGGAAGCGTGGCAAAAGCTGATACGTGTGCTGACGCACGAAATAATGAATTCAATCACTCCCATCATCTCCCTCTCCGAAACCTTGAGCGAGCGGGAAATGTCGGAAAAGAACTATCCCGTCATGCGGCAGGGAATGCAGACTATCCACCGCCGTAGTAAGGGGTTGTTGGAGTTTGTGGAGAATTACCGGAAGCTGACAAGACTTCCCGCCCCCGTCCGTCGTCCGGTTGCCGTCCGCGAGCTGTTGCAGGATTTGCAGAAGCTGTTTTCGGAAGAGTATATCCGGATAGAGCTTCCGGAGACCGACCGCATACTCCAGATAGACCGGACACAGATAGAACAAGTACTGATTAATCTGATTAAAAATGCCAAAGAGGCATGTAGCAGGAAAGAGCATCCCCGGATAGAAGTGAAGATGCTACCCGCCCTCTCGTGCAATGCCTAATCACTGTCAGTGACAATGGTGAAGGCATTCTGCCGGAAGTGCAAGATAAGATTTTTGTACCGTTCTTCACCACCAAGCCTTCCGGTTCGGGCATCGGGCTCAGTTTATGTAAACAAGTGATGAACCGGCATGGAGGGAATATCACGGTGCAGTCTACTGTGGGAAAAGGGAGTTGCTTTACGCTGCTATTTGGATAAGTGGGGAAGAGGGTATATACAAAATAAGCTACTGAAAAATCAGTAGCTTATTAATTTCTGTCGGGGTAGCGGGATTCGAACCCACGACCCCCTGCTCCCAAAGCAGGTGCGCTAACCGGACTGCGCTACACCCCGAATACTTTACTTCTGAAAAGCGAGTGCAAAGGTAAAAACAATTCTGATACCAACCAAACATTTAGGCAAGTTTTATGCAATTAAAATTACATTTTCAGATAGAAATCTTTCGTTAAAGCTACATATTCAGGGGTAAACTCATTGTGATTCACCTCAATACAGAGTTTCTCTTCTCTACACTCTTTTGCTTCAAAACCAAAGTTCAGCAATACCCGTCTGCACGGTTTTCCGGGCTTGGTGAAGACTTGCACACGATGCAATGGAAACAACTTATGGTTCCAAGCTGTATCCACAACCGTTTTTTCAGCTTCCGCTGGAATAATGATGCTTACGACTCCTTGCTCTTCAAGCAAAGATGCCGAACGATGAAACAGTAAATCGTAATTCAAATTGCCCGCATGCCGTGCTGTGCACCTTTGTTCGTCAGGACATTTCAACGCATCTATAAAATAGGGAGGATTGGAAACGATGAGGTCAAATCTGTTTTCCGGCTGATAATCTCGGAAATCATGACATATGACTCTACTCTATCGGCCCATGGAGAGTGAGATACATTTTCTGTGGCTTGTCCGGCTGCAGCCGCATCTATCTCGATTGCAGTAATCCGGGCATGCGGATTCCTTTGCGCTAACTGTAAGGCTATTAATCCGGTACCGTTCCACGTCCAGTATACACTTTGCTTTGTCTGCCGGGGCCCATGCCCCAAGTAGTACACCATCTGTGCCGACCTTCATGGCGCATTTATCATGAAATATGGTAAATTGTTTAAACTTAAAAGATGATTTTGGCATGTTTATCTTCTTTAATTGGGCTCAAAAATAATCAAAGCCTGCATATTTGTCATAAAATTGGCACTGTTTTTGTCTTTTTAAAGGGTGAAGAACGTTTATTTATGAAGAAATAGCTTAACTTTGCAGGCGCTTTATTGGCCTGCCAATATGACATAAACTAAAAAGAAAGAAATGAAGAAAAGAAATTACCTGAGTGATGTCGAAGATAGAAGCGGAAACGCTTTCTCTGTAATTGCTGATTTTGAGGGGAATGAAGAACAATTGATGGACATTGAGGTAGAAGAGGTTTTACCGATATTGCCTCTCCGAAATATGGTATTGTTCCCTGGGGTGTTTATGCCGGTATCTGTAGGAAGAAAATCTTCCCTCAATTGGTGCGTGAAGCAGAAAAGAAAAATTCTTATATAGCTGTTGTATGCCAAAAGGTGGCTGAAACAGAGACACCTCTGTTTGAGGATTTACATACCATCGGTACAGTTGCCAAGATAGTACGTGTGCTTGAAATGCCAGACCAGACAACTACAGTCATTCTGCAAGGCTCCAAACGTATGGAACTGAAGGAGATTACGGATACGACTCCTTATCTGAAGGGACGGATGCTACGCTGAATGAAGAACTTCCGGAGAAGAATGACAAGGAATTCCATGCATTGGTAGAGGCGTGTAAAGACTTGACAGTACGCTACATCAAGTCATCCGATATGTTTCCGCAGGATTCGGCATTTGCCATCAAGAACATTACCAATCCAATGTTTTTGGTAGACTTTATCTGTACGAACCTGCCACTCAAGAAAGACGAAAAGATAGAACTGCTCCGTATCGACTCTTTGCGGGCGCGTACCTACCGCCTGCTTGAGATTCTGAATCGTGAAGTGCAGCTTGCCGAAATCAAAGAGTCTATCCAGATGCGTGCACGTGAGGATATAGACCAGCAGCAGCGTGAGTATTTCCTGCAGCAGCAGATTAAAACCATTCAGGATGAGCTGGGTGGCGGCGGTCAAGAGCAGGAAATAGAGGAGATGCGTAAGAAGGCGGAGACCATCAAATGGAATGATGAGGTGAAGGCTACGTTCCTGAAAGAGGTGGATAAGTTGGAACGTACCCATCCCCAGTCTCCCGACTATAGCGTGCAGCTGAACTATCTGCAGACGATGCTTAGTTTGCCGTGGGGCATTTATACGACGGATAATCTGAGCCTTGTCAATGCAGAAAAGACACTGAACAAAGACCATTATGGTTTGGAGAAGGTGAAGGAACGCATTCTGGAACATCTTGCTGTATTAAAGCTGAAAGGCGATATGAAATCACCCATCATCTGCCTGTATGGCCCTCCAGGTGTGGGAAAAACCTCTTTGGGGCGTTCCATTGCTGCCGCTTTGAAGCGTAAGTATATCCGTATGTCGCTGGGAGGCGTGCATGATGAAGCTGAGATTCGCGGTCATCGTAAAACCTATATCGGTGCCATGCCGGGACGGATTATCAAGAATCTGATAAAGGCAGGCTCCTCCAATCCGGTATTTATTCTGGATGAAATAGACAAGGTGAGTGCCGACCGCCAGGGAGACCCCTCCTCTGCCCTCCTCGAAGTGCTCGACCCGGAACAGAATACTACATTCCATGATAACTTTCTGGATGTGGACTATGATTTGTCCAAAGTGATGTTCATCGCTACTGCCAATAATCTGAATACCATCCCCGGACCGTTGCTGGACCGTATGGAGCTGATTGAGGTAAGCGGCTATATCACGGAAGAAAAGATTGAGATTGCCGCCGCCATCTGGTTCCGAAGGAATTGGAGGCAAACGGTATGAAAAAGAATGATATCAAGATTCCGAAGAACACACTGGAAGCCATTATAGAGAATTATACCCGTGAGAGCGGCGTGCGCGAACTGGAAAAGAAAATCGGAAAGATACTCCGTAAATCTGCACGCCAATATGCTACGGACGGTTATTTTGCGAAGACCGAAATAAAACCGGGAGACTTGTATGAATTCCTGGGTGCACCCGAATATACCCGGGACAAGTATCAGGGTAATGAGTATGCAGGGGTAGTGACCGGTCTGGCGTGGACTGCCGTAGGTGGTGAAATACTTTTCGTGGAAACCAGCTTGAGCCGTGGCAAGGGTGGACGTTTGACATTGACCGGCAATTTGGGTGATGTAATGAAAGAGTCGGCCATGCTGGCATTGGAATACATCAAGCGCATGCCTCCCTGCTGAATCTTGACGAAGAGATTTTTGATAACTGGAACATCCACGTCCATGTGCCCGAAGGTGCCATTCCGAAAGACGGTCCGTCTGCCGGTATCACGATGGCTACCTCCCTCGCTTCTGCCTCACCCAGAAAAAGGTGAAGGCCAATCTTGCCATGACGGGAGAGATAACACTTCGCGGTAAGGTACTTCCGGTAGGAGGCATCAAGGAGAAGATACTGCTGCCAAGCGTGCCGGTATCAAGGAGATTATCTTGAGCGACGAGAACCGCAAGAATATAGAAGAGATACAGGATATATATCTGAAAGGACTGACTTTCCACTATGTGAAAGATATTAAGGAAGTGTTTGCCATTGCGCTGACTGATGAAAAAGTAGCCGATGCCATCGACTTGTCCGTAAAGAAAGAAAAGACCGAAAAGAAAGAGGAATGACATTCGAGTTACAATATACAGACAGCAAGACCAATGCACGTGCCGGACTGATTACTACTGACCACGGGCAGATTGAGACACCTATCTTTATGCCGGTAGGTACAGTGGGAACAGTGAAAGGCGTGCATCTGCCTGAGCTGAAAGAGGATATAAAGGCGCAGATTATATTGGGTAATACCTATCATCTTTATCTGCGTCCGGGACTGGAAGTGATAGAGAAAGCCGGTGGACTGCATAAGTTCAACGGCTTTGACCGTCCTATGCTGACAGACAGCGGCGGTTTCCAGGTATTCTCGTTGTCCGGTATCCGCAAGTTGCGCGAAGAAGGTGCGGAATTCCGTTCACACATCGACGGTAGCAAGCATATCTTTACACCGGAGAAGGTGATGGATATAGAACGGACTATCGGTGCAGACATCATGATGGCCTTTGATGAATGTCCTCCGGGGGATTCGGACTACGAATATGCCAAAAAATCACTGGGATTGACACATCGCTGGCTGGACCGTTGTATCAAGCGTTTCAACGAAACAGAACCGAAATACGGTTATCAGCAATCCTTATTTCCCATTGTGCAGGGGTGCGTCTATCGCGACCTCCGCGAGCAGTCAGCAGAGTTTGTTGCCTCTAAAGGTGCTGACGGTAATGCCATTGGTGGTCTGGCTGTGGGCGAGCCTGTAGACAAGATGTACGAGATGATTGAGCTGGTGAACGGTATTCTTCCCAAAGACAAGCCTCGCTATCTGATGGGAGTCGGGACCCCGGTAAACATTCTAGAGGGCATTGAACGCGGTGTCGATATGTTCGACTGTGTGATGCTACCCGCAACGGACGCAACGGCATGTTGTTTACCAAGGACGGCATCATGAACATGCGCAACAAAAAATGGGAAATGGATTTCTCTCCCATTGAAGCAGACGGTGCCTCCTACGTAGATACCATGTACAGCAAGGCATACTTGCGCCATCTGTTCCATGCACAAGAGCTGCTTGCCATGCAGATAGCATCTATCCACAACTTGGCTTTCTATCTGTGGCTGGCAGGCGAGGCACGTAAGCATATCATTGCAGGCGACTTTGCTACCTGGAAACCGATGATGGTGAAACGCGTATCGACAAGATTATGAGAAAAATGAACTGGAGGATATGGAAGAATATAAAGCTGCCGAGAGGTAAATTCCTGAAGCGGCTGGACTGGTACATTATTAAGAAGTTCCTGGGTACATATGTCTTTGCCATCGCATTGATTATCTCCATTGCGGTGGTGTTCGACTTCAACGAGAAGATGGACCGCTTCATGTCTCATGAAGCGCCGTGGAATGCTATTGTCTTTGATTATTATCTGAACTTCATCCCCTACTTTGCCAATCTGTTCAGTCCGCTGTTTGTATTTATCGCCGTAATCTTCTTTACTTCCAAACTGGCGGAGAACTCGGAGATTATTGCCATGTTCTCTACGGGAATGAGTTTCAAGCGTATGTTGCGTCCTTATATGGTATCTGCGGCAATCATTGCGGTAGTGACGTTCTGCCTCGGGTCTTATGTCATTCCCAAAGGCAGTGTGACACGTATCAATTTTGAGGACAAGTACTACAAACCCCGTAAGGCGAATACGGCACGGAACATCCAGCTGGAAGTGGATTCGGGGGTAATTGCCTATATCGAACGTTTTGAAGACTACAGCAAGACCGGTTATCGCTTTTCTTTGGACAAGTTCAATGACAAGCAACTGGTCTCCCACCTTACAGCCCGTTCCATTACCTACGACACGACGGCCGTGCATAAGTGGAAAATCAAGGATTATATGATTCGCCAGATGGATGGCATGAAGGAGAGTATCACGAAGGGTGACCGCATAGACACTACCCTTTTTATGGAGCCTGCCGACTTCCTGATTATGAAGAACCAGCAGGAGATGTTGACCAGCCCTCAGCTAAGCGAGTACATCAACAGGCAGCGGCAACGCGGCTTTGCCAACATTAAGGAATTTGAGATAGAGTACCACAAACGCATTGCCATGTCGTTTGCCTCCTTTATCCTGACGCTGATTGGAGTGTCTTTGTCTTCCAAGAAAACGAAAGGTGGAATGGGATTGCATTTAGGTATAGGCTTGGCATTGAGTTTCTCTTATATTCTGTTTCAGACCATTGCTTCCACATTTGCCGTGAACGGCAACATGCCTCCGGTCATCGCTGTGTGGATACCGAATATAATGTATGCCTTCATTGCATTCTATCTATATAGGAAAGCGCCGAAATAAGCATTCTAACCTCTACTTCAGCTTGCTCAAGTTGAGGTTTGGCGTACTAAAGCAGAGGTTTAGGATGTTTGTCTCTGGAAGCCCATTAAAATAAGAAGCCCCTCCCACTCTTGCGTTGTACAAGTGCGGGAGGGGCTTTTTGTTGTATTCATTTTCCTCTTTTGTTCTGTTCCCTTTTTTGCCGGAAAGAGACGTCGGTTTCTAGGGAACACCCTCACTTTCGTCTTACAGGTTTTTTAAGTTGCTGTTGTATGCACCGGGCATCAGCAAGCTTAATTCAAGTAAGCGGAAAGTTCTGCAGCAGAGATGTTTTTGGCAATAATTACACCATTATCATCTAGTAAATAGTTAGTGAATCCGCGGCCTAAGCGATATTTCTTAAAGAGGCCGGAATATTCGCCTTTAGTTTCCACGAAACAAGTGGGCGTAACTATTTGGTCCTTACGGATGGTTTCTTCAAAGATTGACTGATACTCATCGAATGAAACTGAAACCATCTTCACATTGTTGCGGGCAGTAGAGCGAAGCGCATTGCTCAAACTTGCGTTTTGCATCCGGGACTGCGCGTCGTAACTTGCCCAAAACTGAGCAATACATACTTCCTTTCAAGTCTGAAAGTTCGGTTTGGGATTGCTCTGCCGACATGGTTTGGATTTTGAAATCCGGGGCCATGTCACCCACATTCAAACCTCCGGTAGGTTTGTCTTTTTCTACAAAAGAAGTCAAGGAACTTATTAGTAATACAACAAAAATCCATTTTGCATATTTCATGCGGCACGGTTTTGGTTAATACTATCCGGGACTGTCCTTCAACAGTGATTTCTTCCCGGAACATCGTCTTGTCAAAGCCTTGAATAGTGATAAATACACTGATAATCAAAGCTTTTAATTGTGAAATCGGGTGCAAAGGTAAGTAATTCCTAAACAAACTTCCAAATAAACAAGCATTTTTCTCACTTTTTAGAGGCATATTTTTATGTTATTTAGCATAAATAGTGGGAATTTTCCTTACTTTTGTAGCCTATTATTCTATCAAAAAGATGACTTATGCAACCATTGAACACTGAACTCATCCTGATACGTATTACGGGTGAAGACCGTCCGGGACTGACAGCTTCCGTGACGGAAATTCTGGCGAAATATGATGCTACCATTCTGGATATTGGCCAGGCAGATATTCACAATACTCTTTCGTTGGGCATTTTGTGCAAGACGGAAGAACAACACTCGGGGTTCATTATGAAGGAACTGCTTTTCAAGGCTTCCTCCTGGGAGTGACTGTCCGTTTCTACCCCATTACTACCAAAGAGTACGAGGATTGGGTGAATATGCAGGGAAAGAACCGCTATATTCTTACTTTATTGGGGCGTAAGTTGTCTGCCCGTCAAATATCTGCCGTTACCCGTATTCTTGCAGAGCAAGGTATGAATATCGATGCCATCAAGCGCCTTACAGGACGTATCCCGCTGGACGAATGCGAATCGCGTACACGCGCCTGCATCGAATTTTCCGTTCGTGGCACTCCGAAAGACCGTATTGCCATGCAAGAACAGTTAATGAAACTGGCAACCGAACTGGAAATGGATTTCTCTTTCCAGTTGGACAATATGTACCGCCGGATGCGCCGCCTCATTTGTTTCGATATGGACTCTACGCTGATTGAAACAGAAGTAATTGATGAATTGGCCATACGTGCGGGTGTGGGCGACCAGGTGAAGGCCATTACCGAACGCGCCATGCGTGGTGAGATAGATTTCATTGAGAGCTTTCGCGAACGAGTGGCTTTGCTGAAAGGATTGGATGAGTCCGTGATGCAGGAGATTGCAGAAAATCTTCCCATTACGGAAGGTGTGGATCGCCTAATGTATGTTTTGAAGAAATACGGTTACAAGATAGCTATTCTTTCGGGAGGGTTTACCTACTTCGGGCAGTACCTCCAGAAGAAGTACGGTATAGACTATGTGTATGCCAACGAGTTGGAAATAGAGGATGGCAAACTGACCGGCCGCTATCTCGGTGATGTAGTCGACGGTAAGCGTAAGGCAGAGTTGCTGCGTTTGATAGCTCAGGTGGAGAAAGTGGATATTGCGCAGACTATTGCTGTGGGCGACGGTGCCAACGACCTGCCCATGCTGGGAATTGCCGGCCTTGGAATCGCTTTCCATGCAAAGCCCAAAGTAGTTGCCAATGCCAAGCAATCCATCAACACCATTGGTTTGGACGGGGTACTTTACTTCTTAGGTTTCAAGGATTCATACATTGATATCCATTAATTCATTAGTACATTCAAAAAAAAGTCCTATCTTTGTGCTCAAATTTAAAAGAGATACATGAAGTTTTCAGAACTACATTTGAATGGCAATGTGCTGGAGGCACTGGATGCCATGCGCTTTGAAGAGTGCACCCCCATACAAGAACAATCAATTCCCGTTATACTTGAAGGCCGAGATTTAATAGCGGTGGCACAAACCGGAACGGGAAAAACAGCTGCATATTTGTTGCCTATATTGAACAAGCTTTCAGAAGGTGGACACCCTGCCGATGCTATCAATTGCATTGTCATGGCTCCTACCGTGAGTTGGCACAACAGATAGACCAGCAGATGGAGGCTTCTCCTACTTCATGCCGGTTTCCAGTGTGGCAGTGTATGGCGGTAATGACGGAGTTCTGTTCGAACAGCAGAAAAGAGGTTTGACATTGGGTGCAGATGTTGTCATTGCCACTCCGGGACGTCTGATAGCCCACCTCAGTCTTGGCTATGTAGACCTTTCGCGTGTCTCTTATTTTATTTTGGATGAAGCAGACCGGATGCTGGATATGGGATTCTATGATGACATTATGCAGATTGTCAAGTTTCTCCCTAAAGAGCGGCAGACCATTATGTTCTCTGCTACCATGCCTGCCAAGATACAACAGTTGGCTGGCAACATTCTGAACAATCCCGCCGAAGTGAAGTTGGCGGTTTCCAAACCAGCGGAAAAGATTGTGCAGGCAGCCTATGTCTGCTACGAGAATCAGAAGCTGGGCATCATCCGTAGCCTCTTTGCAGAGGAGACGCCGGAACGCGTCATCATCTTTGCTTCTTCCAAACTGAAAGTGAAGGAAGTGACCAAAGCCTTGAAGCAGATGAAACTGAACGTTGGTGAAATGCACTCCGATTTAGAGCAGGCACAGCGCGAAGAAGTGATGTACGAATTCAAGGCAGGACGTATCAATATCCTGGTAGCTACAGATATCGTTGCGAGAGGTATTGATATCGATGACATCCGTCTGGTGATAAACTATGACGTTCCCCACGACAGTGAAGATTATGTGCACCGCATCGGACGTACGGCGCGTGCCAATAATGACGGCGTAGCCATCACTTTCGTTTCCGAAAAGGAGCAGGGGAACTTTAAGAATATCGAAAAATTCCTGGATAGGGACATCTATAAGATACCGGTTCCCGAGGAGCTGGGCGAAGCCCCCGAATACAAGCCGAGAGCATTTGACGGAGGAAGACGGGGCGGCCGTGGAAACGGACGTAAGCCAGGAGGAAACAAGAACGGCCGTAACAACAGTAAAGGTGGAAAGCCCAGAGCCAAACGTCCACAGAATGGCGGCGAGAAGAAATAAACATTGTGGTGAAGAAAAGAAATAGAAAAAGCGGATTTATTCCGCTTTTTCTATGTTCATTGTATTGTCAAAACCAATAATCATATTTACCAAATTGTATACGGAACTTTCGGGTATGCCGAGGGTTGCCTGATAATGGTACCCCTTACTATCCACACCCATGAAATTCATATCGGCAAGAATGGCCTGGTCCAGCATTTCGGCAGGGAATATATCCGCAAACATCTTTTTAGTGATGTCCTGGCCATAAAGCATCTTCTTCCCTTCGTATACACAGATGTGGATTACATTATCATAATACACATTGTCCACACTGATTCCATTTTCAGAATAGGAAGTCTTGAAAACCTTCATCTTTGAGGGGTTGATATATACATATCCCCTATATCTTGTATTCTTGTATGTTACGATACTGTCTTTCTTTATCACTTCCGGAGTAGTAGAAATGACCTCCACTTCTCGACTGGTGAAAACCAAAGAATCTTCCGCATTCTCTGATTTATGCAGTTTAATTACTTCGTCGGCCAGCGAGTGGAACCAGAAGCTGTATTCCGTTTGACGGTCTATCTTATAGGCCACCGGTTCATTGCTGTATATGTAGATTGTATCGTGAACAACCTTGAAAGGTACGGGAGCGCTTTGCGGGTTGGCATAATATACCGTATCCCCTTCGATGCGCATCAACGGCATTTCTGTTTCATCGTTCACCCAGATGCCTTGTAACAGTTGTTTTGCAATGAGGTCTTCCTTTACGGAAACCTCTCCTGTTTGTCTGTTGCTGCATGAGGCCAATGAGACAACAAGTACAATGAGAATCGCACTTCCTTTTATTGTCATAACGTCCCTATTATTTCTTTCTTTTTCTGCAACTTTATT
>ENA-OQCP01000366-OQCP01000366.1-human-gut-metagenome-genome-assembly--contig:-NODE-366-length-20420-cov-2.414232_pt1 | contig 20420 bp, 24 predicted proteins | sample MGYA00242760_ERZ504583 | MGnify/ENA primary metagenome ERZ504583 (study PRJEB26092, sample SAMD00036308) | human gut metagenome | host: Homo sapiens | study: EMG produced TPA metagenomics assembly of...
GCACATGTTTGGAACACCTGAAAAGGAGCAGCAGCTAATTAATCATATAGAGATGTGTCAGCAAGCAGGAATAAAGGTGGTTCTTAGTTTCATTTATGAGAAAACAAATGAAGTGGATTTGTATAGATTGATTGACATAGCAGCTAAATACGACATTGATGTTCTTTTAATATTGTTTCATCTGCAATTTTCTCTTTATATAAGTATTGACTAGCATCATTAACCTTCTGATACAAACTTCTTGAAGAATTGGAAGCCGAAATTTCTCCTTCTTTAAGTAATCCTTTTTTTCAATGAAGTATCTACACTTAATTCTAAAAAAACTCTCAAAGTGACAGCTGCACAATTAACAAAACTTCGAACATCTATTTTTTTCAATTCATCATAAATTTTATTTGCTTTTGGATTGGAAATCCTAATAATACAATTATTGGGTATAAGAGTTTTACGTTGGGTCGGAATAGACTTCTTTAAATGTCCCTTAGAATGCAAATCACTTCCCTCATTCTTTGCTGTATTATCTTCTTCTTCCAAATTAGGAATTTGTTCTAATGGATTATCCAACCTCCAAACTTCTCCTATTGTCTTATTTTTATCAGGCAGTTTTTCTCCTAAGCTTGAATATAATCTTTTCTTTGCTTGGCATTATATATAGAACTAACCTTAAAATCTTTATCAGACAAATCTAAAATAATTTGCCCTAAGGCTTAGCTATTTCTTCTTCTTCAAGATTAGAACTTAATTTAGAATTTATATACTTTAAACCCAAAATTTCCCGAACACTTTTATCTCCTAATAAACGAGCAAAATTTGTGAGTTTAATGTTTTCGGAAGCCCTCTTTACTTCTTCTTGTACGAAAGGAGATGTTCGTATGAAATCAATAGCTTGTATTTCTACAGACTTATTTTTTCCATGTTTTATATCAAATCTCTGTACTTGCTCTGGTTTCCACTCAACTATACCAACTCCATTCTGTTCTCCTGTATGTTCTAATCGAACCCATTTATCTGCCTCTTCTACATCATCATAAATATAGCACATTATTTTTCTAATCGGAGTTTCCATAAATCTTTCATGCAGCTTAAAAAAACGATTCTTTAATGAAGCATGTTTTTAGAATCAATTAACTTAGGGTTAGCCATCAATTTTAATGCTGTGGTTCTTCTGTTTCCTTCCTTTACAAGAAATTTCTTGTTAGATTTCTTTGATGGCATAACATAAAATGGCTTGGGAGACAACCCATTCTCTAAAATATGTATCGCAATATAATAAATTTTGTCTCCTAATTTTGTTAGCATTATGTCTATAGCCTGCTTTTCATTCTCAACAGACTCAAAACGATCATTATCTGGATTTATAATTAAATTAGAAATACTGATAGATTTGTATTTTTTGTTTGTCATAATATTAAATGGCGAATCCTTCACTATAGTGCGCCTACAGGAATGAATAAACCTGAACCCAATCTTATGGGTTACACTATGGAAAAGGATTCATTTAATTCATTTTTTGGCGTTGCTAAAATAGTGATTTTATCAAACTTAACAAAATAAAAAAACTTTTTATTCTAAATTTAATTCATGATTATTTGAATAATGAAATAAAAAAGGCTTCCAACCCGTGGAAGCCCCTCTGTCATTAAAAACCTTACGGCCTCGCGATAGACCGAGAAGTATCTTTCATTATGTCGCCAAGCTCAGATAGAGCTAAAGATAGAGTATTCAGTTCATCAGCGGTGAAGTTGGCTGGTTTGCCGTTTACCGCACTTCCGTTAATCCGTTGATATAGCCATTGGCGTGTTCTGCCAAAATAGTGCTGGGCAATATACGACATAGAAGCGAAAGGCAATACTTTTTCTAAGGTCTGCCTGATTTCTACTGTTTTCACAATGGCTTGGGCTTCATTGATTGATTGCCTGGCACCATCTTGGAATGCTTGCGCAAACGCTTTTTTATCCTCCGGTGAAAGCGTCTGCAGAAAAGCCCTGAAACGTTTTTTATGGTCGGCCAATTCCTCCGGAGTATTGCATTTTACATATTCCGACTTCCATTTTCCCAATTCTTTCTGTACGTCCATAAGCCTAAAAATTATATGTTAGAGAAAAAGTAGCCCCCTCAAGGAGGGCTACCGTTTTCATTCAGCTTGTCTTGTGCATCATTCAAGTCATCGAGACAATCATTGATGCCTTCCTCAAGCTCCTCATCGGAAATCCAATCAGTATTCTGAATGTCATCCCAATAGAGGGAAAAGAAGCTGAGGTCTTTTTTCGCAGCTTCAATCCGAGCCTTTAGCTCTTCTTCTTCAGTCATAAAAAGATCGCGATACATTATGACACTGCAAATATAATAACCTTTTGGTAATTACGCAAGGGAAAAAGGAGTTATTTTTGAGAGGCAGATGTCTTTTTAACATTATTATTCTATCCGGTAAAAAGTCCCCTTCAGTACCTTGCTTAATCCATCAACATCTATTTCCGTCTCAATCTTCTCGCACAAATACTGCTTGTTGCCTATAAGAAACACCTTATTCACATCTGGCAGCTTATTGGCTTGGAACTGGATTGTGTAAGGGATATTGGAGTGAAACAGACTGAGTGTCGACAACCGATGTCCGACACTGTCCGGACAAACATCGTTCAAGCTTAGGGAATACGGAAGGAAGTCCGTGAGCTGTGCTTCGGTCTTCTGCTGGTAGTCCGTAAAAGGATAGGCATAATCATAGGCATGTGTCTGACCGCTGTAAGTTACGTTCTGCCGGTTGAACTTGCCGGTATTGACAGCCACTTCCATGTGCCCGTTTTTTTCCTGCTTCTCCTTCAGCTCCACGTCACCGTTTATGGCTTCCTGGACATTGAAGCGCTCCTGCTTGGCAACAGTAGCCTGGTAGCCCACCGCGGGTATGTTCAATACCATGGAGGTGTACGGACGGGACAAATCGTAATCAGCTACAGAGCCATACACGCCGACATTGAACTGAATAATTTTAGCCGGGACGATTCCGAGTGAGGTCTCTACATCGGACGATTCCGGGTCACGGATTAAATCCGCATACAAATTGACTTCACGCAGCGTATTCTTATCATTTTCATTGTAGTTGATATAATACCGTTTGCCAACAATAAAGATTGTACTTTTCTTGTCACTGTCACCCATTCCATTGTATGCGGCCAGCATTGCATCGTAAGAATCATATTCTTGTTTGTATGCAGCCTCTATGATGTCCCTTTCAATTCGCAGATAGCCGTCATCCGTATGGGAAGCAGATTGTAGCCCACATTGCCAGTGCTCAAGTCTTTCTCATTCTTTTCATCTTCAATATCCACAGTGAACTCCCGTAGCAGGGAAGATGCAGGAATTATCTCCTTTCCGGATTCTGTAAAATAATCGTTAAGCCTACGAGACTCACCACTTTGGTGCGTTCGTTGACCACCGTAACCGCACAAAGGAATTTCTCCAGTTCATCAAAGAATTCGGAAACAGTCCAGTGCGGCAATGCGGCGGCCACCCGGTTGCTGCTTACCGCGCTGCATACATAAACGTTCCGCAAGAAATTGTTATCAAAGAAGGAGGTATCGAACGTATAGCCAAAATACTCCACTATTCTCTTGATGACTGTCAAAAGGTATGGTTGTACACATCGACGGCCATAATAGGGGCAAAGGGTAAAATTGTTCGTGCCGAACTCATAGATTGCATCGTTCTGAAGATTCTCCCATTTGGCTTCCTGATAGAACACCGGCAACCATACAGCTTCAATGTCGTCCACCGAACCGTAGTAGTTCACCATATTGGCAGGTGGCTGGAAACGGTTCTGATTGTTGTTCGGCCAACTGATTGTACCTAAATCAAGTTCGTCAATATACAGATCATCATTCGTCAGCAGATTAAATTCCGCATTACCCGATACGAGCTGTACCTTAACCAGTGCATCTTCTACTGAGAGTAAAACCGCACTGCCGTAAAGCAGGCATCTGGCGTCAACGATGAGTGTGGCGGAAGGATAGTCTTTTTTTCGTCACATCCAGTCTGTTCACGTGCTTGAATATGGCATGATTGGCAGGCATGGGGAGTTCTATGTCCAAGGAGTAATTGGAACTGCGGGTGAAATACGGATTCTCGGAGGTGAACGTAATGTTGAACCTTCAGGAAGGGCGGCCAATTGCCCGTCAATGTATAATTCTGTCATTGCTTGTTGCGTGATTTATTGTTGTTCAACTTCTGATATTCTTTTTGTGCCTGGTTGATACCCCGTTTGCCGGTAACATAAGTTTCCGCTACCAAAGGGGCATCCAGCCTGTTTTTAAGCTTCCGCAATACGCGGGTACATTCTATCAGCATCGCCACCATAGCCGGGTCATTGGTCGTCGTTGTGGCGCTGGCAGCAGGTGCCTTGGCTGGTACGGTACGTGTACTCTTTCCGGAACCTGCTACAGCCGCTATGTCTTCAGCTGTCAGATTACCAACATTACCGCTACGCTGTGCCACGTCAATGGCGTCGAATATCGGTCGCAGATTCGGGTTGGCCACAGCAAAACGGTTGGCGACAAATTCATTGGAATGTACAATACCTTGCGGCTGATTCCAGTCACCGGACGGAGTAAAGCCGCCGGTGTAGAAATTGGAGATAAGCCCTTTGGCTGTCTCAAATGCGGCAGTTATCAGAGCAATCTCTCCGGCAGCTTTAGCTACACCTACGAAGCCGAGTGAACCTATATTCTTGATGGTGCGTTCGGTAACGGCCATAATCATCATACGTTCCAACGCATCAAGCGACATAGTAAGAATATTCTTCAGGAAGTCCTTGAGAGACACCTCGGAGTCCGTGAAGAATTGCGCCATGGTCTCTCCGAAGCCTTTCGCCAGGTCAGACAGTATGTCAAACTTCTCACGTTCAATCCGTTTTTCTTCTTCAGCATCTTTTTGGGCATCCTTCAGATTACGTTTACGCATCTGTTCACGTACCTGGTTTTTCTTCTCCTCACTGATTGCCGCGTCATTGAGAACCTTATGGTAATATACATCTTGCAGTCTGCGCAGCTCATTGAAATACTCCTCCTCGGAAGTCCTGTTTTCATAATGATACATGGCGGCAGCTTCCACCTGCATTTGGTACTCTTTGTCCAAACGGGAAAACGTCTCTTCTGCCTGCTCCTTACGGCGTTTCTCTTCATCCTTGGCAGACTGTTCATCAAGCCTGCGCAATTCATCACGCGCCTTTATTTCCGCATCAAGTATTTGGTCATTGATACGTTGAATCTCTGAAGGCTCAAGCCCCTTGACCTTCAGCTTATCGTTGAGCAGTTGTATTTCTGCATCCCGCATCTGCTTGTTGTATTCTTCCTGGGTCATCTTATCGTCAGCGAGGTACTTCCGTTTGATGTCAGCGATACGTCGGTAGTAGTCGGCTTCAGCTTGGGCGAACTTGTCTTTGGAAGTGTTGTTTTTATCGCAGGTACAAGGTTTGTTTCCACATATCGGACATTTTCCACCGTCATTGCCTCCGGTGGGATTGTTTTTAGGAGTGTTCGGATTCAATGCTTTCCATTTTTCTTGTACCAGTTTCTTATAACGTGCAGTTAAAGATTCAACAATCTCTTCTTCTTGGGAAATCTTGTTGCGAACATCCTCGCGAGCCATCGACCCCATCGGTGAATTGTCACTCAATGCCGGGGATTTTTGAAGGCGCATCAGTTGATCCGGTGCTTATCCAGTTCGTCGGCAGCCTCTTTTAATTCGATATTGGTTGCTAATACGGCATTATATCGGTCAAGTGCCTCTGTGTTTTCATTGATGATTTTGCCCTCTTTATCAATCTCTGCATTATAATCCGGAATAATAGCCTGCAATTGTACAATTGCCTTTTTACGTTCAAAATTGGAAAGATTATTATTGTGTATTTTGGTGGTCAACTGTTCAATCAGTGATGATTGACGCGCATATTCATCATTTGATTTTTCTGTAATTTTCTCATTGACTTTATTTAGGTCGTAATAAGCTTTGGTGCGTTGTGTCAGTTTGTAGGATGCGGTAGCTGCTGCAAGAACTAATGGTAACCAGTAAGCCAATCGGATTGCTGGACATAATAGTCCAAGCTGCTTTCAGCGATTTGGCAGCCAAATCAACGCGCCCGTGTAAAACCTGCACGGCAGCGGCATATAAATAAGTGGCGGTACGTAGTGATTTAAGTAAAACAGAATGTCCTTGCATGAGCATTGATAATTTACGCAAGTTTCCAAATGATGTCACTGTATAACCAGACAATGTATTCATTGATGCGGCATAAGCCAAATTGAGAACTGTCGCAATTTTTGGTAAGTGAATTCCAAATAGAATACCATGCTGTAATTATCTTCAGCCGGGTAGCATATACAAGCAATATCGTACTAAGCCACAATACAGTACCACCCCATTTTTTGCACCAGTCAATCAATCCCGGCAAATACTTGAGCACATTGGTCAGCATATTCGTACTCACCGTCAGAGCCGGATTCAGTTTCTCTCCCAAATCAATGGCTGCCAGCTTCATCTTATTGCGTGCCTGCTCCAGTTTGGCCTGTGCAGTATCACTGTTTATGGCCGCCTGCTCATACGCCACATTGGTACCGGTGACGGCAGCGGTGAAGTCTTTCACCATCTCCGTGTTCTGAAGGATTACGGATGCGGTATTGTAGCCTTCCTCCCCGAACATCTTCTTGATGGCGCCTGCATCCATATTCTTGTTCTTCAGATTCTCCAGTGCCTTATCCAACCCGACGATTTTAGGGTTGGTCTCGTCCGCTCCGGTCTGAAGAACCAGAAAGAATTTCTTCAATCCCGTTCCGGCCACTTCATCCTTTATACCCCGATAGGCAAGCGTTTCAATCAATGCGACCGTCTGTTCAATGGGAACATTGGCCGAAGCCGCTGCGGTACCTGCATTCCGGATAGCCTTTGCCTGGCTTGCGATATTGGCGGAACCTGCCTGGGAGCCGGCAGCCAATACGTTGGTAAACCGTCCTGCCTGGTCTGCTGCCGCCCCATATTGGTTGAGTGATAAGGTAAGTGAATCAACCGCTTCGTTCAGGGTAATGTCCTTGGCTGCCGCCTGCAACCGCATGGCTTCCTCCGTAACAGCCTTGAGCGCTTCCTTGTCACCAAGCAGTTCCGGCTTGGCCGAACCGACCAGCATGAACGCATCCAGGATTTCGGCTGCCGACTGGCGGACACGCAAGCCCTCTTTTGTCATGGTGGTGGAAAGCGTCTTGGCCTGCCCGGTCAACCAGGCAATGCTGTCATCATCAAGTCCGGTCAAGGCTTTCAGCCCGGCCTGGGACTCCTCCAACTTGTTGCGTTCGTCTCTGATGGCGCGCAAGGCAAGGGTAAAACCGGTAAGGAAACCTATTACGGACAAGATAACTCCACCGAAACGGTTGAACCAGTCTACCATACTGCCAATACTGACAGTCGCTTTCTTGGTTTCGGTGGTGATGCCTTTTATCTCCTGGCGATGCTGTTTTAAAATCCCCTGAAGATGCTGTATCTTCGCCATGGTGCGGTTGTATTCCTCAGAGCCGCGTGTCATTTCCTTAATGTCACGCTGTAGGCGTTTCATCTCCAAATCAATGGAATTGATGTCATTCTTAATTTCCTTGCCATCGATGTACAAGTAGACACCTCTTTTGACAGTCTTGTCACTTTTTGCCATAACGTTTTTCAATTGTTATTTTATCAAACTTCTGAAGCACATTCTTGAGTGCCTGGTCACCGTAATACTCTCCGGATAAATCTGCCAGTGATTCGATGTTATCCACAATGGGAGGGTCTAACCAGGGTAGGGACTTCGCCGGATAACGGCATAGTGTTCATCAACGGTACGCATGCGCCGGATACGATATTCAGAAACACGTAAAGAACGCAGTTCCTGACGTTTCTTCTTATCGCTCCATGCCGAATGTCCCTTCATTATAATTCCGTTCTTGACGATATATCCACGCCCGGCGCCATACTCCCGGTACGCACCATACCGGGCAAAGCGGAAACCCAGACCGACATAAGCCGGTCCACCTTCACGGTCTTTCAGCCAACGGGATTGCAGTTCCCTACGCAATCTGCCGGTTGCGTGTGTCCGTTGTAGAATATTTACGGAGGTATTCCTGACTTTCCACGTCCAGTTCTCAACTCCTCGATTGAATTTCTCGGAGGTCATTAAACTCTTTTCTTCAGTTATTGCCATAAAAAGCTTTAGTTCCGGACACAAAACTAAAGGCTGAAAAGAGTGGAAAAAAGGACAAGAATTCAGCGGACAGAGAACTTGAAATCATTGACCCGGTTCAGCCATCCTTTCCGGAATACAAGCTGCGACGGGTCCCTTTTACAGATTTCTTCAATAAACCGGATTCTGTCTGTCTTGATAGCTTCGAACAGCTGCCGTTGGTTGGCCAGATTGATACTTGCAACCGTCTGAGGACCTACGATGCCGTCTACATTGATTTGCAGTAGTTGTTGTACTTGTGATACCGGGACGTCCGGAGGCCCACACCCAATCCACACAGATGTTCGCAATGGACTGGTTGTGTATGAAGTCCGCTTGGTAACGGTCCCAATAATACTTCTTGAAAACATGAAAAACGTCATCCGGAGTAATCATGCGTAAATCATCCGCATCAATATCTCCGTCACCATCCTTGTCATAACCACATGATTTCCACGTAGACAAGGTTATCCCCATATTGGTTTTGCCACCTTTGTCATTTTTGTGGTCACTCCATCCGCCTTCCCATTTGCGGATGACCTTGAATAAGATTTCTGCTTTAGCCATACTACTTTTATATATTTCATTATCTTACGTTTCTTCTATTTCTATAATATTCAGCGGAACCTCCATCCATCCTTTTGTCGCATTCTCCATCCCCCATTGCAATTCGAACATTCCCGATTCCGGTACGGTGATTTCCTGTTCAAGCCATCGGGTGAGATTGCCTATGACATCATAACCGTCCGGCAGTTCAAACACATTGGCAACACCGTCCACGACGGTCTGTACCTTCATGAATTCCGTGGAGTTCTTATAAGTGGAGTTCAGGGAACAGAACAGCCGCAGACGGTATGTCCCTGGAGAGAGATGTATCGAGGCTGTCCTGTGTCCGTATGTATTCTGCGGGAAACCGTTATACCTGACATATTTCTCCAACACACTGTCCGGATACATGCCACTATCGTCACCTGTAGTTGCACCACCGACCCTGATATCCTCATTGAAATTGACGGAGTCCCCTTTGACGACAGTTCCGGCATCTTCCCCGGAATCCCATACAAAGGTCCGGGCTGTCGCCGAGTAATTCATCCTATTGATGCCAAGCCCACTGTCAAACACACATCCGGGGCAACATCATCATAGGCCCATCCTATACTGACCACTGCCTTACGCGGCGGATTGATGGTGATGCTTGCGGACCGGGTTTCAGTCATCTGCCCGAATCCGTCCATCAGTTGTACATACAAGGTCTTCGCGCCCGTTGTATCAAACGTATAGGAGAAACGTTCCGTAAACGCAGTCCAACCGGCAGAGGTCAAATCCTCCGTTTCACCTGCACGGTAGTATCGGGGCATGACAGAACCGCTGTATGATATTTCAACACTCACAGTCTTTCCGTTCTTTTCAGGAACACCGTCCTCTATCACGACAGAGGACAGTACCAACGGGCTTTCCTGATAGATGATGGATGCGGATTTAACAGCGCTCTCTTCCGTAGACGACTTTATCTGGCAGTACAATGTCTTCGGTCCTGTGGAAAGGAATGTGAATTCTACGGTATCACCGCTCCACTCCGACCACACCGTGTCGGAAAAGTCCCTTTTCTCACTTATACGGTAATGTGTCACCTCACCCTTGCAATTCATCCGCACGCTGACCTTATTGCTCAAGGTACTGGCGGCACCTCCGTCTATCACAATGGATGACAGTCCGAAAAGGGCATCCACGATGTCCGGACTCCTATATTTCCCAAGGAAAGGCCTATAGGGAACACCTTGTCGTACCAATTTTTATAGCCGTTGAAATCAAAACGGAAACTGTCGCCGCATCCTCCTTCAACCAGAGGCGAGGAGGCGGCAATGCGATAGTCCAGATTGATGGAATCGGCAATCTTGTACCGCTCGTCAATAGCCTGGAAATCGAAAGGGTAACGCGGGTATTCCAGTTCCATGTTCCCCTCTACTTTCCAACCGGACATTATATCCGCCGCCTGACCTCCCCCACTCCCTTATGTACACAGAAGTTGTCCAGAATACGGACATTCTTGCATTTGTTCGCCTGACTGAACAGATATGGCACGCCATACGAGAAGAGGATGTTGTTATGTATATTAATCAGATGCCCTATTGTCAACCCGGTATCATAATCGGACTGCGGGGGTTCCTGGAAGCCCCCCAGATAGAAAGCGCTTGAGACTTCCGTGCCGGGAGCGATGATATTGTTGAAAATCTCCACATCACCCATGCACAGGCACTGGATGGCAGGGCCGAAATGCCCGCGTATGACATTGTTGTATATTTTGCCACTGAGACCGAGGCAAGAGCCGATGTCTGGTCCTTCTCCATACGGTTACCGCCATTGATGAATTCATTATAGCATATCTCGGCATCTTCGGCATTATTGAGCTGGAAGTTGTCATAACCCTGATTCTCATAGATATTACGGTATATGCGGGTGTGTACAAGTGGTGCGCACGGTATCTGACCTCCTCCCCGTTGCTGTTGGTACCGGTATAATAATTAGGACTGTAGTGTCCCAGATAGCTCCCTTCTCCGACCGTGTCATGAATATGGTTATGATGGAGCCTGAGATTTTCCAGCCTATAGGCAGGCCACCACCCTGGGGGTTATCGGCCGTGGGGTCTGTCTTGATCATGAATCCGGCAAAATCCGCCTTGTCGATCTCGATACCAAAGAATTCAAGCTCGTTCGAATAGTTGGTGACTTGTATGGCGATATTCGCAAATTCCGGCATGGCAATCATTCTGAACCCCTTATCTAGATTATGATAGCCCCTACCGTCAAAGACGATATGGGCGCAGTCATTGAAGAGTATGCCGAACCAATAGAACCAGTTGAATTCAAACGGCTCCTCAGTATCTATCGTGAAAATGATCGGATTCTCCCGCGTGCCCTTGAAATTGTCAAGACGCAGACGCATGGGGTATCTCTCACCGAACTGCGGGTCATATTTTAGGATAACCGTACAGCCTGCCGGATAATCCTTACCGTCTATAATCCAGCTCTCGGCTCCACCCACAATCTTGGCGTCGGGGACGAGATACTCAACCGCTTCATCACGGGGGGCAAGCGCGGGGGTAACGGTTATGAGCTTGTTGATACGTTTGGTAAAAGTCACACCGGTCAGGACATCTGTCACGTCCACCTCCACATCGTATATTCCACGGTCGGACACAGCATCGAAGGTATAGGGGGATGCCGCCCAGACAGTCGGTCCTGGACGGCTCGTGTCAAAGCCGACGGTTTTCACTGGTTCCGGTTCATTCTCCTTGTATATACGCGCAACGATGGTATTGTTGCGGGAAGTGGCATAACCGTTTTCGGCATATATCGAAAGATAGCCCCTTTCCCCGACACGCACTATCTCAGTGGCGGTAACCATAAAATAGGGCTCGGTGGCGGGAAGCATCGGATATGCGATTTTCCTGACAGAAGCGTTGCCGCTATCGTTGGATACACTGACGCTCTGTATGAACTCACCTGCGGCAGACATATCTACAGTCTCTGAGGATTTTCCCAGTACACAATCCAGGACAGACCGTTCAGGCCCGGCTCCACCATCAAGCAGATACTCGTGTTGCCTCACCCATTCGCTTGTACTTGATATGGTAACTTGTCCCCGACCAGAGGGAAAGGGTTGTCAAGTCTTGCGGACAAGGAGGGAATGCCGATCAGGGCTTTCAGAATCTCGTGGTATTTCATATATTCATCATTATTCAATGGTTACATCATATAACTGGTCTGCTGTATATTCTCCGTTCCCGTCAAGCTTCGGACGGATGGAGAACGATGCCAGGCGGCCGACAGATACAATCCGGTTACCGACATCGTCCGATTTGGTTATGTTGAACACAACCATCCTGTCCCGGTTCTTGGACCGTGCAAGCAACACCAGGGTCTGGTCTGACGGCATACTGTATTGGGCAGCGCTGCTGAAGACTTCATTGCTGTAACGGTTTATACCGTCGTAGCCATCGGTGGTGTCGGCTGTCTCGTCAAACTCGACGCTGTAGTAGTTGTCACAGCCGATGCTGGTATTGTCCCGGTCATTCGTCTGGTACTTGTAATCGAATTCACGTACATATTCCGCGACGCTCTTGTGAATGGCTGCCAGTTCCGCTGTCAGACACGGGCGGTCATCCATCAGGATGGCGCTCCCGTCGGTAATCTGTGCCGTGCCAGCCTCATATCCCTGTGCTTGTATGTACGCAAGGTTTCCCTGGTTGTTTCCGGCAAAATACACCGGTGAAGTATTGTCGGCCATGGAGTACAATACGGTCTCCTTATTATAAATATTACTGCCACTTATGAGGCTATGGACGCTCGAAAGGATGAAGATGCCATGATTCTGCTCATTGTGCCGGACAAATATATTGTTCACATTGACCAGCCTTTCGATAGCGGAAGTGCTCGAACGCGCGAAAAACTCCTGGAAATAGCCGCTGCTGAACACGAAGGTATTGTTCGCGATTATTATTTCCTTGGACATGCCGGGGAACGTGAACCACGTGCAGTCCCATTGGTATTTCGGAAGCTCCATGTTATCATGCATGTAATTGCCGGATATGAATATCTTGTCCGCGCCGAGTTCATTGCTTATTCCGATGACCGGTCCGCAGGTCTTGTAGATATGGTTACGCTCTAAGAACAGTTGTTTGACCTTGCCTACGGAAATGGCTACCTCATTGTAATGGCTGCCGTCTATGTCACAATCCATGATATAGACATCCGTTGCCGAAAGGCTCATGATTGACGGGTGCCCGACCACTTCGGCCTGCATCACTGATTCGGAGAATCTTATCTTTGATATATAGACGGTATTCGCGTCTGTAATGGAAATCGGCTGGACAACGACCTGCGACATACGGATATTATGGAGACACACATTCTCGTATCCTTTGACCGTAATGCCGTAGCGGGTGCGGTAATTGGAGTTCGGACTCTTGGTGCTCTGCCCTTTGACGGTCAGGTTCTCAAAGTACAGGTTGCGGCAAGGCTTGCGTTTGGAGATGTTTGTGGCATAGATGCAGGCGGGCTCCTCCGGTGCATAAACACCCTCGTAGGTATTGAAGTTCAGGAAGGTGATGTCCCGGATGATGATGTTACTGCAATCCTCGATATGTATGCCACCGAAACCGCGGCCGTCGAGTGTGCATTTGCCGGCCCCGTCAATGGTAAGTATATGTGCGGTATCCTGGTTCCAGCCTTTCATCTCCACGCTCCACATGCTGTCCTCATCCTGGTATCTGTTGCCCTTGTAGTCTATGTTGGTCTGGGTGCATGTTATCGTCACATCCTGCGTCAGACCGTCGGGATAGTCCTCCATGACCGATTTGGTCGCGTTGTAGATGCCGAGATATTGCCGTCCGTTGTCGCTGCGGACATAGACGGGCGGTATGACCTTGTTCCAGTCCTCCGCTCTCATTGCCCAAAGATTCAAGATACCCGCAAAGAGACGCCCCACACGTTCGGACGTATTCTCACCTTTTCGGGTGGCACCACGTACCTGGTCGGAAAGGGACTGCAGAATCTCTATGGAATCATCTCCTTCGGCAGTATCGAACTCGATACCGGACTGCTCCAGCAGATCCAGGATGCCGGCAAAAACACGTCCGACACGTTCGGCGGTATTCTCACTGTCCTCGGTAGCACTGCGTACCTGTGCCGCCAGTTCCTTCAATGTCCCAAGCGTATCGTATCCCTCGGAAGGCTCGAATGAAATTTCGGATTCTTCCATGAGGCAAGGATGCCCACAAAGAGACGCCCGACACGTTCAGCCGTATTCTCACCTTTTCGGGTGGCACCACGCACTTGTGCCGCCAGCTCCTTCAATGTTGTAAGTGTATCAGACATACTGTATCATAAAAATGCATTGCGGCAATTCAAAACCTTGTAAGTTCGGACAGATGTATTGCCGCAACCACGCCATAAAGCTGGTTATCATTGTTTACCACATAATCCGCTTCCACATCCTCCAAGGAAAAAGCGAGCCACAGCCTTTTCTTCCTTTTGTCTTCCAAAATTTGGTTGAGCAGCTCATCAAGAATGCGCTCGCACTTGTCAAGGGCAGCCTCTATCTGCTCATAGTCGGAGGTGTCGGACACATGCTCCACAATGAAGAGCAGGTAATCGCGGTCTTTTCGGTATGCACCCGGATTACCGCCGTAACCGAATCCTGAGCCACGGTCCACAATCACTGCCGGATAGTGGAGCACGCTGTCCAGTGCCGTATGCTTCTCTCGTTCTGATGAGAGGAAGTGTACTTCATCATTCTCCTTGTGTCGTATATCGACATGCCTTTCAGCCAGATTCTCTATGTATTCCGAAAAAGTCATTTCTTCTGTTTTTGGGCGTCACGTATCCTTTTGTTGAGCAGGCGGAATGCCGTTGCCACCGGCATCGCCTGGTATTTCTCCATCACCGCCACATCGTCACCGACAAAGGCGTCGAAGATGTCGAGCCAGTTGACTGACGGTGCGGCGGGACTATTCCGCTTTTCCTCCGGTTCATCATCCAACGGAAAGAGGAAAGGAAAAGCCTTTGAAAGCCACCTCTTGACAAAAACGTAGTTCAGGAATATGGCATACTTGACGTGCCTGTCAATCTTTGTCACCTTCATTATCCGTTTTTGCAGTATCAGCGGTTTCTGCCTGCTAAATAAGCCGTTTTTCCCACCTGATGGTAGGACAATATATTCGTTGTCCTTCAAATAGAGCATTGCTACGAAAGTGTCCAGTGAGGCATCCTTGCCGTCACGGACATATCGGTTGAAAGCAGTGTCCACGTGCATGAAGTGTTCGAAACACATCCCCTTCAGGCGGTCACCCGGCGCTTTCAGCCCGGAGACGGCAGGAAGGATAAAGCGGTCCATCCGGACACGGCAGTCGCTGATGAACTCCACCAGTTCGCTCAGCTTATAACTGTAATAGGTGTCGGAACCGACCCCGTACGGCAGGGAATAGAACTCCTTCAGGAAGGATGGTTCGTCTATTTCCTGAAGATAAAGCCGCGACACGAGCAGGAACTGTGCCGGTGTCAGCTCCTCCCATTTCTGAGGTACCCGGCGGATTATCTCATGGCGGATTCCGAATCTACGGTATGCAATGCGAAGCTCCCTCATGTCCAGAATGTGCGTTTATGGTCATTGTCCCGGTCGTATATCTGCCTGGGATCACCCTCATAGAAATTCTCAAAACAGCTCCGTACCGTACGCAGCAGCACGGTCATGTACATGTCCGCATCCGTTTTCAGATTCTGGATCTGTACGGCTATGCGCTCCGTATCGACGGGTCTCTTCTCCTCATTGCCCTTCTCACCCGGCTGTACAGCGGTGAAGTACAGCCCCCGGTCCGTGACGCTACCCGTCTCCATCAGCAGCCGTCTGACCGCCATTGCCACAATGTAGCGGGAGCAGGCAAGGCGCAACCGCTCCATGCTCTTCCGGGCTTCTTCGTCTTCTGGGGGATTTACCAGTCCGTCAATCAGATGCTCATACAGCTTGTCACCGATGGCCGGCTGAAGGAGCATCTCCTCGGCAAACTTCAGGTGCGGCTGCAGACGGAGGAAAACAATCCGGCTGCCATTGATAAAACAGACGTCATTGACATCCGCGGTACTGCGGACAATGGCTGATTTACGGTCCTGATAGGCCTGGGAGGACGCGAACTCCGGATATTCGGCTATATGGGCATACAGAAACTCAAGCAGCTCGTCGAGCGCATTGAACCCCTTGTTGCGTAACGATGCCCGCAGGTTATCTTCCTGGTACTTGTACACCTGCTGGAATGATTCGCCGTTGTCGGATTTCTGACGTTGGAAGCCGCATCGGTGATACGCATGCTGATTTCATCGAAATCGTTCCAGAACGCCAGGTTCGCGTTCGCGCGTTTGCAGATCTCCAGCAGGCGGCTGTCCAGTTTCTCCCGTTCGGTTGCCCCTTCGGTATTCTGTTCCAATACATCCGGATTTGGACCGAATTCATATATCTCGACCACTTCTCCCACCATCGCATCGCCCAATAACGGTACGAGGTATTGCCGGAAAGCATTCCGGAGCGGTGCCTCCATCATGTCAAAGGAGATGGCGGTGTTCACCTTCATCACCGCTTTCAGCTCCTTGCCGTTGTTCCATTTTTTTGCACTGAATATCATTAGCTCAATGTTTTTTTGGTACCGCTGCCGGTATCGAGGGTTACTAATACGGTATTGCGGAAACGCAGCTCGCATTCCGGCATGCCGTTCATTTTGATATAGAGTTCTATAGGGTCCAGGATATTCTGCCGGTCAATCCACGCGTTGGCAATGTTCACAAGGAAAGCCTCACGGATATTGGAACCGCCCTGGTTGCCGGCATAGGTGCCACCGGGCATACCTGCACCGAGCACATTCGGATTCACCATCAATGCAAACAGAATTTCCGAGTTGGCGGCTGCCGACACCGGAAGATTGTCACTACCCTGGTATTTGTTCTCCAGCGGCTTGATTTTCCACTCCTCCTCAATCCTGCCGTTCATCTCGTTCACGGCATAATGAGAGAAGATGGGCTTCTCCGCATTGTCCGGTCCGCAAAGGTTCTGCTCCACAGAATCCATATACTTCTGTATGGCCGCCTCACGCTCCTTGGCAGAATAGTCCTTGGACGGGTATTTCTTCTCCCAGTAGGAATACGGTATCTGTACATGCCACTTCCAGGTTATCTGGTTCTTGTAGGCTTTCTTGAGGAAATGGGGGATAAGATGGGCTATCTCCACCCATCCACAAACGTAGGCGGGCCACCAGATGGGCATGCCGTAAAGGTCGTCGTTGCTCCAGCTGTCGCGTACCGGCATGATGAAACCGTCCCTCACCTTTCCGGCAAACTTCAACACCTCGGCGTGCATCTGCGGGTCGTATTCGGAGAGCACATCCAGCCTGGTGTATTGTCCCTTGTCCGGACGTTGCGGCCAATATCCGGAAATGATGCACTTGCAGGCGCCGTATTCGTCCACTTCGGAATAACGGCGGTAAAGCGCATTGACCGGATTGACCCCTGCAAAAGAATTGCCGGCAGCGACGGCACAAACTGGACGGCACCGTTGCCGAATTTCAAGTAATCCCGAAGCACCTTCTCCATGTAGCGCCTCACATTCCGGGAAGCAATAAAAGCTTGTACTCGGCTATCGGTAACGGGCTTCAGTATCTCGTTGCCATCATTGTCTAACCTTTCACCGTACAAGGATATATGCCTTGCCCAAGTGTCAGGTTACGAAGAAACTTCAGGCCCGTATTGAGCACGCTGGTGTTTCCTATCTCTTCAGCCGCCTTCTGGGGGAAATCATTCTCATCTCCCCATGGACGCACCTTCACTCCGTCGATGTCTATATAGGAAACATTCGACAAGTCATATGGCGCCAGGATTCGGGTACGCTCCTTCATTTCGTTCTGGGGTGTCCCCGTCGTTTCGCCGAATATGTACGTGGACTGCATCAGCAGGGGAATGCCGCTTGAATTAAACAATATGTTCATCAGAATATTATTTTCTTTTTGTTATACTCCAGTATCAGGTCAATATCCACAGGTAGGGGTGTCCTTCCGGATTTCCCTTGCAGTCGCAGGGCTGCACGCCCCGGAGCTGGTATTCCTTCATGTTCATGCGTCCTGCACCGCAGGCGTAGGCCTGGGGCATGAAATAGACCTTGCCTTCCTTGCTGACGAACTTTATCGAAAAGATGCGCCGGCGTCCGCGTTCGTCCGTGCGGATGTCCATGTCGGCCAGAGCCAGGTTTCTGCGTATTGTCTCCATATCGTTATATCATTCAAATGTATTGTCAAATGTTCTGTCGAATATCCGCCCATAAATACCATTGTCACCGGTACGCTCGAAAGCCAGATGCAGGCGTGATGCCTGACGGAATGTAAGTGAGACATTGATTTTCTCGTTGCCGGTACGCTTGTGAGAGAAATCAATGTCAGTGGTCACCACTTCCGTCGATGTTTCCGTATTATACAGCTGCAAAGAATCAGTTGTTATCAGATCCAGTACCTTTCCGTATTGTCTGGTGTCCAGATAGCCGCTGTTTACCGTACGGCTGTCAATGTATTTGGATGAAGTGCGGACGGTTCTCTGTAACAGTTCTACCGGATCACCCTCAAGTTCGGGGGAATATTCCACCAGTCCGGTGAATGCCATTGTCTCCGGCATACCGAATGCGTTTCGGTAAATGAAATTGGTGACATTCCTATACTGTCGGTCATCATTGACAAATCTCACCTTATCCTTTACAGTGCCATCTTTTTTCAATAGGACATCATAATATGTGATGGATGATACGGCAATACCGGACCGACGTACAATCTTATCAAGTGAAAAAGAAACAGCGAGCATACCGGCAGTGGCATCCACTTGCTCACTGACTGTCTTGTACTTTTCCTTTCCCGCATCCATGTAGCTATGCTCATGTCCACCGACATGCCTTTATGGGCAGTAAAGGTTAGATATTCCATTCTATCATGGCTGTACGGATTGTGCTCTCGTGTGTCAGAAAAAGTACGTCTGACGGGGATACCGATGTGCGACAACGGCTGTAATAAGCATTGAAACTCCTCCGGACTGTGTCCTGCTTGCCTGAAAACACAGCGGTTATGGACAATGGAGCCTGATAATAAGAGACTACATTGTTTGACATCCTTTCGGGTCATGCAGGGAGAAGTGACTGCGGAGCATTTCCCCTATCTCATGGATTACCACGTTGCCTTTCAAAGCGTAATAGCTCTCATTGAAAATCTCCGTACCTCCGGTTTCAATACGGACATTCAACTGTTCATCTGTGATTCCTGAGATTTTTATTTCCCCGATTTCCGAGATGAAGCAGTCCACTCCATCATGTATGCCGTCCACTACCATTGCCAAAGGGTTTTAGAAATGCCCAACACCAGTGACCTGTTGTACAAGTCATATCCTGCTCTGAACTCCCATTGCTTATGGCGATATTCTGCCGACAAGACTTGCCAGGAACGTCCAATTTCCAGACCTAAGGCAAGAGCATTGTTGCAGACGACCGGTTGCCGGTAGTCCACCACTACCGTGCGGTCAAGCATGAATTGCGGGATATGACGTCGGTCAGCTCCACTTTCAGGTAAGGGCGTTCAATAATTGTATCAAGATAATGCTTCTCCGAGAAATAGTCGGCCAGTATAGCCGCCGTATCCACTTCTGTGGGTACCTCACGGACAATCACCTCCGGTTCCGGAATGGCAGAGCGTATCGTATCATGCCTGACCACCGTTTCCGGTACATGGACAATGCTCCGTTTCCGGGAACCCAGCCAGTGGCCGGCCCAGCCGGAAAGAAATGCGATAACCGCACAAAGCAACATATGGCTAACCTTCCGTCTCATCGGCCTTTCTTCTGAATTTATCCGTGACTGTCACCCACAATATTCCCACCTGCTTGATCAGCGCATCTTTCGGCTTGCCGTCGATGACTGCCAGGTTCTCCAGTATGCTTGTCACGTGCTCGACGCAGAACCAGGTCATGACGAACACCTTGACAATGGAAAAGAACAGGGTGGCCAGCAGCATGACAAAGCTTTCTTCCGCTCCGGCCTTGCTCTCCAGATAGAACGAGTGGGTGATATAGATGATGGTCAGCCAGATACACAGCTTGATGATGCAGCGTGAGAAACGGAAGCTTTCAAATCCTATTCCCTGGACCTTGCTTGCCCGGATGCCCGTCCACATCTCTGAGACAATGGCGACGAGCATGGCCATGGCCAGGAACGGTGTAATGCCTATCCATTCGCTGACTACGGCAGTGACGGCGCTGAAGGAGATGGCCGGAAATTGCAGGTTGTACTTGAAGCTCGGAGCCACCGAAAGAAAGAACTCCTTCGGTGAATCATACCCATAGGTGGCGACGAATCTTGTGAAAAAACGTATCATATCTCTTTTTTTGTCACAAAGATAGAGCCCAACCATCCGCTCTCATAGGACAAAAAAAGCCCTTACTCTCACGAGCAAGGACTTCAAAAATAAAAAAATCTCCGGTTAGTATTTTTTATGCTTCTCGTACATCACCCAGTAGGGTTGTCCTGCCAAATATTCTACATGGTACCCGGCATCAGCCAGTTGTTTGGCCAGCGCCATCGGAGCGACATCGACAATGTTCGACAGCTCATATACCAGTTCAGC
>ENA-OQCP01000367-OQCP01000367.1-human-gut-metagenome-genome-assembly--contig:-NODE-367-length-20398-cov-3.245819_pt1 | contig 20398 bp, 27 predicted proteins | sample MGYA00242760_ERZ504583 | MGnify/ENA primary metagenome ERZ504583 (study PRJEB26092, sample SAMD00036308) | human gut metagenome | host: Homo sapiens | study: EMG produced TPA metagenomics assembly of...
TCCATTCCATCGAAAAAAAGAGAGATTGGCGGTGTCGGCATCCAGCAATTGGCGCTTCAGCCGGGCAATGCGCCCTTCACGCACGGCGACATAGTGCCGATGCGCCTCGATAGCCTCATCCAAAGAAGCCGTCAGTGCAGTGAAAGACGACGTGCCGGCAGCCAAAGCCACACTTTGCCATACCACGACGGCAAGAAAACAAAAAATGAACAATCTCCTTTCCATGACCATAAAGTTCATGCAAATATAGCAAGAAATCCTGCAAAGCAGTAGCATCGGAAAGAATAGTTTCCTATATTTGCGTTCAAAACCCCCAAACAAATTATCTATCATGAAAAGCTTAACACTCCAACGGATTGCCGCGGTAGACGTATTCCGCGCACTCACCATGTTCCTCATGCTCTTTGTCAACGACATTCCCGGACTGAAAAACGTGCCCCACTGGCTGATGCATGCAGGATGGACGAAGACATGATGGGATTCTCCGACACCATCTTCCCCGCTTTCCTTTTCTGTATGGGCATGTCCGTATCCTTTGCCATACAAAACCGGTACAAAAAGGGAGACAACACCCTGCAAGTCGTGGCCCATATCTTCTGGCGGACAGTGGCACTGATTGCCATGGGACTGTTTTCACTGAACAGCGGAGGCATCGAAGGCGGCCTCTCACATCAATGGTTTTCCATCTTGATGGTCATCGGCTTCTTCCTCACCTGGGGGGTATATCCCAAAGCGGAAGGAACGAAAAAGACCCTTTCACCGCAATGAAAACAGCAGGCGTGCTGCTGCTCGCCTTCCTCGTCATCTACAAGGACATGAACGGGAAACCGTTCCAGATAAGCTGGTGGGGCATCCTCGGACTTATCGGCTGGACGTATGCGGTATGTGCAGGCATCTATCTGTTCACCCGGGAAAGCCTGCGGAAGAATGCCATTGCCTGGTTCGTGGTCGTATTGCTTGCCGTAATCAGCCATTCAGACCTGATACCGGGAGAGTACGGCAGCCGGATTATCCTGCTTCCCTTTATCCCGAGTGACTGGACACTGCATGCCTTCGGTATGTCCGGCGTATTGACCTCCCTGCTCATGCAGCGCTATGCCGACCGGGAACGGCCGGGACGATTCATCGGCATGCTTTGTGCCCTCGGCGTAGGAATGCTTGTCCTTGCCCTCGTCTCACACCCGTTCTGGATTATATCCAAAATACAAGCCACACCGACATGGCTGTTCTACTGCCTCGCCATGTTCTTCCCGCTGTTCGGCTTCTTCTACTGGCTGACGGACGTGAAAGGCAAGACCAACTGGTTCGATATTATCAAACCCGCAGGCACGGCAACGCTGACCTGCTATATTATTCCTTACATCTGGTATGCTGTCCAGCAACTGCTGCATCTGCACTATCCCGAAGCATTGGGAAGCGGCGTGCCGGGACTGATCAAGTCCCTCGTGTTCTCGCTTGTCATTGTCGGGCTGACCGGCTTGCTGGTGAAAGTAAAAATTAAACTGAAAGTATAATGTTGAAAGTCCAAACACCCAACGGTGAAGACAAGGTGCTGCTGCATTCGTGCTGCGCACCTTGCTCCTCTGCCATCATCGAGTGCATGCTGGAAAACGGCATACGCCCCACCGTATTCTACTGCAATCCCAACATCTATCCGCAGGCGGAATATGAGATAAGGAAAAACGAGGCTATCCGTTTCGTAACCTCCAAAAACATCGATTTCATCGATGCAGACTACGATTATGCACACTGGCTGCACACCATGCAAGGCCTGGAGCATGAACCGGAACGCGGCAGTCGCTGCCTGAAGTGCTTCACCCTGCGCTTGACAGAGACAGCCCGCTACGCCTCCGAGCATGGTTTCTCCGTATTCACCACCACCCTCGCCTCTTCGCGCTGGAAAAGTCTGGAACAAATCAATGAAGCAGGACGCCGTGCCGCCGCGCTCTACCCGGGCACCCTCTTCTGGGAACAGAATTGGCGGAAAGGCGGACTTCAGGACCGACGCAACCAACTGCTGAAAGAGTATGACTTCTACAACCAGCAGTATTGCGGCTGTGAATTCAGCATGCAACGGCTGGAAAAGAACGAAACGATATAAAACCGGCCGGATTATGTACGGCATTGCACCAAAATCCGATATGTTTCCGTAAATTTGCCGCATACTAATCTTATAAACTAAAAACACAATGAAGAAAACAACCTTTACAGTGCTTGCTGCTGTCATAGCAGCCTGCCTGTTCTCCATTCCTTGCAACGCAAAGGGAAAGCAAAGCATGTCGTTTTAATCGGTCTGGACGGCTGGGGTGCTACAGTGTACCCAGAGCGGAAATCCCCCACATCAAGCAACTCATGGCAGACGGTTCCTACACTCTGGAGAAGCGTTCCGCCCTGCCCTCTTCCAGCGCCATCAACTGGGCAAGCATGTTTATGGGGGCAGGTCCCGAATTGCACGGATATACGCAATGGGGATCCAAGACTCCCGAACTCCCGTCACGCGTATTGAACCAGCACGGCATATTCCCTACCATCTTCCAACTGCTGCGTGATGCCCGGCCGGAAGCGGAAATAGGCTGTCTGTATGAATGGGACGGCATTAAGTATCTGGTGGATACCTTTCTCTGAGCCACTATGCACAAGCACCCGACTACAACAAACATCCCGAAGCCCTATGCGGCATGGCAGAAAAGTATATCAAGGAGAAACATCCGACCCTGCTTGCTGTCTGCTTCGACAACCCCGACCACGTAGCCATCAAGCCGGACACGATACTCCTGAATACTATGCCAAGCTGAAAGAGCTTGACGGTTACGTAGCCGTATCATCCAGGCCGTTACAGAGGCAGGCATGCTGAAAGAAACAATCTTCGTCGTTACTGCCGACCACGGCGGCATTGAAAAAGGACATGGCGGCAAGACCATGCAGGAAATGCAGACTCCCTTCATCATCTCCGGAAAGAACATAAAGAAAGGAGGCGAATTCCACGAAAGCATGATGCAGTATGACGTTGCGTCCACCATTGCCCACATCTTCGGGCTGAAACAGCCACAAGTATGGATAGGGCGTCCTATGTTGCAGGTTTTCAAATAAAAAAAGCGGTCAGCGATAAATGAGCGTCGAAAGATAGTCCTCGGCAAACATCTCGTTTGCCACCTCTAACAGAGCTTCCGAAGTGAGCTGTTCAATACGATGGAACACGGCTTCGGAAGTTTCGCATTTATTATAATGCAGGAAAGTCTTTCCCATACCCAGCGCATTGTTCTCATTATTATCCGAAGCTACACCGATTTGCCCGATAAGCTGCTTCTTGGCAGCCGCAAGCTGCGAGGAAGTCATCCGGACATCACGCAAGCGTTTCAATTCCTTATATACCAGGCGGGTGCAGTAGTCCAAATCTGCAGGGTCGCAACCGAAGTAGATGCAGAAGTTCCCGTATCGGTATAGGAAGTCAAGTTGGATTCTACGTTATAGACCAGCCCACGACGTTCACGGAGAGAGACGTTCAGGCGGCTGTTCATGCCCGGGCCACCCAAGACATTGTTCAGCAGGTAAAGTGCGGTGCGCTTGTCATCGTATGCATTATATCCCGGCTGCCAATCATGACATGTGCCTGGTGAGTATCCTTATGCACTACAAGATGCTCGGGCACATAAAGGGGAGGCGGAGTACGACCATAATGTACCGGTGTTGCCGGTATATCCGCCAGAAGTTTTTTTGCCATAAGCACAACTTTCTTGAAACTCAGATTACCCAGAACAAAGAAAACCATATTGTTGGGATGGTAGAAGCGGGCAGTGAATGCGGCAGCATCCTCACAGCGAAACAGCTTTAACTGTTCGGGATTGCCAAGAATGTTGCGTCCCAAGGGATGCCCCCTGAATATCAAGTCCTCAAAATCATCGAAGATTAGCTCGGAAGGATTATCTTCGTAGGATTGTATCTCGTCGATAATCACCTCCGTCTCCTTCTCTATTTCACGTTGCGGAAAGGTGGAGTGGAATACAATATCCACCAGAAGTTCGAAGGCACGGCCGAAATGCTCGGTCAGGAAAGCAGAGTAAATCACTGTCTCTTCCTTGTTGGTGTAAGCGTTGAGTCGCCGCCACATTCTCCATGCGGTTCAGGATGTGCCATGCCTTGCGCTTGGCGGTACCTTTGAATATGAGGTGCTCCACAAAATGCGCCATACCCTGCTCGTTTTCAAGCTCGTCGCGCGTACCCGCATCTACGGCAAAACCACAATAAGCCACTTTGGAGGCCTGAGGATTCGTGAATGATGCGCATGCCATTGGGCAGAGTATATTGATTGAAAGTTGGCAGTAAATTTTCTTTTAAGTTCTTCATTCTGACGTTTCAAACTATTTGAGGCGACAAAAATACAATAAAACTTATTGCCGTTTATAGAAAATTGCAGATATTTGCAATTGCTATAATGTGCTAATGTGATTAATGTGCCAATATGCCAATATGCTAATGTGCCAATGACCATGCGGCATCACAGCTAACCATGCGGCATCACAGCGCAGCCAATTAGCACATTAGCACATTAATCACATTAACACATTAAATATGATTGCATCCATTCAAGAGCTTTTGCAGAAAGAGGCACAAGCCGTACTGAACATTCCAGTGACGGACGCTTATGAAAGAGCTGTAGAACTCATCGTAGAACAAGTGCACCGCAAAAAAGGGAAACTGGTAACTTCGGGTATGGGCAAGGCCGGACAAATAGCCATGAACATCGCCACTACCTTCTGCTCCACCGGCATTCCTTCCGTTTTCCTGCACCCCAGCGAAGCACAGCATGGTGACCTCGGCATTCTTCAGGAGAACGACTTGTTGCTACTTATCTCCAATTCGGGCAAAACTCGCGAAATCGTGGAGCTGACACAGCTGGCACATAACCTGAACCCGGGACTGAAGTTCATCGTCATCACCGGAAACCCCGACAGCCCCCTGGCACACGAATCCAATGTATGCCTCAGCACCGGGAAACCGCAAGAAGTATGTGTACTGGGCATGACGCCTACGACTTCGACCACCGCCATGACCGTCATCGGCGACATCCTGGTGGTACAGACCATGAAAGAAACAGGATTCACCATTGAAGACTACTCCAAGCGCCATCACGGTGGTTACCTCGGAGAAAAATCAAGATCGCTATGCGTAAAGTAATAGGCATCGGAGAAACCATACTGGACATCATATTCCGTGGCGAACAGCCCACAGCAGCCGTTCCGGGCGGTTCGGTATTCAACGGCATCGTTTCACTGGGACGTATCGGCGTTCCCATCTGCTTTATCAGTGAAACGGGCAATGACCACGTGGGCAATATTATCCTCAACTTCATGCGCGAGAACAATATCCCCACAGACCATGTCAATGTCTTCCCTGACGGGAAATCACCCGTATCACTCGCGTTCCTTAACGACCGGAGCGATGCGGAATACATCTTCTATAAAGATTATCCCAAACAACGGTTAGATGTAGAGTATCCGCAAATTCAAGAAGACGACATCGTTATAATAGGGTCTTATTATGCCTTGAACCCCGTATTGCGCGACAAGGTATTGGAACTGCTGGAACGCGCGCACGACATGCATGCCATCATCTATTACGACCCCAATTTCCGTTCGCCCCATAAAGAGGAGGCCATCAAACTGGCTCCCACCATCATCGAGAATCTGGAATACGCCAACATTGTACGCGGCTCGCAAGAGGATTTCTTCTATATGTGGGGCCTGCAGGAGGCTGACAAGATATACAAAGACAAGGTGAAATTCTACTGCCGCAACTTCCTCTGTACCGCCGGTGCAGAGCAGGTATCATTGCGCACCGGCACGATTTCCAAGGAATATTCCATTCCTCCGTTGGAAGCAGTCAGCACCATCGGTGCGGGCGACAACTTCAACGCAGGCATCATCTTCGGACTGCTGAAACATAATGTACGCTACGAGGACCTCGATACCATGGACGAGGCTACTTGGGACCAAGTCATCCAATGCGGCATTGAGTTTGCCGCCGAGGTATGCAAGAGTTTCAACAACTCTGTTTCAAAGGAATTTGCAGAGAAGCACAGATAGTTTTAAAGTTCAAAAAAGAAATATAAAAGCCTGGCATTGCCGTTGCCCTCTGTGGGTAAATTACATATATTTGTGATTAACGACATCAGAGAGGTTACGAATTATGTATAGGAATTTATTGAACTTGCTTGTTTTGGCAGTGCTGCTCCCTTCCTGCAGCGACACTTCCCCTCACATTTCCGTTGTATGCGAAGAAAACAATGTGGGCAACTGCATTGTAAAATGGGAAATGGCCCCTCTCGTCAAAGGGAATGTCAAAGTATATGCCTCGACCAACCCGGAGCACATTCCCGAAGACGTTCCGTTGCCATTGCCAACATCTCCGACCTGAAGATGACCGTCATCACTACCGACCTACACAGCGATACTACTACACGCTTGTATTCGGTGACAAATACCGGGTAAAGACCGCCACCCGCAACATCAATATCCCCGGCATACAGAACTTCCGCGACCTGGGAGGCTATGCGTCCTATCCCACCCGGAAGAGAGTGCGCTGGGGCATGCTATATCGCTCTGCCGAAATAGACAAACTGGAACCGTGCTCGCGCAAAGAGCTCAAGAGCATAGGCATAAGGACTATCATCGACCTGCGCTCATTCGATGAAGCGCACAGACAAAGCCCCTTGCAACAAGAATTCAAGGTGGTGCACATCCCCATCCCCACCGGTGACATGGAGCATATCCTGAAAGGCGTGCAGGAGCGGACCATCAAGAGCGATACCGTCTACCGGATGGTGGAGCGGATGAACCGCGAGCTCATCAGCAACTACACCAAAGAATACCGCCGGATTTTCGATATCCTGCTGGATAAGAACAATTATCCCGTCGTAATCCATTGCTCTTCGGGCAAAGGACGCACGGGCATCGTATCGGCGCTTGTGCTTGCCTCCCTTGGAGTGGATGAAGACATCATCATGGAAGACTACCGCCTCAGCAACGACTACTTCAATATCCCGGCCGCCTCCCGGTACGCTTACCGGCTTCCGACACGTTCGCAAGAGGCCATTACCACTGTATCTCGGCACGCGAAGATTTCCTGAATGCCGCCATCGAAGAAATGGAACGAAGGTATGGAGATACCGACACCTACCTGCAAAGGGGCATCGGACTGACGAAAGAAGAAATAAGGGAACTGCAAGACATTCTTTTAGTGGATAATTGACAATAGTTTATCAATTATCCATTGAAAAACACTATCTTTGTGCCCGAAATATAAAGATATACAGAAGATTTAATGAAGACATTTGAAGAGCTCGGTGTGTCGCCGGAGATACGCCGCGCCATCGAAGAAATGGGTTACGAGCAGCCCATGCCGGTACAAGAGGAAGTAATTCCATACCTTTTAGGAGAAAACAATGATGTAGTAGCACTGGCACAAACAGGAACAGGAAAGACCGCAGCGTTCGGTCTGCCGCTCATACAGAAGATTAACGTCAACAACCGAATTCCCCAATCACTTATTCTCTGCCCCACCCGCGAACTTTGTTTGCAGATAGCAGGCGACTTGAACGATTATTCTAAATATACCGATGGCTTGCGAGTGTTGCCCGTATATGGAGGCTCGTCCATCGAAAGCCAGATACGCGCCCTGAAACGGGGTGTACACATCATCGTAGCCACACCGGGACGACTGCTGGACCTGATGGAACGCAAAACCGTGTCCCTCGCCACCATACAGAATGTGGTTATGGACGAAGCGGACGAAATGCTGAACATGGGATTCACAGACAGCATCAACGCCATTCTCGCCGATGTGCCGCAGGAGCGCAACACCTTGCTGTTCTCCGCTACCATGAGCCCGGAAATCGCACGCATCTCCAAGAAGTACCTGCGCGATGCCAAGGAAATCACCATCGGACGCAAAAATGAAAGCACCAGCAACGTGAAACACGTAGCCTTCTGTGTACATGCCAAAGACAAGTATGCTGCCCTGAAACGTATTGTGGACTACTATCCGCAGATATACGGCATCATCTTCTGCCGTACCCGCAAAGAAACGCAGGAAATAGCTGACAAGTTGATGCAGGAAGCTATAATGCCGACTCGCTGCACGGCGAACTGAGTCAAGCGCAGCGTGACACCGTGATGCAAAAGTTCCGCATCCGCAACCTACAACTGCTGGTTGCCACGGACGTTGCCGCACGCGGCCTCGATGTGGACGACCTAACACACGTCATCAACTACGGATTGCCCGATGACACCGAGAGTTATACCCACCGCAGCGGCCGTACGGGACGTGCCGGCAAAACCGGGACTTCCATCGCCATCATCAACCTGCGAGAGAAAGGCAAAATGCGCGAGATTGAGCGCATCATCGGCAAGAAATTCATTGCAGGCGAAATGCCCACCGGCAAACAGATATGCGAAAAGCAACTGCTCAAAGTGATAGACGATCTTGAAAAGGTGAAAGTGAACGAGGAGGAAATCGCCGACTTTATGACCGACATCTACCGCAAGCTGGACTGGCTGAGCAAAGAGGACCTGATTAAACGCATGGTTTCGCATGAATTCAACCGTTTCCTGGATTACTATCGCGGCCGTGACGAGATAGAGACAGCAACCGGTAGTGAGCGTGGTGCAAGAAGTGGCGAGAGGGGCGACCGCAACGACCGTAGAAGCAGCCGCAAAGCAGAACCCGGCTTTACCCGCTTGTTCATCAACCTGGGTAAAATGGACAACTTCTTCCCCAACGAATTAATCAGCCTGCTGAACAACAATACACGTGGACGTGTAGAACTGGGACGAATTGACTTGATGCAGAAGTTCTCCTTCTTCGAAGTGGAGGAAAAGGAAGCAACCAATGTAGTGAAGGCCCTGAATCGCGCCAGCTGGAACGGCCGTAAAGTATCCGTAGAGGTTGCCGGAGACGAGGGTAAGGAGGCTCCGAGGGGCAAACGTCCGGGTACAGCCGGAAGCCATGGGAAAAAAGAGTTTGACAGCAAGAAGCGCAGCTACAAGGAAGACGGCAAACGGAACGATGCCACCGGCAAACGCAGCGAAAAGGCCGAAAGTCCTGCAAACGACAAGAAGAAAGGCAAGCCCAGCCGCGAAGAGCGGGGTTACACCAAAGCCCGTGGCAAAAAGGATGACTGGAAACAATTCTTCCAGGGCAACAATGACTTTAAGGATGCAGAGCCGACTTCAGTGAAGAAGGGTGGGCAAGACGGACACCGAAGAAGAAGAAGTGATATAAACTATAGAAAGATAATAGGTGATAAAACCGGCAGCATCCGCTACCGTTTTATCACCCTATCCTTTTTCACAACTCTTTATCCTTTATTTCGTACAGCTTTTCGTACTGAATGCAACGAGCATCCAAACCATTTTCTCCTGCTCTTTCAAGTAGCCGGTCATCAAATCTGCCGTCACGTCATCGCCAGCTTCATTTGCCAGTTCAATTACCTTTCTCTCTTCACCAATCAAGTAGCCGTAAGTCTCGAGGATATGGTCCACAGCCTCACTGCCGCAAGAGATGTCGGACACTTCCTTCACGTTGGCAACCTTCAGGTATTCACTGAACTTATTCTCGGGCACGCCACCCAGCATCAAGATGCGCTCTGCAATCTCGTCAATCTTCTCGGCGGTATCGTCATACATACTCTCGAACTTCTCGTGCAGCACAAAGAAGCCGTGTCCCTTGATGTTCCAGTGCATACCGCGCAAATTGGTGTAATGTACCTGGAAGTCGGCCAATAATTGGTGCAATGCTGATGCTACGCCAGCCACTTTCTTTTCATTCAAATGCAAGTAATCTAAAGTTTTCATAATTCTATTGTTTTAAATATTTATACTATTTTTCTTTTGGGTATTGCAAAGATAAGGGGTAAATCAAGGCTTGTCAAACAGATAATTTCTATCTTTGCATAGACGAACTCTATACATAACCTTCAAATGCCTTGTTCATCATGACTTTACAACAATTGGAATACATCCTTGCCGTCAACCAGTTCCGCCACTTTGCCAAAGCAGCCGAATATTGCCGCGTGACACAGCCCACCTCAGTGCCATGATTCAGAAACTGGAAGAGGAACTGGACACCCGGATTTTTGACCGCAGCCAGCAGCCGGTATGCCCCACTCCCGTCGGTATCCACATCATAGAACAAGCACAGAATATATTGGTTCAAGCCAACCGTATAAAGAATATTATAGAAGAAGAAAAACACTCACTGACCGGCACCTTCAAGCTGGGCATACTTCCCACCGTGGCTCCTTACCTCCTGCCCCGTTTCTTTCCGCAGCTGATGAAGAAATACCCCGACCTCGACATCCGGGTAGTCGAAATGAAAACAAACGACATCAAGAAAGCCCTGCAGACGGGAGAGATAGATGCAGGTATCGTAGCGAGTCTGGCAGGTATGGAAGAGTTGCAGCAGACGCCGTTGTTCTATGAACAGTTCTTTGCCTACGTGTCGCGCGAAGATGCCCTCTTCAACAACGAGGTAATCCGTACTTCCGACCTAAACGGCGAACAGCTTTGGCTGCTCGACGAGGGCCATTGCTTCCGTGACCAGCTGGTGCGCTTCTGCCAGATGAAGTCGGCACGTGCCAGCCAGCTTGCCTATCACTTGGGCAGCATGGAGACCTTTATGCGTATGGTAGAAAGCGGCAAAGGCGTGACCTTCATCCCCGAACTGGCCGTTCTGCAACTGGGCGATGCCCAGAAAGAGCTGGTACGTTCCTTCGCCATCCCCTGCCCTACCCGCCAGGTCGTGCTGCTGACCAATAAGAACTTTATCCGCTATACACTGCTGGAAGTACTGACCAAGGAAATAACGCTTTCTGTACCCAAGGAAATGCTCTCACTGAAGGCAACCCAAATTATGGTATAACCAAACACTTATATAAGAATGACACAAACTCTCAACAAGAATCCTCGTATAGAGGTTGTAGACGCTTTACGTGGCTTTGCCGTAATGGCCATTCTCCTGGTCCATAATCTGGAACACTTTATCTTTCCGGTCTACCCCACCGACTCACCAAGCTGGCTGAATGCTTTAGACCAAGGGGTGTTCAACAGCGTTTTCACACTCTTTGCCGGAAAGGCATACGCTATTTTCGCCCTTCTATTCGGCTTTACTTTTTATATTCAGATGAATAACCAGAAGAAACAAGGCAAGGACTTCGGCTACCGCTTCCTCTGGCGATTGGTGCTGCTGGTAGGCTTTGCCACACTGAATGCCGCTTTCTTCCCTGCGGGAGACGTCCTGCAGCTGTTTGTCGTCATCGGACTGGTATTATTCGTTGCACGTAATTGGAGTGACAAGGCTGTTATTATCACTGCCATTATCTTCCTGCTGCAACCCGTTGAATGGTATCACTACATCGCCAGTTTAGTAAATCCCGCCCATCAACTGCCCGACCTCAAAGTAGGCACCATGTATGCGGAAGTGGCGGAATATACCAAAACTGGAAACTGGGGGGAATTCCTCATGGGCAACATCACGCTGGGACAAAAGGCAAGTTTGCTGTGGGCGGTGAATGCCGGACGTTTCTTCCAGACGGCGGGATTGTTCCTCCTGGGCTTCTACATCGGGCGTAAACAGCTTTTCGTTTCTTCCGAGAAGAATCTCCGCTTCTGGACGAAAACATTGATTGTGGCTGCCATCGCATTTGCTCCTCTGTACACGCTGAAGGAACTTATCATGCAGAACGATGCCATCGTACAGCAATCGGCAGGCACAGTGTTCGATATGTGGCAGAAACTTGCCTTTACACTCGTCTTGGTAGCCTCTTTCATACTTCTCTACCAAAACAAAAAGTTCAGCAACGCCGTCGGAAGCCTGCGTTTCTATGGCAAAATGAGCTTGACGAACTATATCACCCAGTCCATCATAGGAGCGCTCATCTATTTCCCGATAGGTCTTTATCTGGCTCCGTATTGCGGATATACGGTCAGCCTGCTGATTGGGTTCGCCACTTTCCTGCTGCAAGTGAAGTTCTGCAAATGGTGGTTGTCCGGATATAGCAAGGCCCTCTGGAATGCATCTGGCACAGATGGACGTGGATGGGAACGAATAAGTAATCGGTCTGATAGATTTTGTCTATCGCTCCATAAAACCTTTCAATCGATTTTTTTGTTCTACCGGAGAAAAATGCTATATTTTTGCATCGGTAAAACAAAAACTAAACCTTTAAAAAGAGAAAAATTATGGAACCGATTATCAACTCACAACTCCCTGAATTCAAAGTTCAGGCTTTCCAGAACGGAAGTTTCAAGACAGTATCTCACGAAGATGTAAAAGGCAAATGGGCCATTTTCTTCTTCTATCCGGCAGACTTTACCTTCGTATGCCCTACTGAGCTGGTGGACATCGCAGAGAAATATGACCAATTCCAAGCAATGGGCGTAGAAGTATATTCTGTTAGTACAGACTCACACTTCGTGCACAAGGCATGGCACGATGCTTCCGAAAGCATCCGCAAGATTAAGTACCCATGCTTGCCGACCCCACAGGCGTACTGAGCCGCGCATTCGGCGTGATGATTGAAGAGGAAGGCATGGCATATCGCGGCACATTCCTCGTAAATCCCGAGGGTAAAATCAAGATTGCCGAGATACAGGACAACAACATCGGACGCAATGCCGACGAGCTGCTGCGCAAGGTAGAAGCTGCACAGTTTGTTGCCACACACGATGGAGAAGTATGCCCTGCCAAGTGGAAGAAAGGAGCGGAAACTTTGAAGCCGAGCATCGACCTTGTAGGAAAGATTTGATAAGTAATAGGAGGAGCGGGCGCTTTCACCATAGAAAGACGTCCGCTTTCCTTTAAGACGTCCGCAGTACTTGTACAGAAGTACTGTAGTACTTTCAAAGGAGTACCGCAGTACTTTCGAAGGAGTATTGGAGTACTTCCTCACAAGTTCTGCAACTACTCTATATAAAACATATTAAAAGACTATTTTCTCACCCCAAACACCCTATTAATCATGTTAGAAACAACTATATTAGACCAGGTGCGGAGCGTATTCCAGCATTTGGAAGCCCGCTACGTCTTTCACATCACCTATCATCCGGGTCACGAGCAGGCACAAGAGCTTATCGGATTCTTGAAGGATGTGGCAAGCTGTTCCGACAAGCTCTCCTGCCGGATGAGTGAGATAGAGAACCCCGTGTTGGAGTTCACATTGCTGAAAGACGATGTGGAAACCGGCATCAAGTTCCGCGGCATCCCCGGCGGACACGAGTTCACTTCCCTCCTACTTGCCGTGCTGAATGCCGATGGAAAGGGGAAAAATCTGCCGGACGAAGCAATTCGTCGCCGCATCCGGGCGTTGCAAGGCGACATCAGCCTGCAAACGTATGTATCGCTTACTTGCACCAACTGTCCGGATGTGGTGCAGGCACTGAACATCATCGCATTGCTGAATCCGCACGTCACCCACGAGATGGTGGACGGGGCGCTTAATCAAGAGGAAGTGGATGCGCTGAAGATACAAGCCGTGCCGTCAGTCTACGCTAATGGCAAGCTGCTTCACGTAGGTCGCGGTTCTTTAGGAGAGCTTTTGCAGAAGCTGGAAGAAGCCTTCGGCAGTGCTCCGCAAGAGGACGAAGCACCGATAGAGAGAGATTTCGACGTGCTGGTATTGGGCGGTGGACCAGCCGGAGCTTCCGCAGCCATCTACTCTGCACGCAAGGGCCTACGGGTGGCGATTGTTGCCGAGCGCATAGGCGGACAGGTAAAGGAGACGGTAGGCATAGAAAACCTTATCTCCGTGCCGCAGACTACTGGTGCAGAACTTGCCAACGCACTCCGCACACATATAGAGCACTATCCGATAGAGATTTTCGAGGAGCGTAAGATAGAGAAAGTAAAGTTGCAGGGAACGGAAAAAAGTGTCTCCACCGTAGGCGGCGAGGTGTTCCATGCACCGGCAGTAATCATTGTCACAGGGGCAAGCTGGCGCAAACTGAATGTGGAGGGCGAAGCGGAATACATAGGACGCGGCGTGGCATTCTGTCCGCATTGCGACGGTCCGTTCTATCAAGGCAAGCATGTGGCGGTTATCGGTGGAGGTAACTCGGGGATTGAAGCTGCCATCGACCTGGCAGGCATCTGCCGGAAGGTAACGGTATTCGAATTTGCCGATACACTGAAAGCCGACCAAGTGCTGCAAGAGAAAGCCCGGAGCCTGCCGAATGTGGAAATCTTCACCTCGTCACAGACCGTAAAAGTCGATGGAAACGGGGAAAAAGTAACTTCTATCCGCATCAAGGACCGCCTTACCGGCGAGGAACGCGACTTCCCGTTAGACGGCATCTTCGTGCAAATCGGTTTGGCAGCCAACAGCGCTCCTTTCCGCAACAAGCTGGAAACGACTCCGACCGGGGAGATTAAGATTGACGCTTTCTGCCGTACCACACTTCCGGGGTATATGCGGCAGGGGATGTATCGAATGTTCCCTACAAGCAGATAGTCATTGCCATGGGCGAAGGGGCAAAGGCAGCACTCTCGGCATTCGATGACCGTATCCGTGGAGTGATTTAGAAAATATCACCCATAAAAGTATAGGCAGGGGGCACACGTTAAGGATTGGCAAGCTTCAGTTCCTGAATCAGATTTCCTGCCTTCCCATACTTCTCAATCATAAACAGTATGTAGCGTACATCTACCCGATGGTGCGCTGCATCTTCGGCTCATAAAGGATGTCGCTGCTCATGGCTTCCCAGTTCCCATCGAAGGCAAGCCCCAGAAGTTCTCCTTTGGCATTGAACATGGCACTGCCGGAATTGCCTCCCGTAATGTCATTATTGGAGATAAAGCAGACATTCATTTCTCCCTTCTCATCGGCATATCTACCGAAATCACCGGAGGAAAGAAGGGATAGCAACTCAGGCTGCACTTCAAAATCCACATCGCCTGCATGGGCTCTGACTTCTCCAGAATACCTTTCGCGGTGGTATAATAATCATATTCCGCTCCGTCGAAGGGGGCATAACCGCAGACAGTGCCAAAACTCAAACGCATGGTGGAGTTGCGTCGGGATAGAAGTTACGGGATGCGTACATACGTCGCACGGCAGAGTTGAACAAACGTTCATTCCGCTCGATTTCACCGGAAGCCTGCTGTACCTGCATATTCATCTCGAATAGCTTCGTGATGAGTCGATGCCAAGTTGATGGCAGGGTCATTATATATCTGATAGGTGGTGTCCTGCTCCAGAAAACGCTTCAATCCACGGGGGGTGGTCAGCTCCGAGCGGGCATAAAGACTATCCACATAGGTACGCTCGTTACCTCCGTATTCTGTCGCAATCGTCTGGTAGAGCTCGGGCAGATAGGTGGAATCCACTTGGGAGCGGTATTCTTTCAACAGTGCTGTAAACACTTCCTTGTCAATGCCCAAGTCCAGATTGGCATATTTCTCAACGATAGCTTTCAGATTGGCAACCACCGTTTTCTCTTCCCCCTCAAAGTCGAAGTTGAGGATGGACAAAGCAAGCTGCACCAGTTCCGGACCGTTCAGGAAAGATTCGGCAAAGTAAGCTCTGGCACGATAAGCATCACGGCGCTCTTGTAGTTCAGCTCCAGGTCGGAAAAAAGATGCAGCAGATGTTCCCGCTCCTCCGGTGTCTGCTGTATCCAGCGACGGAGTTCGGTCTCCATGGCACGCTTCTTGTCCAGCACATGCAGTTTCTTGATGGTGCGGTTCACTCCTATGCTGTTCTTCCAATAATTGGAACTTTCGTCGTATTTGGAAGCGTACTTGATGCGGATGCTGTCACGGCTATCCATTTCACGCTTCCAGATGGCCTGCTTCACACCACGGACATCTATCTGAGCCTGGTTGGTGGTGGTCATCATCTCTTCGATGCCAAAAGAGGAAAGATAGCGTTCCGTACTGCCCGGATAGCCCATCGTCATACAGAAGGAACTCACGATAACCGTCCAGAGATATCGGAGCCACGTATTCGGGATGGTAGGGAACATTGTCGGGAGAATAGTCGGCAGGACGGTTGTCTTTGCCGGCATAGATACGGAATACGGCGAAGTCACCCGTATGGCGCGGCCATACCCAGTTGTCAGTGTCCCAGCCGAACTTGCCCACTGAAGAAGGCGGTGCAAATACCAGACGCACATCATTGTAGTCGCGATAAACGGAAAGCCAGAATTCATTGCCTCCATAGTAAGCATCCACAATGCCTATCAGCGTGGAGTCTTTACGAGAAACCTCTTCGCCAATGACCAGCATCACCGAATCTACTACACTTGTACGCTCAGATTCGTTCATATCCGGTTTTACTGCTCCAAGTACCCGACGGGTCACGTCTTGCTGGTGCAAGAGGAAGCGGACGTAAGTTCCGGATTAGGCAGTTCTTCACTAAGATTACGTGCCACAAAGCCGTCTTTCAGATAGTCGTGCTCCACAGACGAGTGTTGCTGTATGCTGCTGAAGCCGCAGTGATGATTGGTAAACACCAGCCCATCCCCGGACACCACCACTCCGGAACAAAAGCCTCCGAAGCTGACTACCGCATCCTTCAGCGACGGGCGTTTCGTATTGTATAGCTTGTTGACAGACATCTGCAAGCCCAACTCTTTCATGGTCTGGCGTGTCTGCTTGTTCAGATTTCCCAGCATCCACATCCCTTCATCCGCTTGTCCCGGCAGAGAAAAAAGGAAGCAGACAGCTATCAGTATAAATCTTATTTTCATTCCGTCAATTCTTGTATTATTCAGTAATCAGCCTCAATTGCTTGGCACCCGTACGCGCCTTGAGCCACTCCGCAATCTTTTCCTTCTCGTGCGCACCCGGATGCTTGCCGAATTTCAAGACGGCAAGGGTCACAGTATCCACCCGTACAGAATCTACCGCCAGTTCAATCGCATGAGATATTGATACGGTCTTTACCGACGGGTAGAGCACTTTCAGTTCTGGGATAATCTTCTTGCCCAATTCATCGAAGGTTTTGTATCTTTCCAAATTCTGCTCCAGTGTGGCAATCTTCTGTTTCTGTTCCACCAGACGCTGCTCACTGTTCTTGTAGAAGTCTTCCATCACCATGGCACGGATGGAAGAAATATCCACCGCTTCATTGTTCATACCTTGGAGGACTATCAGCTTGGTATTGTCCAGCTTATAGTCTTTCATCTTGCTGCGGGCAATGGCGATGGAAGCTTCGGGCACCTCCTGCCCAATCAGCACGACACGTATTTCGTGGCCCTTGCCCTCGTGATGGATTTTCTTGTCCAGCACCTGCGTATTCTCAAAGGAGAGCTGCTCGTTGACAAAACGGTTGGCAGCACTCTCAAAGAAGGTATCCTGGACGATACCTACCGTCAGATAGACAGCGGGACACATGGTCAGGATAGCAATCAGGACGATATATTTACGTACTTTCTTCTCCCGGTTCTTATCCACAAACTCCTTGCGCTGGAAGTGCATCACGCGCACGCCCAGGAAAGTGGCAAGACTGATAAACACGGAATTGATGAAATAAAGATAGAATGCACCGAGGAAATAAATCAAGTTACCCGTTGCCAGCCCGTAGCCTGCCGTACAGAGAGGCGGCATCAAAGCCGTAGCAATGGCAACACCCGGAATCACATTTCCTTTCTCTTTGGTAGAGAGCGCCGTCACACCTGCCAAGCCACCCATCAAGGCGATGAATACGTCATAAATGGTGGGTGACGTACGTGCCAGCAATTCCGACTGCCCTCGCAACGGGACTCACCAGAAAGAAAATGGTAGCAGTGGTCACACTGAACAAGGTAGTTATCAAGAAGCTCTTCAAAGACCGCTTCATCAATTCAAAATCATTCAACCCCACAGAAAGCCCCACGCCCATGATAGGCCCCATCAGCGGCGAGATGAGCATGGCACCGATAATCACGCTGTGGAGTTTACATTCAATCCCAACGAGCCATGAATATGGCGAATATCAGAATCCAAAGATTGGCTCCTTTGAATTCCACTCCCTTACGGATGGAATCTACAGTTTCCAGTTCATTGTCCTTGTCTTTGCGCAATCAAGATAGTCTTTCAGAAAAGTCTTGATAGCAAGGTATTTCTGTTGTCAGAATCCATGATATTTACAATTTGACGATTTACTATTCAGTAGTTTATTTCTTTATCAACCAGCTGATGACGGGTATGCTGCCGAGAGGCATATCACGCCGCACGATATAGCCACAAAGACCAGCAACAAAACGGTACGGTACGCCATACGCAGGTAAATATTTTCTATCGGGACATATTCGGCAGCCAGATAGAGTACTGCCGCAAGCAGCACATAACTACCGATAGCCTTCAGGTCATACTGAATGGGATACTTCTTCTGCCCTACGAAATAGGACAGAAGCATGGCGATGCCATAGCCACAAAATCCTGCCCAGGCACAAGCCATATAACTGTATCGGGGAATCAGAAGTATGTTCATCACTACCAGCACCGTGCAACCTATCAGGGAGAAGTAGGCTCCCCAACGCGTTTCGTCAATCAGCTTGTACCAGAAGGAAAGATTGAAATAGATACCATAAAGATTTCGGCAGCCATCACGATAGGCACTACCCGCAATCCCGGCCAGTAATCAGGGCCGATGATATAGCGCAAAATATCCAGATAGAACATGACAGCCAGGAATGCCAGCAGTGTAAAGATGATGAAAAACTTCATGGCCTGCGCATATACCTGCTTATTGTCTTTGTCCCGGCTCTTTCCGAAGACAAAAGGCTCGTATGCATAGCGGAAAGCTTGTGTAAGCATCGCCATCACCATAGCAATTTTGCTGGCAGCTCCATAAATGCCCAACTGCACGGTAGCTTCCGCCTCATCCGGATAGACAAAAGGAAAAATAATCTTATCGGCCACCTGATTCAAGATACCCGCCAAGCCAAGTACCAGTAACGGCAGACTGTAAGCAAGCATCCGCTTCAACAGTTTTTTATCCAGCACATAAGCAAACCCGCGTAACTCCGGAATCATGCAAAGCATAATGGTAGAGGTGCATATCAGATTGAAAAGGAAGCATAGCCCACGTCATCCCCTTTCATCCCTACATAATAGACCAGATTCAGTGCTATATTCAGGAAGATAAACAGCAGTTTGAGTGCCGCAAACTTAATGGGACGCTTCTTGTAGCGCAAATAAGCGAAAGGAATGCTTTGAATAGCATCCATCGCCACCACAATCATCATCATGCCCACGTACCAGGGATGCTCACTGTACTCCATCCATCCGGCAATAGGTCGAGAAACAGCAGCCCAATGCAAGGAAAGTAAGCGCCCCCATACTCACACTGAGTAATGTCGTGGAGTACACACGCATCGGGTCATCCTCCCCTTTATTGGCAAAGCGGAAGAAACCGGTTTCCATGCCGCACGTCAATAATACCAGCATGAGGGCCACCCACGCATATACATTCGTCACTACGCCATAGCCGCCACTCTGTGCGGACATCGCCATGGTATATACGGGCACCAGCAGGTAATTGAGGAAACGCCCCACAATACTGCTCAGCCATAAATGGCAGTTTCTTTTGCCAATGATTTTAATCCGGCCACTTCTTTTTAATGATTAATGGTTAGTGATTAATGATTAATGAATCACTCGTCGCCAAACAAGGTACGCTGGCTACTATAGAAACTCCGCCCCAAATGCTTGTAGCAAGCTCCGTCACTTCACGCCCACGGGGGGTACGTTTCAGGAAACCCTCTTTTATCAAGAACGGTTCATAGACTTCCTCTATCGTGCCGGCATCTTCGCCCAAAGCGGTGGCAATGGTGGTCAGTCCCACCGGGCCGCCTTTGAACTTGTCAATGATGGTGCAGAGTATCTTATTATCTATCTCATCCAGACCGTATTTGTCGATATTCAGGGCTTCGAGGGCAAACTGTGCGATTTCCGTATCGATACTCCCCGAACCTTTCACCTGGGCAAAATCGCGTACACGGCGCAGCAATGCATTGGCAATACGCGGTGTGCCACGGCTGCGGCTCGCAATCTCGGCGGCAGCCTTACGGAGCAAGGCACATCGAGGATGCCGGACGAACGACGGATAATGCCGCTCAACACATCATCATCGTAATATTCCAGATGCAGGTTGATACCGAAACGGGCACGCAACGGAGCTGTCAACAGACCGCTACGCGTGGTAGCTCCCACCAGCGTGAAAGGATTCAAATCAATCTGTATGCTTCGGGCAGAAGGGCCTTTGTCTATCATGATGTCTATGCGGTAGTCCTCCATGGCTGAGTACAGATATTCCTCCACTACGGGCTCAACCGGTGTATTTCGTCGATGAAAGTACATCATTGGGCTCCAGGCTGGTAAGCACTCCCGCCAAATCCCCCGGCTTGTCGAGTACCGGACC
>ENA-OQCP01000368-OQCP01000368.1-human-gut-metagenome-genome-assembly--contig:-NODE-368-length-20389-cov-3.943836_pt1 | contig 20389 bp, 24 predicted proteins | sample MGYA00242760_ERZ504583 | MGnify/ENA primary metagenome ERZ504583 (study PRJEB26092, sample SAMD00036308) | human gut metagenome | host: Homo sapiens | study: EMG produced TPA metagenomics assembly of...
CTAAACGTTTAATATGTCTTAAATCCGCGATATCACAAGCTTTCCATCCTGCACATCAACCCTGACCTTATTAGACTCTATCCCCGCTGCCTCAAGCATCTCATCAGTGAGTTTTATCCTGTGTGCCTTATCCAATACCGTATATTCCATTGCAGGGTGTTTCTTCAATTTCTCCGTGCTTACCTTTCCGTCAGATATAAGCACTGTGCGGTCTACACGGCCTGCAAGTGCCATATCGTGTGTGACTATGATGATGGTTATACCAAGCTCTTTGTTCAGCTTATGAAACAGCTCATAGATTGTATCAGCAGTCCTTGTATCCACGGCTCCGGTCGGTTCATCCGCAAGCAGTATATCCGGCTTATTTGCCAGTGCCACCGCTATCGCTGCACGCTGCTGCTCTCCTCCCGATAGCTGAGCCGGAAGCTTATCCTTGTGCTCCTGTAATCCCACTGCATTTAACAGTTTAAGGGCATAGCTTTTATTATTATCCCTGCATCTATTTACATGTTCTCCTCTGCTCTCATCATGAGCGCCGTGTTTTAAATTACCGGTATTACCTGAATTTTCAAACATCATCACGGCCTCGACATTCTGCAGCACAGTCAGGTATGGGAACAGATTTTTGGCACTTTTCTGCCACACAAAGCCCACCTTGTCCCTGCGGTATCTCACCATTTCAGCTTCTGAATATGTGGAAATGTCTTTTCCGTCAATAGTGAGTACTCCCGCTGTGGGTGTTTCCAGTCCTCCTATCATATTTAAAAGGGTGGATTTTCCACTGCCGGATTTTCCTATTACCGCAAGCATCTCTCCTGTTTCCACCGTCAGGTCAAGTCCCTCCAGTGCCATCACCTTTTTATCGTCGGTCTCATATATTTTTACCAGTCCATCGCAGTTTATCATCTACTTTTCCCCCTTTTAATTTAAATTACTATGCCGTCACTAAGCTCAAACACTTCATCTCCCAGCTCCATCAGGTTCGGATCATGCGTGGTCATAACTATTGTAATGTCCTCATCGTCTATCAACTCACGGAACAATCGCATGACTTCAAATCCAGAAGCGGTATCGAGTGCTCCTGTCGGTTCATCCGCAAAGACCACCTTCGGGCGATGAACCACAGCGCGCGCTATCGCAACTCTCTGCTGCTCACCTCCCGATAGTTGTTCCGGCATATGATCCATGCGCTTTGAGAGTCCGACACGCTCCAGCAGCTCTGATACTTTGTCATGCATATTCTCATTTATCACATCGGTTTTTGCATCTCCAATGTCATTATCCATATCAGTCAAATTCTTTTGTATCTGACGTTTATTTTTTGCAAGTCTAAGGGCAAATTCCACATTCTCATATGCCGTCATCGTGGGAATTAGTGCTATAGACTGGAATACAAATCCCATCTCATACCGCCTTAGCATTTCCCGGTCTTTCTCGGTCATCTGCTCGAGATTTTTATCCAGAAACTGCACACTTCCCTCTGTCGGCATATCAAGCGCACTAAGGATATTAAGAAGTGTGGTCTTTCCGGAGCCGGAACGCCCTTTTAAGATGGCAAGTGTTCCTTTTTTTATCTCCATGGATACTCCGTCAAGTGCGTGGACTGTTGTACCATCTCCCGCCTTGAAATATCTTTTTATATTTTGAGCAATTATCGCATTTTCCATATGTCACGACCTCATTTACTATGCTATAAAAACTTTCTACCGACTACCACAAAATCATTTTTATCTGCTAACTATCTTCTCCAAGCCTCAGTGCCTGTGCTATCTTCATACTCTTAAGCAGTCTGCTGATAACCACATAGCATACGGCTACAGCCACGAAAAGTACTCCTGTAAGCTCCAGCATATCAGATGGATAAATATATACATTTACTCCGATATTGTGTTTCTGCGGCAGATATATGATCGATATGAGCCTTACAAACATCGCTGTTGCAGTTATACCTATGCCTGCTCCCGCAAGAAGCGGCAGAAATGATAAAAATATCTGCTCGTTTAAAAGCATTGCTTTTACCTCTCTCATTCTCATTCCCATTGCGCGGTATATACCAAACTGCAGCTCCCTCTGTTTTAGTGTCATAACCCAATACAGCAAAAATCCTACTGAGCACACTATCAGTGAAAGTATAAAACTTAATGTAAACATACCGTTTGTGATCTGCACTGTGGCTGAGTTTTTATTCTCGTCTATAAGCTGCTGCGCGGATGTTATATTCCTGTATATTTCACTCTGTACTTTTTCACTTTGAGTGTCTGTTAAATTGTCTGCTGTACTATCTGAATTTTCACTGTTCTCACCGCCCAGATATCCCACAATATCATCCACCGTTTTTCCTTTTGACAGGTTCATCCACACACTGTACGGTGTCATGCCGAACTTTTCCACAACCCTAGCATAATTTGCAACGATCAGGTATTTCTCCTGCTCGGTCACATTTTTGTCTGCATCTGTCTCATAGGTGTAACGCTCGTAGCCCGGAAAACCTTTTACTATGGCACATACCTTTACATTCTCGGATGCGTAGATCTGATCTTCATCGACAGCCTCCGGTACATACCTTGAGTAATTTAAGCTGTCACCAACTTAAGTCCCAGATCTTTTGCCAGATTTGACGAAATGATGACTCCGTCCGGCTCTTTTGCCAGCTCATTCAGGTAATTGAACCAGTGAGCGTCATTAATATCATCATTTTGTCCACTCTGCAATTTCGCAGTCTCACCGAATTCTTTTGTGTTTATCGCCATAAGATATGCATCCGAAACCGAACCACTGCCTGCGGAAATGTCTACCCTCTCGTCCTCAAGCACACGCGTGACACCGTCACAGATGCCCTCATTTTTGAGCGACTCGTATTTACCGAAATCAGGCTCGTCATACATCCAGTTTACAGAGCCATTTTTATTGTACTGTATCCTGAGTCTGAAATCTTCGTTGTATATCGCATCACAGCCCACATTGTAGACGATACGCTGCTCCATATTGCTGTTCATGGTGCGCGCCATATTCGCGTCAAAAATACCGCCAGCCACTGTCATGATAAGAAATACTGCCAGAAATCCCTGATTGTATCTGGTTCGTTTTAGCTGTAAAAATGATGCATACATTGCCGGAGAAAAATGCTTTTTAAAGAGCCTGTCCACAAGCAGAATAATAAGTCCGGTAAGTCTTACGCACAAAAGTGCCGCTGCAAATATAAAAAGCGAATTGTCCAGTATCATGACAGGATCTATGCTCCTGTTCTCAAGAACAGATATCGCAAGCGTACTCTTCTGCTTGTTGTAATTGTAAAGCAGATATGCTGACAGAGCCAAAAGTATAACGTCTATAAAGCATTTCTCCCAAAGAGGCTTTTTCTTTGATATTCGTCCCCTACTGCTGCGCTCTGATATGGCATCCTTTGATTTTTTCCACACCGGAACTGTGATAAACAGCACCATGATAACTGCCGCTGCCACCGCATAGACAAGCATCTGCCATACAAATTTGTAAGTGCTTATATCCTTTGCCGTAAATCTTAAAAATCCGTCTGTAGATGCGGCAGCCCGGCACATTATATATCCGAGTACTATTCCGAGTACACAGCCCGCGATCGCTATTATTCCCGACTGCTGTAAGTACAAAATAAATACCTGTAATTTTGTCGCACCGCGGCTTCTTAAAACAAGTATGTCATTTTCCTCGAGCGAAAGTATCTGTGCAGATATCATTCTTATAAATAAAATCAAAAGCACAAGACACGGCAGCTCCAACGCCCAAAGCATCAGCTTTACCGTCTTCTGCTGTGTAAAAAAGCGCTCCAGCGTATCACGGATGTTGTCATTGTAGAGCTTGTCAGCATCCTTAAACTGCTCCATATAACCGTCATAAAGTGAGGCATTTTCCGTGTTGATCTGCCTGTAATCCAGCATGAGAAAATCACTGTAGCTGATATTGTCCTCGCTGTAATACTGCATCATTTCGTCAAAAACATCCTGCGAAACAAATATCACATCGCCCATATCCGAAAGCGTCTTGGCCCAATATGGATCGTTTATATCTTTTTCACGGCAGATCTGTGATATGACGAAAGAAATTTCCTTTTTCCCACTGCCATCAGGTACATGTAAATAGACTTTTTCACCTGCTGCAAGTCCGTAGTGATCCATTGTCTTTTCGCTTATACTGCATTCGAATGTGGCTGTGTCAGTCTGAGATTTTACAACATCCGCGTACTCCGAAAGCCCCGGCAGATATCCTATTGTAAAATAATGGTTAAGTCCTCCAAACTCTGTATCTGCGCGTCCTCCTGAGAGTTTGATAAGCTGCTGTGAGGAAACCTTGTTTATATCCACATATTCAGTCCACTTCTTTTCGTATCCTGACAGCTTATCAAGCACTGACTGCGAATCAGGATAATCTGCCACCGCATATGTTCCCTCGCGGCTCATCTGTGCAGGAAACTCATTCTGCTGTGTGGCATGATCCGTAAAAAGTCTGTCGAGTATCTGATTGCCCGCGCCCTTTTCAAACATAGGGTTGCACACAAAAAGTGCTATAAACAAAGCCACTCCCATAAGCAGACACAAATTTAACCATTTTCTGTTTTTTAATTTATTAATTACGAAGCCAAACATATTTCATCGCCCTCATCAATACCGTAAAGCACAAGTGTATTGCTGCCTGATGTATAATCGCTCAATATTACCGGCTGCTTTACCACGCTGTCCCCATCAATTTTCCACACATAGTAGGATATATCATCTTTGTCCATCGGATTGACCTGCTTGTGTATGATCGAAGTCGGCACCACTACCACCTTTTTAAAAGAAACATAAGAAAACTTTACAGCAGATGCCCTGGTCAGATCATCCGGTATTCCATTGTCAAGTTTTATATAAAATGCTGCATTTCCATATCCCGAATCTGTGTTTCCGGTAATATGCACACCTTTATCATCCTGATTTATATATCCCTTTTGAGCTTCCCTGCCGTAACCGGCAAAACCGATACAGTTTCCATAGATTGTTGTACCGTCCAGCTCAAGTGATACGCGCTCTCCCACATCTGCTATATTGTCCGTATATACGTTATAGTTATTGCTATCCTTTACCAGAACCTGCAGTACGTCCGTGGAATTTCCGGTTATCTGCAGGATATCTGAGCCTTCCTCCACATTATCTCCTGCCTTGACACTCACCTTTGAAACTTTTCCGTCATTTTTGGCATATACTGAAATATTTCCTTTGCCGTCATTTCCAGCGCTTATGCTGTCATATGCTGACTGTAGCCGGGAAAGCTGATAGGTGTGGTCTGCACCAGCAAGTTTTTTCTGCAGATCAAGCAGCTGTAAGTTCAATTTCAACTGCTGCTCTTCATATGCTGTATCCGGCTTTTCATCCTCCTGGTTATTTTCTTCTGCGCTGCTACCACCTTCAGATAAATCTTTTACCTGTTTATCGTAATCTGCGATCTTGTGCGCATAGGATTCATTCTCTGAGTCGATCTCATTTTTTGCCTCTGTTATGGCAGCTTTGCCCTCTCCGGTATCCACCACGTAAAGCAGCATCCCATTTTCTACCGTATCGTCCTGCTTCACATTGACAGAAACGATCTGCCTTCATAATCACAGGTTTCGGTTATCGTCCCTGCGTCAGATCTGCTGTAGCTCACACCGTAGTTTGCTATATCAAAGTCAGACCTTGTTACCGTATATTTGCTGTACTTTGTCGGAACCTGATCTGTAGAATTATAGTAGACCAGCTCCCCCTCTTTTAAGCCCTCTGTGACCTGTGTATAGTTTTCATCAAACTCACCTGTTGTTATGATGCGTTTCTCGCGGCCGCCCTCATCATTTTTCACATAGACATATCTGGTATCGCCATCCTTATAGATGGAATCTTTTCCCACGACAAGTGCCTGATTTGCTTTTGTCTTTTCAAAATATACCGGATACATCTGTCCTGCCGTAAGAAACAGCTTTTCCCTGCTTTCCACGCACACATCCGGATAGCGGTTGTTTATCTTCGAAAGTACCAAAACCTCTGATGTATATTGAGACTCGGTGACATCATATTTTTCGCCATCGACTATCACATATTTCTTGTCATAATCGCTGTATTTGTACTCATTTATGGCTGTATCTTTTATATCCAGCACAAGGTCATCCGTATCGGAGACAATGACTATATTCTCGTATGCCGCAGCAGACCTTCCACCTGTCAGCTTCTTAGTGTAAGTGACAAGACCACTGTGGGCTGCCTTAAGCGTTCCATCATCAACGATCTGCTGATATAAAGCCATCTGCTCATTGATCTTTTGCACGCGGTATTCGTGAAGCTGCTTATCGTACCGTTCATTTTCCTGTTCTGTGGCTATCAGTATGTTGTTCTCCTGCCCTGCTGCCTGACTCTCCCATAATTTAATCTGTGTATCCGAGATCTGAGCGGATATCTCATATGTCTCATTCTCATGCGCCAGCGCATCCTTACATTCCTGCAACTGTTTTTTTGCCTCATCCACATCACAGACTGCAAGCACATCCCCCGCATTTACTGTATCTCCCGGCTCCACATATATCTGTGAAATATTGACATTGGCACTGTAGTAATTGCAGTAATCCCTCGGAACTGCAGTAGCCATCAGCACCTGCATAGAGCCGATAGTACCGTATTCCACAGGTCTATAGGCTTCATTTAACGCTACAGGTTCTTCAAGCTTTGGTATTCTGCTTTCTGTCATTTTTCCACAGCCGCCTGCCACAAACGATACACATATCCCCAGTACTGCCAGTTTTTTATTGATAAAAGGTTTCTGTTCTTCACTGCAAAACCACCTCATCCCCGCTTTTAAGTCCTTCTGTGATGATCCGGTAGTCTCCCACCTGATCTGCGACACTTATCCATACCGCCTGTCTGTATCCATTCTCATCCAGTGTGTATACAAAATACCTGCCATCCTTCTCATGTACTGCGTCCTTTTGCACATACACAGCATTTTCTATAGCAGGGCGCGTCACTTCCATGGAAAATATCTGTGCATCCGATACTGCCGACATGTCCGATACCGGTTCAAAAACAACCTTTTTATCGTCCACCTCTTTTACCTTAAGTTCAAACTCTATATCAGATGCTGTTGCCGTGTATACATCACCTACATTAAAGTCATAACCTTCCGGTCTGTCAGCCTCGTAATTGCCGTTTCCGCTGATTTCTGTTATAAGATTGCTACCCGGTTCAAAAACCCCCGCCAAAAGCGAATTGTTCATTGCTGTGATCGTGCCATCTCGGATGCCGTGATCTGATATCTCGACAGTTTTTCCTCTGCCTCATCAAGATAAAGCTGCGCAACCTCTGTATCCTTATCAAGCCGGGCAATATCGCTTGAATAATCCTGAGTATCATCGATTTTCATAATAGCCCTGTAGTGCTCTGCCAAAAGCTTATTCTGACTGATCTGCCCGCTGTAGTCCTCAATCTTTTTCTGTATCTCCCCGGATTTAAAAGCCACCAGTATATCACCCTTTTTCACATGATCACCCACTGCCACATTTACCTTTTCGAGCGTAAGCTCCGTGTTTGTCGCACCATAGGAAAACCTGGTATAGCCCTGCGCGCTCAGACTGATGGTAGTCTGAGGTGTGAGTGAACCGCTCTGTACCGTAACTGTCTGGTATGATATTTTCTCGTAGGAAGCTCTGTCCGTCTGTGCAAGCTCCTTTTGTGCCGCCCCACATCCTGAAAATAAAATAGAGGTAATTGCAGCGGCAAGTGTCAAACGACTTATATATTTTTTCTTTCTGTTAATCATATATTTTTCACATCTTTTCCATCAAAATATGAACCCGATCCATTAGCTAAATTTTATATGAGATCATCAATCCTTATGATCGTGCCATCTATCGCATTCACATACACCGGATATCTGTCGTAGCCCTTATCCTGTTTTGACAGACACCATGCCGGAACATAAGTATATTTATCCTTGGCAGATGCATCCTTCAAACGGATATATCCGAGCTTTAGATTGTTGTAAATGTGATTTTGTGTAAAATCATACTGATCTGAATTCTTTGTCATGTCATCCTTGATGATCTCTTTCATAGTGTCCATTGACAAAAGTTCTACGTTTTTTGACTCATTTACAATATCAACCGGGTAAGAAACATTAAATTCCGTCACTCCCTGATCCGTCACAATAAAGGAACTGCTGCCATATGGCATAAAATCATCATAGTTATCGAGTTTCTCCCATATATCCATATTCCGGGTGAAATCGAGTGACTTGCAAAACGCTATGCCATCCACACCCTCGCCATAATCTATGATATATCCCCAGGCTGTATCCTTTATAACGCTCTCTTTATCATCAGTTTTTACGGTATCATCGCCATCCTCTATCACTCCTGCGCTCCACTCGTAGTCTGAGGTTCCTATATATACCTGTGAAGCCCTGCCTAATTTATTTTGAAATTCTTCTGCCTTCTTTACAGCTTCGTCTTTGGTTAATACACACTCGTTGTCATATCCAGAGGTAGTATCTCCACCTGTAGAACCTCCATTAAGGCCCCCTACACCCTGCTCCTGTTCAAATGATGGTGGTCCGTAATAGCCATACTCACTGCTATCATATGATGTGCCCTCACTTCCTGCTTTAAGAGGCTGTGCTGAAATATATTCAAGCGAACCGTCCTCAGCAATTCCAAAGCTAAGCTCACAGAAAACATTACCAATATATCCCAGATACTCATTACAATCCGTATAGTCTGTGGCTATTTCACGCGTATCCAGTGCAGATGGTTCTGCCTTTTCATACTGTTCCATCAGATCATTTTCAATTTTCATCCCCATGCTGACGTCCTCTTCTGTGGTAAGTCCCTGATCAATTTCGTACTGATATCCGGCAATCGCATTTTTTACAACTTCCATACTGTGATATATCTCTTCTTTCGTATAATGAGGTATGTCGTGATAATATACGCTACTATCGCCAAAATAAGCCTCTATCACACTCTTTTTGAAATCGGCATCTACCTTTATATTTTACACCTCAACAACCGACATGCTTTTGCAGTCCGGCAGGGTAATGCCTGCTGAAATATCCACATCCACACTTTCGTCCGATATCTCAACAGAAAAGCTGTCATTCCATTTCGTACTGTCGTCAAACGCGCTTATATCGCTTCCTGCTTTTGTGTTATATTTTCAGTTTCCCTATTATAATCTACTTTTTTTCCTGAACATCCGGTTAATGCTATCGCAAGAACCAACGCCAGTATAATAACGTTTTTCCTCTTCATAGCTGCTCCTTTACAGTGAATTTTCCAAATTTATGATCGTTCCATCTATAGCGTTTACAAAGATAGCATTTTGCTCATTGGAGTAGTCTACCAGACGTGACAGTGCCCACGCCGGAACATAGCTGTATTTTCCCTGCTCACTGTCACTTCTTATCTTAAGATAACTAAGCTGTAGCTTATTGAATGACGATGCAATATCATATTTATCAGGATTTTCCGTAATCTCCGCCTTGATGATCTGCTCTATATTTTTCAGAGAAATAAGCTCCACATCCTTATAGATCTGTGTTACATTTACCGGATATTCCATCTGCACATCAATTATTCCATCATCAGTGACTGTAAGAAGTGTACTGTCAGGCAGTGTAACATCATCTATATAACTATCATTTGCTTCATACACCGACAAATAGGTATACCTATCAATCCATCCTTAAATGCGATGCCATCTATGCCGGTCGCGTATGAATAAATATATCCCCACGCTGCTGTCTGATAGTCATTTTCCTTTTCGCTGTCAATATTAAAACCTATCCAGCTGCACTCACATTCACCTCGTTCCACCAGATCCTGCATTCCCAATTTACTAAGGAAATTCCCGGCTTCTTTTTTGGCTGATGCGGCAGATTTACTGCCTCATTTGAGGTCTCGTCTGCCTTATCCTTTAGATCATCATCCTGAAAAGTCTGCGTTATGGTATCATAGTCCTCATTCCTTAAAGATGGTGGACCGTAATCTGTCCCGGACTGATGCAAGGCGTAAGCATGTACCTTGTGAGCCTCAAACTCCACCTCACAGAACACATCACCCTTGTAGCCTGCAAATACTTCACAGTTTTCGAGATCCTTTGCCACGGTATAAGTAGTCTTTGCCGTTTCAAGCTTATCCCTGTATTCAGCCAGCCGCTGTTCCAACCACTCCCTGTAAGTATCATCTGTTCTTTCTGCCAGTACTCTATGACCTCATTCAGTTCGTCAACAGTATAATGATCCGGATCGTGATAATAGTACTCGTTCCCACCAAAATATAAATCCAGAAAACGCTTTTTGTAATCAGCATCTATCTTTACATTTTCCACCTCAACAACCGACATGTTATCGCAGTCTGGAACTACAATATTTGCATTTACATATACTGTTTTCTCGCCATTACCGGTCTGTATGGTAAAGTTTTCATTCCAGCCGGAGTCTGCCCTGATATCAGCTAAGACAGACATATTTTTTGTCTCTTTAATTTCGCTCTCATTCCCATAATCTACTTTTTTGCCTGAGCAGCCTGCCAGTGATGTGAGGACAAGTGCCTCGATGAGTGTCATAATTGCTGCAAATAATCTCATATTTCGTAAAGATATGTTACCCCTTTTATCCATATGCGGCTCTCCTTTTTTGTGCTCATTGTGATTTTCCTTAGTCTCCATGCACACTTCTCTCTGATTCAGAATATCTGCTCCGGCTCAATCACTGTTCCGTCTATTGCATTTACAAATACCGGACACGATTCGACCTCTCCTCTTTGCAGCAGCTCAAGGCTCCATGCCGGGATATAGCTGAATCTCTGTGAATCTGAGCTGTCCTTTACCCTGATATAGCCAAGTGTCAGATAACGATATTGTGTATCCGCTTCCACAATATATTTATCCGGGTGGCTTTCAAGCTCATTTCTTGCAATCTTATAAATATTTGACACCGGTAAGAGCTCCACCTTCTGCTGTTTTTTCACAATGCTTACCGGCTCTGCTATATCAAATCTATAGACACCATATTCATTTACATTGAAACTGCCTGTCTCATAACCAGGACAGTCCATAGGACAAAATTTGTAATAAGCTGAATAATCAAATATATTCAGTGATTTTGAATACACTACATCATCTGCGCCAAGCAATATTCAAGCGCATAGCCCCATATGGCTCTATGCACATCCCCCTCCTTATATACATTATCCTCAGTCTTGTTATATCCCTCCCATTCACAGTCGCTTTCTCCTGTTTTAATCATTGACTCAATTCCTATTGCCTGCATGAAGTCACCTGCTTTCTTCTTTGCCTCATCAACCGAAATATTTGCCTCGTTGTCATCGCTTACCGGCATGTCTCCAACAATAAAGTCACCGTTTAAATACCTCACCGTATCATACTCTTTCAGGGATTTTGGTCCATAGTACTGCTTCACATAGCCATCATCAAATATAGTACTCCGCTCATCAGGCTCCCCATCTGAAACTCTCTTCACGCATCTGTCAAGCGGATAGCTCTGAATGCCTGATAGCACACTGTTGTCATCATCTGGCCTTGAAAACTGAAGGTGAAACCAGGTATCACCTATTTTTCCGACAAAATCATCACAGGAATCATATTCTGTGGCCTCTGTCCACACATCAGCTGCCGTTTCAAGTGCTTTTGTACACTCAGTCTTCATATCATCATGCCATTTCAAAATCTCCTCAGAGGCATCATCCGGCAGACTGTTGTTGTCCCTGTCAAGAGTCTCAATAATCTCCTCAAGCTCCTTTTTTGTCATGTGCACATAGTCGTAATAATAGACCTGTGAATCACCAAAATATGCCTTTATCACCTTTTCCTTGAACTCCTTGGTACAAGGTATGCGCTCCACCTCTGTGACTGACATGGTATCACATTCCGGCACTCTGATATCTGCCGTGATTTTCACCTTTTCATCAGTACCACCCACATTTACTGTAAGTTCATCATTAAAACTTGTATTGGTGTCAATATCCTTTACACTGCTTACCACATTTTGAGATTTTACCTCCGTGTCCACACCATAATCCACCTTTTTGCCGGCACAGCCTGTGAGTGATGTGAGGACAAGTGCCTCGATGAGTGTCATAATTGCTGCAAATAATCTCATATTTCGTGAAGATATGTTACCCCTTTTATCCATATGTAGCTCTCCTCCCTTTTTTTCTTTCCCGGTGACTATTCAGAATAGTTATCTTCCATGTTGTTATAATGAGTATATATGTCAGTTGTAAACTTTTTGTATCATACATTGCATTTTTATTATAAAAAACCCGGTCTGCACATACTTATGCAAACCGGGTCTATATCACTTCTCATGAATCGCATATACATATTCATTTTCCTGTAAAAACTGCAGCACCTCATAGCTTTCATTATTTTTTTGCTCCACTGCTGTTGTCTCGGATATCAGGTTAAGCTTTGAAAAATCTATCCCGCTGTAGTCAAAATATCCTTTGTAAGCAGGCATATCATTTTCTGCCTGTGATTCATCATCTGCCTGCAAAACTGCTTTATATTCACTCATATCACTAATATCCTTCATATGTGCTTTTGCCATAATGATTGTCCCATCCTCAAGCATCCAGATTGTATGATTTTGTGTGCCATCATACTTCTCAAACCTGATTATCCAGTAATATGCCGTATATGTGTTAAAGGTATTATCCGATGCCTTTTTCGCTGCTGCCTCCCACGTATACCAGTTAGAGTAGTCAGGTGAAAGATTTACAGGATAGAGCTTTTCTTCATAAAGCTTTTCTATGCTTTTTCTGCATGTGGCAACTGCCTGATAATCCTGCTCATCCATCTCATAAGAGGCAGCATCATCTGTCGTGCTGTCCCACTGCCCGTCTATGAGCGAGAGCTTCTCCGACAATTTCAGATTGGCAGATGCTTCCTTTGCCATTACAGAGCCTGAAGGCAGATAGCTTTTAGGAACCTTCGCCACATGATCATGTTCACTTTTCTGGTTTGCCTCAAGCACTATGCCCGGCACCATGATGCCTGCTATTACTATACAGATTACTGCAACAGACATTATTATTAATTTGAAGCTTTCTTTTTTCATATCTTCCTTTAAATCTTACGAATTTACCATTTTTTATATCTATATTGCGTTCAGATTACCACGCAGCAAAATCCTCATAGTTGTTCCGCATCCGGGTTCACTTTCTACTGAAAGTACTGCATTATGGTGCTCTAAAATGATTGCCACAAGCGACATTCCGATTCCGGCACCGCCCTCTTTTCTGGCTCTTGATTTGTCTGCCATATAAAACTCATCACAAATTCTTTCTGCCTGCTCTTTAGTCATTCCAATTCCGTGATCAATTATGCAGATTTCATATGCCCTCATACATTTCCTGTCATCTGCTGATTCGGCTTCGCCTATATCCGTTTTATCTTTACGTATATTACAAGCCATATTGTCCACAAATTTTCCTGTAACCTCAACCTGCTGACCTTCTTCTGACGCTTTTCTTGCATTATCCATCATATTGACAAGTGCTGTAACCAGAAGTTCTCTATTCACGGTCAGCACAGCATCCTCTATCTCTGTTTCTATAGTAAGATGTCTGTTTTCGTATGCAGCTCAACAACCTTTACCACCTCTGCACAAAGATCTGCCATATGAACCCGCGCTTTTTCAATATCATGCCGGCGAAGATATATCAGCTCAAAAAGCTTCTGCGACATGCTCTCCAGACGTTTTCCCTCCGAAAAGATATATCCAAGCGCCATCATCTGCTCCTCTCTCGGAAGCTCCAGTGAACGCATCGTGTCTGCATATCCAATGATTGACGTCATAGGGGTTTTTATCTCGTGTGTAAAATCCGCTACAAACTGCTCACGCCTGTGCACCATATCGTTAAGCTCGTCTACATGATCCGATACTGCCTGCGCCATGATATTAAATTTCTGCGCAAGAAGCCCTATCTCATCATAACTTTTTACGTTTACCCTTGTGGCATAATCCCCCTGCGCTATTTCCTCGCTGACATGGTTAAGCTTCTCGAGCGGCTTTGTCATGTATCTGCTGATAAAATACATTGCTGCCGACTCTGCAATCAATATGACTATTATTATCAGCCTGAAATATTTTATCTGCTCATCAAGCAGTGTATACGCCTCTGATGCATCGCATTTACTTACTATACAGAGATTTTTTTCATCTATCACACTCTGCGATGTAACATAGATATAGTGCTTTTGGGATTCTTCTTTAATCACATAGTTTTTGTTTCCTGTTGTGAGATTTTTAAAAAGTGTATCACTTATCCTTGCATCACTTTTGTCATCTGTATATACTTTTTCACCATCAAAATATATGTAGAAAAATGAATCCCTTGAGCGCACACTGCTGCTTACACGGCTTCCGATCTGCGGAAGCTGCGCGGCTATTGATGATGCGGAAATGCTGCTCTTTTCTGCATTGCTGTTATCTGCATTATTGTTATCTGTATTATTGTTCGAAGTTTCAGAATTATCTGAAACTGAATTTAAAAGCTGCAAAAGCTCATACTCCACAGAGGACTGTACCAGATTATTCTGCACAATAGCGTTTTTAAGCTGTGTCTGCTTCGCCAGCTCAAAATTCTTGTGTATCATGAGGTATCCCACCAGCCCCAGTCCAAGTGAAAGCAGTATTAAGTTTGTGAACAATACCTTGTACCTGAATTTCATTTAGCCCTCTTTTTGTATATTACGCTTACCCATATTTAATGGTCTTTAGTTTTCTGTTCTTCCAGCCTGTATCCTGCCTTAAATACGGTTTTAAGGCAGTCGCCTATGTCAAGCTTTTTGCGCAGTCTCTGTATGTGAAGATCGAGAGTCCTCGACTCGACAGAGTACTCACTTCCCCATATTTCTTCATATATCTTTTCTCTGAAAAGTGTGATATTTTTATTGCGCATCAAAAGCTCAAGCAGCTCAAATTCCTTTGGTGTAAGCTCTATATGCTTCCCTGCCTTTGATACATTCTGGTTTTCGTATCGATAGCTATGTCCTTTAATGTAGCTGCTGCTCCATCTTATTATAACGTCTTAGCACTATATTTACCCGGGCTAAAAGCTCAACAATCTCAAATGGCTTTACCATATAGTCCTCGGCACCTGACGTGAGACCTCTTAGCCTGTCATCTAAAGTGGCTTTTGCTGTGAGAAATATCACAGGTATGCCAAGCGGCTTTATGTATTCCATAAGCTCAAAGCCGTTTAACTTCGGCAGCATTACATCAAGTATTATCAGGTCAAAATTTCTCTCCTCCAGAATATCTGCTGCCTCCATACCATCAAAGGCACAGGTGCAGCTATAGCCTGCTTTCATGAGATTTAATCTGATGAGGTCTGATATCGGTTTTTCGTCTTCAACTATTAATATTTCTATCATGCTATTCCTTCTAACACTTTATAATCTTTTATAAATCTTTGCATATTCTTCTTTTGCTGTCAATCCCGAGGAGCATGTATCCGCCCGGATTATGCATTGCTATTTATATATTAACAGATACTTGTATCTAAAATGTATCAGGCGCAAGCAATTACATACGAAAAATCCGCCATGCGCATTCCCCGGCATGACGGATTAATCTTTAATCATATCCAATATTCTCATGTTGTATGTACACAGCACAAATTCTTTGAACCTTGGAAATGCAAACTCCAAATGTCCATACTCAGGTGAAATAATCAAACCCTTTTTTATAAGCCTTTCCCCTACAGCCTCCTGTAGTTCTCAAGAAGCTTGTGCAGATCATCAATCTCTCCAATAAGCCTCTTTCCTATATCGGTATCCTTCACGAGCATACGTCTCTTGTCATTCTCCTCGACCTCTGACGATGTCTCTATGTCAGTATTATTTATCAGGCATCCTCCACCGATGTAAAAGGCGTGTGTGCCTTGAGCCTTAGACCATGTGAATTGTAAATCAGTGTATAGCCGGCGATACCGGTTTTCTTGTTCATAGCACGGCAGAAGCCTCCATCTATCACAAACAGCTTGCCAATGGCCCTGACAGGGTTCTCTCCCTCTATTGCGTGAACCGGTGTATGTCCATTTATGATATGCGCATCATCATCATACAGCCCGAACTCGTGCAGTATCTGACAGCAGAAGCTCTTATCGTAATACCTGCTGTAGTATGGGTTCGAAGGCTCTTCCACATGCTCTTGTCTGTAACATATTCCATCTCAAAGGTCTTAAGCCTTCTGCCGCACAGCGGTGATTTTTCTCCTCCCCACAAGAACCACATAAAGTCCACATCATCTTTATAAGGATTGTCCACATACGCAGCCCTTGCCTTCTCATCACATTTATCAAGCAGCGCCCTCCCGTGATAAAATTCACCATCAATATACAGCTTGTCAAAGGCTCCGTTACTATCCACCGGTACACAGCCATGATAGAGCAGGTTGCCATTGTATACATTGTACATGCTGCCCTTGTCATACAAAAACCTGACATGCTTGTGCAGGCGCTGTCCTGTCACAAACTGTCTGTGCAGCTTTCTCATGATGACAGCCTCCTCGTCATTTAGCGCATATGGTCTCTCGTCATCGACGGTTGGAAAACGCTTTCTGTCCACTCCCACATCCTGTAAATCATCCAGTCTGTCAAGCATCAGTCTGTTCCCCATCTCATACTCAGGATGAGCAAGTATAAGCTGTCCCTCAAGCTTAAAAAGCATTACTGTGATGGCAGCCCTTGCAGCCTCAATTCCATCCTCTATACCATAGGTTTTCATGCCAAACAGCATTAGCTGTCGTAAGCTTATTCCGTAGGCATTCTCAAGAATTTCCACATTGTTGTATTTCAGATTGTTGCGGATGACATTGCATATACATGCATCATTGCCACATGCCGCCCCCATCCAGAGAATGTCATGATTGCCCCACTCGATATCAAGCGAGTGATAATCATAAAGCAGATCAAGAATCTTATCCGCGCTTCCTCCTCTGTCAAATACATCTCCACAATGTGCAGATGGTCAACAGCAAGCCTCTTAATCAGTGCAGACAAAGCGATTATAAACTCATCCGCATCCTCCAAATCAATTATAGTCTTTAATATCTGCTTATGATATCTGACCTGATTTGCATCCTCATCCTCCTGCGCATGCAAAAGCTCATCGATGATGTACGCATATTCCTCAGGCAGAGCTTTCTGACCTTCGACCTGGTGTACTTTGATGAGAGCAGCTTTGCGACAAGTATAAGCTCATTTAACGTCATAGCATACCAGTCACTGTCTATCTTGCCCTGTTCATCAAGCAGGGCCATTTTCTCTCTTGGATAGTATATGAGCGTGCAAAGCTCCTGTCTGTCATAATCAGAAATCGTATCCTTGAAAATCAAATCCACCTTTTCCTTTATCACACCTGAGCAGTTGTTCATGATATGTAAAAAAGCCTCATACTCGCCATGTATATCACTCAGGAAAAACTCCGTGCCCTTTGGCAGGTTTATAATCGCAGAAAGATTGACTATCTCCTTGATTACATCCTGACTTGATGAATAATTTTGTTTTAACAGCTTCAGATATTTTGTATTACCTTTATCGTTGTACATATTTCCCCCGTAACCTCTTATTTTTCAATGAAATATACTAATTCGCTTATTTTATAATCATCCTTGCCGGCCTCTGCTCTGTTCTTATAGCCATGTTCTTTCCCCGCATTGCCTATTCATGTTCCATGCTGTACCGGACAAATTCCTTAAATTACTTATTTTCATTATATAATAAAAATTTTCACCCCGCAACTAAACCTGTCATTTGTACTAAAAAAGATGCGCAAAACTAATACTATTTTACGCATCTTTGACATATATTTTATATTCTGAATAATCACCTTTATTTCATGTACTCAGGTGTCACATTCCTGCCCATGCCCTCAAGCATTTCCTTGTCACTTCTGATTGTGGCACACGCTACTGTCGTAAGCATATTTCCTGTAATTGTGGCTGATGCTCCAGACTTGAATGCAAGCTCTCCGTCATTTGTAAGCAGCGCTCTTCCGGCGCCGAGACGTATGTCAGCCTTTGGATTTATATACCTGAAAAATGACACTGTACGCAGTATATCAGGCTCGTTTATATGCTCAAGTCCCTCAAGCGGAGTGCCTGCAATCGGCATAAGCGCATTAAGCGGAATGGAATCCACTCCTACCTCTGCAAGGCTTACTGCCATATCAAGCCTGTCCTCCCAGGTCTCACCCATTCCGATGATGCCGCCTGAGCACGCATACATGCCCTCTGCCTTCACCTTTTTAAGCGTCTCAATCTTCATATCATAGGTATGTGTGGTGCATATATTGGGGAAATTACGCTTTGAGGTCTCTATATTGTGGTGATAGCTGCTGACACCTGCCTCGTGCAGTCTGTGAAGCTGCTCTGCTGAAAGAAAGCCCATTGATGCACATAAATCAATCTTACACTCTCTTTTCATAGTCTCATATGCATGTATTGCCTTGTCAAACTCCTCACCTGTCAGTGCTTTTCCCGCTGTAACTATCGAGAAACGGTCTACACCCTCTCTCTCATTCATCCTGCAGGCCTCAAGTATTTTCTCCTCAGGTAAAAAATCATAAACCTCACAGTTTGTATGATTATGTGCTGACTGCGCACAATACTTGCAGTCCTCCGGACATTTTCCGCTTCTTCCGTTTATTATCGAGCACAAATCTACCTTGTCGCCGATAAACTTCTCCCTGATCATATCTGCGCCCTTACACAGCTCGTCTAAATCACATGTAAGGAAAAATGATAGGTCATCATCCCTTGTGATTCTCCTTCCGTCTATTATCTCCTGTGCCAGTGTTATTGGATCCATTTTAATCTCCTTCGTGTCCTGTATTTCTTCTCTCATTTAATACGTATCATTATAATACATATCATCCGTTATAATTGTCAACTATAAATATTTCCTCGGTTAACAATGATAATAAAAAAACAGAAAAACGTCAAGATGTTTTTCTATATTTAAACCAGCATAATCAATGTTCCTGCTATGATGAGCACCAGTCCTGTAAAGGATTTAGGAGTCAGCTTTTCCTTAAATACAAAATATGAAAACACGATTGACACAACTATGCTAAGCTTATCTATAGGCACTACGACACTCGCAAATCCGTCCTGCAGTGCCTTGTAATAGCAAAGCCATGAGCCGCCTGTTGCAAGTCCCGAAAAGCATATAAAGCCAAGCTCTTTTTTCTCTATATGCTTTATGGTGTGCTGTTTTCCTGTGGCAAATACCACTATCCAAGCCATGATAAGCACCACTATCGTCCTTATTGCAGTTCCCAGATTAGAATTTATTCCCTCTATGCCGACCTTTCCCAGTATTGAGGTGAAGCTGGCAAAAACAGCAGACAGCACTGCATAAAACAGCCATCCATGAGAACCCCCGGCCTTATTCTGCTCTTCCTGTGATATCTCCTTTTTGGTGATCATCATATACGTTCCAATTGCTATAAGCACCACACATACCAGCCTGAGTACGTTTATCTCCTCTTTAAAAAAGATAAATGCAAGTATAATGGTCAGTATTGTGCTTGATTTATCAATCGGCACCACTCTGTTTACATCTCCAAGCTGGAGTGCTTTAAAATAACAGAGCCATGAGGCTCCGGTAGCGACTCCTGAAAGCATCAGAAATATCCATGTCTTTGCTGACACAGCTGTGATCTGCCCCTGCGCTTTAACCACAAATACCATAATCCATGAAAAATCAAACTACAATTGTCCTGATTGCAGTTGCTACGTTTGAATCAGTTTTTTTGATACCACACTTTGCCAGTATTGATGTTATACCCGCAAAAATGCGGATCCAAATGCATATAATACCCACATATTTTTCTCTGTCTACGCTTCGGTCAACTCCGTTGTCCGGAGTTCGATTCCTCCATTCTTCTAAATACAAAAAACCGTTCAAGGAACGGCTTCTTTTACGCTAATGAGACATCGGGGATTCGGTCTACGCTCCGCTTCGGTCCGCGCTTAGCAGACGTCCACCGGACGTCTAGCGCCCCGGTCAACTACGTTGTCCGGAGTTCGATTCCTACGATGTCTGACATTAAAAAACGCCTCTTTAAGAGAGGCATTTTTTAATGAGACATCGGGATTCGAACCCCGGACAACTTGATTAAAAGTCAAGTGCTCTACCACCTGAGCTAATATCCCATATATTCAGATTGTAACAGGGCTAGTTGGATTCGAACCAACGAATGCAGGAATCAAAATCCATGTGCCTTACCGCTTGGCGATAACCCTTGAGTAATACTCGTGCGCCGCACGGATACGCATATAATGCGCACGACACTATTTGCATATGCAAGGTGGATACAGGGATCGA
>ENA-OQCP01000369-OQCP01000369.1-human-gut-metagenome-genome-assembly--contig:-NODE-369-length-20388-cov-2.183357_pt1 | contig 20388 bp, 27 predicted proteins | sample MGYA00242760_ERZ504583 | MGnify/ENA primary metagenome ERZ504583 (study PRJEB26092, sample SAMD00036308) | human gut metagenome | host: Homo sapiens | study: EMG produced TPA metagenomics assembly of...
TGAAATCCGGTGTGATTACCAGAGATGAGTATTTTGAATGGAAAATCAACTGGCCGCAGACTGTGATGATTGTGGGATACATGAACCTAAAAGAAAATGGCGATCTTCAAATGCAAAACTGCGTGAAACTTAGCGATACTTAAATAGCCCCTTAGAAGAAATTCAAAAGTTACCGCCTAGTGTTTAGTTATTTAATAGGGAGAGGAAGAATATATTTTCTCGCCCCTCCCATTAAACCGTGCGTACGGGTCTCGTATACAAATCTACAATTTATATTCGAACTTTACTATGGTGTTGTGAAGTTCACTCAACTTTCAGCATCCGATACCCCACGCCAATGTGTGTTTGGATATATTGTGGAGAGTTCGGTTCTTTCTCGATTTTTTTACGAAGTGTCGCCATAAACACACGAAGGGAGGCAATATCATTATCCCAACTACTTCCCCAAATACTTTGCGTGATGAAAGTATGGGTCAGAACTTTTCCTATATTTCTTGTCAACAGGCAAAGCAACTTATATTCAATAGGTGTTAAATGCAACTCTTCTTCATTCAAATAGGCACAACCTGCAACATAATCTACACGAAGTTTTCCGTTTACAAAAACAACCGTTTCGGCAGGAGATACATTTTGCATCATTGATAACCTTCTTTGCGTGACTCTTAGTCTGGCAAGCAGTTCCTCAACAGAAAATGGCTTTGTTAAATAATCATCTGCACCAGCATCCAACGCATCAATTTTATCGGTATCTTCACTGCGAGCACTGATTACGATAATCGGCATGTTTGACCAAGTACGGATTTTTTAATAATCTCAACACCATCCATATCAGGAAGTCCTAAATCAAGTAAAACAATGTCAGGATTGTGTGAAGATGCTTCTAAAATTGCCGATTGACCATTGGGTGCTGTCAGATATCGGTATTCGTGTGCTTTTAAGGTTGTTGTAATTAAATTTCTGACAGATGTGTCATCTTCTACAACTAATATTAGTGACTTATTCATATACTTTGACCTCCCCTGCCGGTAATGTAAATGTGAATACTGTTCCGTGCGGCAGATTATCTGAAACAGTAAGTTCTCCGCCGTGGGCGTTAATAATGGACTTGCACAAAGATAATCCGAGTCCCAAACTTCGGCGACTGTCTGCAATTTGATTTGCACCACTGTAGAACATGTCGAATATCCGTGGCTTTATTTCGTCGGCAATTCCGTTTCCGTCATCCGATATAGATACGATTGCTTGTTTTCCCCGTTTTTCTGTCCGAATAACAATATGAGAGTTTTTAGGTGTATATTTGATAGCATTATCAACAATATTGATGATCACCTGAACAATAAGCTTTGCATCCATTTTTGCAAGAAGAATTTCTTCTTTGCTTTCAACGGAAATACGATGCTCTTCACTCTTTCGGTTAATATGATGTAACGCTTCTGTAATCACGTCATCCATCAAATCTTCCGTTATACGGAGATTCAACCGTCCTTCTTCAATCCGGGTTACAGCCAGCAGGTTTTCTACAAGGTTTATCAGCCACATAGAATCATCATAAATATCCGTATATAGCTGCTTTTTTGTATCATTATCAAAGGAATCGCCATTGGACAAAAGGTTACTGGCATTACCAGAAATGGATGTCAGCGGTGTCCTCAAATCATGTGAAATAGCACGCAACAGGTTCGCTCGCAACTGTTCATTTTTTGCAAGGACAGCCGCCTCCTGTTTCTCGCGGGCATTTTTCTCATTTTCCAAAGCCAGAGCACATTCTCCGAGAATGGACAGTAGAATACTGTTTTCAAATGGATCAAGAGGTATTTCCCCCATCACGATTCCAACAACTCCATATACCATACTGCTACTGCGAACAGCAAGGTACAGGCATTTTGCATTGGAAAGCGTTCCTGTTGTGGATCCGGCACGTTTATTGTTTTTCAATACCCAGCCGGCAACGGCCTTTTCATTTTCGGAAATACATGATTCCAAATTTTCCTCAGTTACAGAAAAAATATGCGGCGTATCCAACACTTCGCCATCAGCTAAATAAAAAACGATATCTTTTCCCAAGAGTTTAATGAGCTGATTTGAAGTTGTGGATACAATTTCATTTTTATCTTTTGCCTGTTGCAATAGCTGGCTTGTATCAAATAACACTTTGGTACGGTAAGCAGATTGTGCCGCCTGTTTTGCTTGATTTTTAATCCGTATAGCAAGAGAACCGGTTAAAAATGCCGCCAAAAACATGATAATAAAGGTAACAGGATAACCCTGATCATACGCCTGCAAGGTAAATTGGGGTTCCGTAAACAGGAAATTAAAAATCAAAACACTTACAATCGAGGAAATTAGGCTGTATACCTGATGTTTCGTGATGACAGCGGTGACAAGAACACCTAAAACAAAACAGTAATGATATTTGCTTCGTCAAATCCAAATTTCTGGAAAATCATTCCGACTAAACTGGATAAAATCAGAATCGCAGTAGATTTAATGTATCAGTGGCAGAGAAGACGATATGGTTCTTTTTCCTGCCCCCTCTTAACTGATACACTGCAGCATTAGAAACCGTATCCGGAATAATATGCACATCCAAGTTAGGGGCATAATCAATCAGTTTTTCTGTCAGTGTCGGTTTGCTGAGCAAATGCCGTTTTGTAGCAGAACTTCGCCCGATCACAATTTTTGACGCACCGGACAAACGGGCAAATTCCGCAATCTGAAACGGAATATCTTCTCCATAAACTGTTTCAATTTTTGCCCCAAGCTGCTCAGCAAGACGAACATTTGAACGAAGGCGTTTTATATTTTCCTCGCTCATCACTGAAAAATCCGGTGTTTCTACAAACAGAGCCGTAAACTTTCCTTTGAAAGCAGAAGCCATTCTTGCGGCGGTACGGATAATTTTTGCATTAGATGGAGAAGAAGATAGACAAACAAGAATATGTTCGTCTGTATGATAATCTCCATGATTTTTAATGCGGGCATTTTCTGTGAGGATATTCACCCTGTCCGCACATCGCCGCAGTGCAATCTCCCGAAGAGCTGTCAAATTTTCTATTGTGAAAAATTTTCTACCACCTGTTTTGCCTGGGTCTGTCTGTATACATTTCCTGTATTCAAACGGTCGATCAAATCCTGTGGTTCAATATCTATTAATTCAACCTGATCTGCATTATCAAACAGAGAATCCGGAATGCGTTCCTGTACAACAATCTCCGTAATGGATGAAACTGTATCGCAAAGACTTTCAATATGCTGAACATTGACAGTCGTATAGACATCAATCCCTGCATTCAAAAGTTCCTTAATGTCCTGATACCGTTTTGCATGACGGCATCCTTCGGCATTCGTATGAGCAAGTTCATCCACAAGGATAAGCTGTGGTTTTCTTTTCAGTGCCATGTCAATGTCGAATTCGTTCAGTATCATACCATTATAGAGAACTTCTCTTGTAGGAAGAACTTCTAAGCCATTCAAAAGAGCTGCTGTTTTGGGCGTGCGTGGGGTTCTATATAACCGGCTACCACATCAATTCCCTGCTGTTTTGCCATATGAGCCGCTTCCAACATGGCGTAGGTTTTACCCACACCAGCCGCATATCCGAAAAAGATTTTCAAATGTCCTTTATTCCGATTTTCTTCATCGGCTTGGATTGCCTTTAATAACTGATCCGGATTGTGTCTGTTTTTCGCCCATACGGTCACCTCCCTGTGCAAAAAACATTATATAAAGATTATACCACCTTTTCTTCTTTTTTTCCATTCGGGCGTGTAGCCGAAAACAGAAAAAGCTCCGAAAAATCATGCAATTTTTCTACAAATGAACCTTCCATACAATTACTGTTATTTTGCCATATCACTCTCACTGGTTTCTCAATCGTGTTGATTGGATGTACCGCAATGTCTATAGAGTCTAGAGTAATGACGCTTTGCTTTATTTGAAAGGATAAGGAACAATACTTATCTTTCAAAATATCATTGGATTCCTCTATTATAAAGCCAAAATCAAATTTATTATTTCCTATCCCATTTATTATTTCACTTACAGAACCGTAGAACAGGTTCAACTCATAGTTTGGGTATTCGCTTGAAAATTGTTCTAATAGATCTGCAATAGAATCTATGAGTGCAGGTGTTTCAAATCCAATCCTAAGCTTAGAACCTGAAATATGTTTTTGGGATTCATTTTCCTCGAGAAATTTATCCAGTTTTCCCATAAGAAAATAACCATAAACAAATGCTGCCAATACCACTATAAGTAAAACAAAGTCTTTCATATCACCAACTTCTTTCAAAAATTAAATATGAAAACATTTTTGAATATGTTTCGTCTCCCCAAGAACAAGCATGGTACTGCCCTTTAACAACTGCGTATCGGAACTTATTTTCAAATTCATAATATCATTTGTTTTCAGCGCCATAATATTGATGTCATATTTTTTTCGTATATCCAACTGACCGATTGTTTTTCCTATCCATTCTCCCGGTATAGATATTTCAAAGATTGCATGTTCTTCATCTAGTTCTATGTAGTCGAGAATATGATCAGCACTATAACGGATCGCAACCCAATCGGCAAGTTGCCTTTCAGGATAAACAATTTCATCTGCGCCGTTTCTTAAAAGAAATTTTGCATGAACATCACGAGAAGCACGAGACACCACCATTCTTGCACCGAGTTCCTTCAAAAGGGACGTTACTTCCAATGAATTCTGAAAATCATCTCCAATTGCCACAATACAAACATCAAAATTCCCAACACCAAGCGAACTTAAAAAATCCTCACTAGTCGCATCCCCAATCTGAGCGTTGGTTACAAAGGGAAGTACAGCATCAACTCGGGTATCTTCTTTATCTACCGCCATCACCTGATGGTGCAATTCATCTAATTTTATAGCAATATGCCGTCCGAATCTTCCCAGACCGATAAGTAATATTGATTTCATTTTTTATTCTCCTTTAACCTACTGTGATTTTTTCCTGAGGATATTTTGAACCGTTAAGCTTTTTTTCAGAAAGGGTGGCAAAAATCAAAGTCAATCCGCCCACTCTGCCCAAAAACATCAAGCAAATCAAGATATATGAGAAACAAGTCCCAGGTCAGGAGTTATTCCCAGCGATAACCCTACTGTCCCGATTGCCGACGCCGTCTCAAACAAAGCGGTCATAAGTGGAATATCTTCTGTTCTGCAAATTACCATTCCTCCGACAAGGAATAAAACAATATACATCAAAAAAATCGTAGCTGCATTTTTGATAGTGTCATCCGGAATTCGTCTGCCGAAAAAATGAGTGTGTTCCTTTTTTCTAAATACAGATAATGCCGATGAAACGAGCACTGCAAGAGTTGTCGTTTTCATACCCCCTGCAGTAGAACCGGGCGAACCACCGATGAGCATCAGAATAATGATAAGCATTTGCCCAACTTCACTGAGTAAAGTCAAATCTGCTGTATTAAATTCCTGCAGTTCTCGGCGTAACAGATTGAAACAAGGAAACCCACACTCTTTCCATAAGAGGCACATTTGAAAACTCAAAATAAAAAAAGTAAAGAGCCGGTAAGAATATCAATAGTCCTGTTACCATAAAAATCACCTTGCTTTGCATTCTGTATTTTTTTAAATGCCATTTATGATTCTTTATATCCTCCCAGGTAAGAAATCCAATACCTCCTACAACAATCAGCACCATAATCACAAGATTTACAATCGGCTGTACAGAATAAGATGTCAACGAGGAAAAAGGGGTTCTTATACCGATTAGATCAAATCCTGCATTGCAAAAAGCAGAAATAGAATGGAACAACGAATACCATATTCCTTTCCAAACCCCAAAGTCCCTGCAAAAAACAGGGGCTAAAAGAGCCGCACCAATGATTTCGATAAGAATAGTAGTCCGAATAATAAATTGTGTTCTCCGTACAATCCCCCCACCGTTGGAGCCGAAATTGCCTCCTGCATGGTACTTCGCTGCATCAACCCGATTTTGCGTCCGGAAACAGCAGCAATCGCAATAGCAATCGTAATAATTCCCATACCTCCGATTTGAATCAGCAATAAAATAACTCCTTGACCAAATAAAGACCAGTAGGTTGCCGTATCCTTAATAACCAGTCCCGTCACGCAAACCGCAGAAGTTGCGGTAAACAAAGCATCTGAAAAGGATGTACTCTGACCGCTTTTTGTAGCAATCGGCAGCATCAAAAGCAGACTGCCTAAGAGAATCACGGATAAAAACCCTAAACTAATCACTTGAAATGATGTCATATGCCGATGTCTTGACCTGTTTTTCTGTTGCATAACTATGTCCCCATAATTTTAATTTCTTTTTTATATTTTCTTTATTCTATCTTTATTTGTATTAAATGGACGTAAGTAAGTTTGTTTTGAAATTAAGATTGTATAAAGATGAGCAGAAGTCCGAAATCTTCTGCTCATCTTTGGAGAGCGCTAGTTACAGGATACCGTCCAACATCAAATTGACTTCCAGAACATTTACGGTTTTCTCTCCAAAAACACCTAAAAATCTACTGTCGGAACAGGTCACAAGTTCAACTGGAATGGCTGTTTCCTCCATATCGGGATTTGCCTTACGAAGCATCTGCACCCGGCTCGTGATTCTCTGATGAACACATTTCTTTCTTCATTGCCATTTTTTATTTTCTCCTTTGCCTTTGAATAAAAGAAAAGGACACTCATCTTCCAGAAGTTCTGAAAACAAGCGTCCTTTCGGTTTTTCTTGCCCTGTTTGCCTGTTGGTGTGAAACTCATATACCTCGCAAAGTGCCTGAATCTGAGAATTTCTATGAAATTCTCAGATCGCGTACATTCGTCAAATTCCGCATAAACACTGGCTTTACAGCCAGTTGTTTCTTCGGAACTCTCCTCATTGTCTTCACGGAAATTAAGGACTTCTACGAATTCACCCGATGTAGACAACACACGACTTCCACATGCACCGTCTCACAGAACTGATCCACCGCCGTCATCTTCTCCACACGATATCCCGCCAGCTGCATCATCTCCAGATCACGTGCAGACTGGTCATCTTACAGGAAATATATACAATCTTATCCACTCCATAATTCAAAATCTTCGGGAGTGCCTTCGGATGGATTCCGTCTCTCGGCGGATCCAGTACGATCACATCCGGCTTCTCTTCAATCTCATCAAGCACTTTAAACACATCGCCTGCAATGAATTTACAATTGGAAAGTCCATTTCGGACAGCATTTTCTTTTGCCGCCTCGACTGCTTCTTCAATAATCTCAACACCGATCACTTTCTTCGCAACCGGAGCAAGTACCTGACCAATTGTTCCTGTTCCGCTGAACAGATCAAATACAACCTGATTATCGATATCTCCGATATATTCTCTTACAGTCTCGTACAGCACTTCTGCACCTTTTGAGTTTGGCTGGAAGAAGGAAAATGGTGTAATCTTGAATTCCAGTCCGAGAAGCTTCTCGTAAAAGAAGTCCTGTCCATAAAGAATTCTTGTCTCATCACTCTTCACGACATCGGACAGAGAATCATTCAATATATGAAGGATTCCAACAATCTTTCCTTCTAATTCTAATGCCAGAAGTTCTTCTACTAATGGAGTTAAGTCATATTCTTCCTGTGTTGTCGTTACAAGATTCACAAGAATCTCACCTGTTGTATCACCACGTCTTAAAAGAAGATGACGGAGATAACCGACATGCTGCATTTTCTTATAATAACTTACATTTCTTTCTTTAAAATAATTCAGCACACAGAGAAGAATCTGATCCATATCTTCATGGACAAGCTGACAGTCTCCTGCTGTCAGTACATCATAAGTACTTCCTTTTTTATGAAGACCGAGAGATAACGGACCGTCTTTGAATTCGTCTCCAAAAGAAAATTCCATCTTGTTACGGTAATGGAATTCCTTCGGGCTGTACTTCACACCTTCAAAAACATATTCACCTTTTACTACCGGATCCATAATCCTGCGTATCTGCCCTTCTTTCATCTTCACCTGTTCTTCGTATGGCATCGTCTGATACATACAGCCACCACAGGCCGGAAAGATACTACAGACCGGCTCTCTTCTCTCTAATGGAGATTTCTCCAACACTTCAAGAAGTCTTCCTTCTGCATTTCCTCTTTTAAATTTATTTATCATAAACGGATCTTCTGTCCCGGAATCCCATTTTTCACAATAACATACTGTTCTTCCTCCGGAACAAATACAATCCCCTTGTTTGGGAAATCTACACGTTCAATAATCCCTTCGTAGATCTGACCTTTTTTTCATCCTTTTCTCCTATCAATCTAATCTATTTTTAACAGGAAACAGACAGGATGGTTTCTTCTCACACCCTGTCTGCACTTTTGCAATTCACTCAAGAATTATACCTGATCATCCTCGCTGAAGTAATCATCAAATCGTCATCAAATCATCTTCAAAATCATCAAGATAATCCGGTGATACGAAACGATATACTGCATAAGCGATTGCAGCTACTGCTGCTACTGCTCCGATGATAGCCAGTGTCCAGATTACTGTGTTCTTCTGCTTCTCAGCCTCATTCTTATGAAGAATCTCGTTCAATCTTGTTTCTGCAATGATGTCTTCTATTCTCTTGTTCATATTAACACGTCCTTTCTTCACCTTTTGTGGTGACAGATAATCTGTGTTTATTATAACACCTGACGATTCATATTACTACTGATTTATCATTTTTTTATAACTTTCTCATACCTTTACAAGCTTGGCAAATTTTGCAAACATCTTGCGTGTTCCGACACTGTCAAATTCAATCGTAACCTCGTGATCTCGTCCGCCTTCTTTGATATCCGTTACTGTTCCTTCCCCAAACTTCACATGACGTACCCGGTCTCCGACCTCATAACCAAGTGGACCATTTCCACCTGCTGCCAGCTGACTGCCCTTCTGCAGGGATGCCAGTGCCTGACTTCCTGTAACTGTCTTACTCGTTCCCTGATTCTTCGCAGGTGCCATTCCGCCAAATGCTCCTCCGAATGCCTGTGCCCGAAATGCTTCTCTGGCACGTGCATATGTATTCTGTTGTGCTGGCATCTCCGTCTCCTGAGTAAACTTCTTGTTTCCTGTATCAAGCAGTTCCTCGGGATCTCTTTCACAAATCTTGACATCGGATTGTACTGTGTCTCACCGTGCACCATTCTTCTGCGCGCACTTGTCAAAGTCAGTTCCTGCTCTGCCCTTGTAATTCCAACATAACAAAGTCTTCGCTCTTCTTCCAGTTCTTCTCTGTCTCCCGCATTAATACTCATATATCCCGGGAAAAGTCCATCTTCCATCCCTGCAAGATAAACACGTGGAAATTCAAGTCCCTTTGCACTATGTAAAGTCATCAGAACAACATGTTCCTGGTCTTCATCCAGACTGTCAATATCCGCAACCAAAGCAACTTCTTCAAGGAATCCACTCAATGTTGCCTTTTCATCTTTATCCTGACAACTTTCCTCATAAGTTGCCGCTTTACTGATCAGCTCATCTATATTCTCTTTTCTTGTTTTTCGCCTCTTCTTTATCTTCATTTTCAAGGCTTTCTATATATCCTGTCTTCTCAATCACTTCCTGTAAAAGATCTGTGATACTCATCTCTTCTGCCAACGTCTTAAAATACTCGATCAATGCCGCAAAAGAGTCCAGTTTTGTTGCACTTCTTCCCACTCCTGAGATCAGCCCGGTGCCAGTAAAGCCTCATAAAACCCAATTCCACGTTCTGTCGCAGACTCCTGAATCCGGTTAATTGTTGTAAGACCGATTCCTCTCTTTGGGACATTAATGATTCTTCTAACCGCAACATCATCACGTCCATTGTCGATTGTCTTGAGATAAGCAAGAAGATCCTTAATCTCTCTTCTCGCATAGAAATTCACTCCACCGACAATCTTATAAGGAATGTTCATGGCAATAAACTTCTCTTCCAGCAGACGGGATTGTGCATTCGTACGATAAAGAACTGCACTGTCATTATAGGAACCTCCCTGTCTGACAGCACTTTTGATATCTTCGCCAATGAAATCTGCCTCATCAAACGCAGTATCGAACTGACGCAGACGAATCAGTTCGCCTTCTCCGTTCTCCGTCCAAAGTGATTTTTCCTTTCTTCCACGGTTATTCGCAATCACGCTGTTCGCTGCATTCAGAATATTCCCTGTAGATCTGTAGTTCTGCTCCAGTTTGATCACCTTTGCATCCGGAAATTCATGCTCAAAGTCAAGAATATTTCGGATATTCGCTCCACGGAACTTGTAGATTGACTGATCATCATCTCCAACGACGCAAAGATTCTTATATTTTCCTGCAAGAAGGCTTACCAGCTGAAACTGAACTGTATTTGTATCCTGATATTCATCTACCATAATATAGCGGAATCTTTCCTGATAACTCTCAAGCACATCCGGCTGTGTCTGCAAAAGCTGTACTGTCTTTACAAGCAGATCATCAAAATCCAGCGCATTATTCGCCTTCATCTGCGCCTCATACTCACGGTAAACCTTAGCAATCTTCATCTTTGCAAAGTCTCCTCCGGCATTCAGTTCAAATTCATCCGGAAGGATCATCTCATTCTTGGCAGATGAAATTGCTGAAAGCAGACTTCTTTCTTTAAACACTTTCGTATCCACATCTACTTTCCGACAGACTTCCTTAATTAATGTCTTCTGATCATCTGTATCATATATCGTAAAATGATTCTCATACCCTAATCTGTCAATAAACCTTCTCAAAATACGCACGCACGCAGAGTGAAATGTACTCACCCATACACTTTCCGCTCCAAAACCGACAAGGTATCCACACGCTGGCGCATCTCTTCTGCCGCTTTGTTCGTAAATGTGATTGCAAGAATATTCCATGCGTTCACGCCACGTTCTCCGATCAGATATGCGATCCTGTGCGTCAGAACTCTTGTTTTTCCTGAACCGGCTCCGGCAAGGATCAGAAGAGGACCGTCCGTGTGGTAAACAGCCTCTCTCTGTGGTTCATTTAATTTATCATAAATGCTCATCTTTCCACTCCTTTAAAGTTATAAAGATATCTGTAAATGTATTCCCATTATCAAACACACGTTCCTGTTTGTCAACTACATTTTCCGGCCTTCTTATCTTTTGCTTGCTATCTAGTTTTAAATACTATATAATAAATGTATTGAGGTGATAACATGAATATAGACACAAGTAATCTGTTAAACAGCATTTTAGAAGAACTTTTCTTTCTTTAAGTTATGTGCATCCCGGCGATGTTCCGAATATTAATCTTTACATGGATCAAGTAACTACTTTTATGGATGAGCAGCTGGCTTCGACCAAACGTTACCCGGATGATAAGATCCTGACAAAGACTATGATCAATAATTATACGAAGAACAATCTTCTTCCACCCCCGGTGAAGAAGAAGTATTCCAGAGAGCACCTGCTCCTTCTGGTCTTCATTTATTATTTTAAAAATATCCTTTCAATCAAAGATATTGAGACAGTTCTTGCACCGCTCACAGAGAAATATTTTCCGGATGGAAGCTCTTTTGAATTAGCGGATATTTACAAAGAAGTCTGCAAGATTGAAAAAGAACAGCTGGATTCCATCAAAGAGAATGTAACTGCTACTTATGAGAAATCTGCTGAGACTTTCACTCATCTTGCTGATGGCGAAGATAAAGAGATCTTACAGCAGTTTGCATTTATATGCAGCTTGAGTTTTGATGTATATATCAAGAAATGATCATTGAACGGATCATTGATGACCTCTCTTCCAAGTCTTCAAAAAACGAAGAGAAAAAGAAAGGGAAATAAACAATTCTGTTTAAAACAAGATACAGCCTGCGAAAGACTTTTTCAGGATCTTTCACAGGCTGTATCTTTTGATTGATAAAAGGTATCTTATTGTAAGTTTAATTCTCAAGTGTTATTCTTCCGTTCCATTCTCTTCCTCAGCAAGCCCTACACGTTTGAAAACCATATCATATCCATCATTCCCATAATTAAGAGAACGGTTCACACGACTGATTGTCGCAGTAGATGCTCCTGTCTTCTCCGCAATCTCCAGATATGTCTTCTGTTCACGGAGCATTCTTGCCACTTCAAATCTCTGTGACAATGAAAGCAGCTCATTAATCGTACAGATGTCTTCAAAAAATGTATAACACTCTTCTTTATTCTCAAGCTTAAGATTGCCTGAAACAGATAATCTACTGCCTCGGTTCTGATCTTCTTACTCATACGAAACAATCTCCTTCTCAACCGGCTAATTATACGATGCTTACGGTATACCATAAACCATAGCAATACCTTTTGCCTTTTCAGGCCACTTTTTGATTTTATCACATTAAATTTTTAAAGTCTACCATTCTTATGAATTTAAACTAAATTCTTGCACAATTTTGATTTTTTTCTAAAATATTTTATGTAAAACACACTTTTTTCGTTGTTCTTCCTCTTTTAAGATGCTATAATAAATCTGTTATAAATATTTTGATACAAAAGAGAGGAGTACATGATTAATATGAAGTGCCCAATATGTGGAAAAGACCTGGATTTGCAGAATAAGCAGATTGGCACCAGCGAAAACGGGGATCCAATCTTTAATGAATATGCAATCTGCCATAGCTGTAAAAAGCAATGGAACCTTGATAAACAACGTGCGAAGAAGATCGCTGCTAAGAAAGCTGCCGAAGAGAAAGCAAAAGCTGAAGCTGAGGCCCGTGCCGCTGAAGAGAAGGCAAAGCTGAGGCTGAAGCCCGCGCTGCTGAAGAAAAAGCGAAAGCTGAAGCTGAGGCCCGTGCCGCTGAGGAGAAAGCGAAAGCTGAAGCTGCCGCCCGTGCTGCTGAAGAAAAAGCGAAAGCTGAGGCCGCCGCCCGTGCCGCTGAAGAGAAACGAGCTGCCCGCAGAGAAGCAAAAGCGCGTGCCCGCAAAGAAGCGATTGCCCGCCTTGCTGCTGATAAAGGGATTTCAGAAGAGGAAGCTGAGCGTATCCTTAAAGAAAGAGCCAGAGCACGCAAAGCCGCTGCACAGAAAGCTGCCACTGCTCCCACTGATGCTACTGATGATTCCGAAGAGCAGAAATATGGAATATTCCAGCGGAAGAGATCCGTGATAAGCGTGAAAAAGCAGTTCGCAAGGGATACGAAGATATGCTTGCAACTGATCCTGACAGTAAAGCTGCCAAGAAGAAAAAGAAAGAGGAAACCGAAACTGCGAAAGCAAAAGAAGATGTAAAATCCAGAAAAATGGATGACTATGATGATGCGAAATCCTCTGATGATGAAGATGATGATGAATATGAATATGTAGACGAATATCCACGTTTCAGACCTGGGCGCATTATCCTTGGAATCATTTCCCTGCTTGCATTTGGTTTCTGTATTTATAAAGGTTTCGTAACAGGACTCAGCACATCAGGAGCTGACGTGACTTCTGCCCTGGCATGAATTATGTCATTGTTGCTCTTTGTATGCTTATCACTGCACTGTTATACTTCATCATGAATAACCGTGATACACTTTTTGCATTCCTTATCCCGATGATTGTCTATATCGGTAGTGCTGTTTTTGCTTTCCTGAAACATGGAGATGAATTCGAGCTTCTGATTTTAGCCGGTGCAAGTGGTGTACTTGCTGTTATTTCACTGATTCTCGCAATTGCTTCCCGCGGTGGAGATGATTACGATGATGAAGATGATTACGACGATCCATTTGAAGAAGAACACGATAATTAAAATCGCGTTGTAAATCTTTTTGGTTTCTAAGAACAATTTATATAAGATAATTACAAGGGAGTATCATTTTTCGGTACTTCCCTTTTTTGTCCTAGTATGCATTTTTTATATCATATATCTAAAACATTTTTAGGTGTCAAAAACTTTTTTTAGAATAGTTGTTGCTTTTTGTTGAATATGTGATAAAATATATCTATAGGTATCTTTATATAATTAAAAACACACAACAAACACATACTCCTCAAAGATTTTTCTTTGGGGATTTTGTCACAAAGAAAGGAGTAACTGACATGGCATCATTTATAGTAAATGGTCAGGAAGTCTCACCCTCAAAGAATCAGAAACTGTTACGGTTCCTGCGTGATGAGCTGCACATTACCTCTGCAAAGGATGGCTGCAGCGAAGGCGCTTGTGGAGCCTGTACTGTTATCATTGATGGACAGACTTGCAAATCCTGCGTACCTGACACAGATTCATTGGCCGGAAAGAATGTCATCACAGTCGAGGGACTTTCTGATTGGGAACAGAAAGTTTACACTTATGCTTACGGGAAGGCAGGCGCTGTACAGTGCGGATTCTGTATTCCTGGTATGGTTATGTGCACAAAAGCACTTTTGGATGTAAATCCGGAACCAACCGATGATGAGATTCGCTATGCGCTGCGCAACAACTATTGCCGCTGTACAGGATATGTTAAGATCATGGACGCGGTACGTCTGGCAGCTAAGATTCTGAAAGAAGGGGTTTTACCAGATGATGGAGATTCTAGCTGGACTCTTGGTTCCCGTGTTTCTCGTATAGATGTTGAAGAAAAAGTGCTTGGAACAGGTAAATATCCGGATGACTATTATCCGGAAGGAATGCTCTATGGCGCTGCTCTTCGTAGCAAATATCCACGAGCTCGCGTACTTTCTATTGATACCTCTGCTGCCGAGGCTCTGCCTGGCGTAGAAGCAGTTGTAACAGCCGATGATATTCCTGGGGAGAATAAGATCGGACACTTAAAACATGATCAGTATTCACTGATTCCGGTTGGTGGACTGACTCATTATCTCGGAGATGCAATTGCCCTTATAGCTGCAACTGACATGGCAACTGTAGAAAAAGCAAAGAAACTTATTAAAATTGAATATGAAGTACTTCCTCATGTGCATACAGTGGAAGAAGCTGCTGCTTTGGATGCACCTCTTGTTTATGATGAAGAAGAGACTAACGTATGTGCTTATAAGCACATCAGCCGCGGAAATGCGGAAGAAGCAATCAAGAATTCCAAGTACGTGATCTCACATCACTTTGAGACACCTTGGACTGAGCATGCTTTCCTTGAACCGGAATGTGCTGTTTCTTTCTATGATGAAGACGGTGACATTTTCGTATATTCAACAGACCAGTCTGCTCACCAGACACTACACGAAGTTACACTTATGCTTGGAACGGATAAAGTAAAGGTTCAGAACGCATTAGTCGGCGGTGGTTTCGGTGGCAAAGAAGACATGACTGTTCAGCATTTAGGTGCATTGCTTACTTATGTAACAAAGAAACCGATCAAGATGAAATTATCCAGAGCAGAATCCTTGCTTGTTCATCCGAAACGTCACCCATTCTACATGGATATGACAATGGGATGCGATGAGAACGGAGTGATCCAGGGTGTAAAAGCGATTGTTAAATCTGACACAGGTGCATTCGCTTCTCTTGGTGGCCCGGTTCTTGAACGTGCATGTACACATGCAGCAGGACCTTACCATTATGAAAACTTTGAGATTGAAGGAACTGCTTACTATACAAATAACCCACCAGCCGGAGCATTCCGCGGATTTGGTGTTACACAGACTTGTTTCGCAACAGAGACACTTCTGAACATGATGGCCGACAAAGTTGGTATCACACCTTGGGAAATCCATTACCGTAATGCGATCCGTCCAGGCGAAGTACTTCCAAACGGACAGATTGTAGATAACTCTACAGGTCTTGTAGAGACACTTGAGGCTGTCAAAGAAGAGTATGATGCTGCGCTTGCGGCCGGTAAGGCTGTTGGCCTTGGTTGTGCTATGAAGAATGCCGGCGTTGGTGTTGGTATCCCGGATACAGGACGTGTAAAATTAATAGTTGAAGAAGATGAAAAACTTCACATCTTCACTGGTGCTTCCTGTATCGGTCAGGGACTTGGTACTGTACTTGTACAGATGATCGTTACAAATACAGATCTTTCCCGTGATGATATCGTCTATGAGCGAAGCAACACATGGATTTCACCTGATTCCGGTACAACTTCCGGTTCTCGTCAGACACTTGTAACTGGTGAAGCGTGCCGCAGAGCATGTGAAAAATTTATGGAAGCGAAAAACAGCGGTAAATCCATGAAAGATATGATTGGAGAAACTTTCTACGGAGAATATCTCGCTAAGACTCATCCACTTGGTGCAGATGTGCCTAATCCGATATCTCACGTTGCTTATGGATATGCAACTCAAGTCTGCATCCTTGATCCTAAGACAGGTAAGATTGAGAAAATGATTGCCGCACACGATGTTGGTAAAGCTGTCAATCCACTCTCCTGCGAAGGTCAGATCGAAGGCGGTGTTGTAATGTCTATGGGATATGCACTCAGAGAGCAGTATCCAATCGATGAAAACTGTAAACCAATTGACAAATATGGTTCCTTAGGGCTTTTCCGTTCTCACGAAATTCCTGAGATTGAAGCAATCGTTGTTGATAAACCTGGTCTGGATGTTGCCTGTGGAGCAATCGGTATCGGAGAGATCACATCCATCCCTACTGCTCCTGCAATCGCAGATGCATATTGCAGATTTGACGGAGAAAGACGCTACAGCCTTCCTCTTTCTAACACACCATATGAAAGGAAGAAATAATCATGGCAATTAAAAAGAGATTTCCTTACCGGGCAGCTCTGGTTGCCTGTAACGGTGGCTGCCGCGCAGCCGGCTCTGAAGACGGTGGATGCAAAGATGGCTGCATCGGATGTGGAGCCTGTATAGAAAAATGTAAATTCGGCGCGATTTCCATGAATGAATATGCGTTGCCGAAGTAGACGAAGAAAAATGTATTGCCCTGTGGACAGTGTGCAAAAGTCTGTCCGCAGAACCTGATCAAGATTCACGAATGTGCAAACTACATTGTAGTAAAATGCTCTAACAAAGAAAAAGGAGCTGTAGCACGTAAGCAGTGTGAAGTCAGCTGTATTGGATGCGGTATCTGTGAGAAAACATGTACCGCCGGTGCAATTCATGTAGAAGATAATTGTGCTGTGATCGACGAAGAGATTTGCTTAAGCTGTGGAATGTGTTCTGTTAAATGCCCAAGACATGTAATCCATGATCTCCGCGGAGTATTTACAGCAGTAAGATAATACAAAAGCTATCGACTACGATAACAACACAGGTATGTGTTAAGTTATTGTAATCGATAGCTTTTTTATCTACTCATCTTCATCCAGAAACTCGATATCATCATCGTCATCGAGATAATCTAAATCATCCAGATCTTCCAAATCATCTAAGTCATCCAGATTTTCCAGATCATTCAAGTCATCTAAGTCATCCGGATCTTCATCAAAATCATAATCCTCTGTCGCATCTGCCTCATCAGCAGTTACTTCAATTTCGACGTCTTCCTCCCAATCTTCCTCGTCTACATCAAACTTCTCTTCTTTAAAGTTCTCCACTTCATCCTCTTCCAGATCATCTTCAAGATCATCAAATTCATCCATGCTGACAACTGTTGTGCCCTTGTCTTCTTTCCGGACATTTTCCGGAAGACTCTCGATAATCTCATCCAGCTCATCAAAATCATCCAGATTCTCAACCAGTGCCCTTGCCTTCTCGACTTCATTTTCTGTAGAATGTTCTTCACGGATCTCTGCAGCTTTAAGTAAATTCTTTTTCTTACGTTTTCCGGATTCCAAAAGAAGCTGGATCCAGATACTAAGTACACCAATTGCAACACAAAGTGCCACATGAATCATTCCGTTTTTATATGGCTGCAGATAAAAGATACTGCTGCCGCTGCCATTGCTCCAAATACAGAAGAAGAAGCAATCAGCATAAGTTATGAAACTTAATAGAAAGCAATGCACACACAAGACCAATACCCGCACAGATTCCATACATAATAAAATCCTGTGGTTTCATCAAATGTACACTGACAACAAAGACGAGTACCGCTACAGTCACAAATCCACCAATCTGCTTCTTCCATGCACCAAGCACCGCCAATACAAGTCCCACACCTGCTCCCGCCGCCAATGAGATCATCTGATCTAGACCTGCAATCACTCCGACCGCAATTCCAGCTGCACATCCTGCCGACAATCCTGCGATCACAGACCAAAAACGTACTAACTTCAGCCCCGTCAGACATAACAGTACTGCTCCGACCGTTATAACGATCAGAGAAACAAATTCCATCTGACTCAAATGATGACTGCTTTCATTAAGTCCAGCCAGAACAACATCCAGGTCAAAATTCAGAATTGTATCAATCATATCATTTACATTCATTATTTACACCTTCGTCCCTTACTATTTATTACTCACTACTGCTCATTTTAGCAATTTTTTTTACTGATTACAAGTGTTCATTTCACCTTTCCATTGACTTCTTATTCTTCTCCACTTAAAATAGAAGAGAAATGCTATTGCTGACCGCATAATACTATGAACAGCAATGAAATGCTAACATAAAGGAGTTTATTATGGAACAGTTAAGAATACCTGCTGGCTATCATTCCCCTCTTACAATTCGTGAGACAGAAGTAGCCATCAAAGAAGTGAAAGACCACTTCGAGCGTGCTCTAGCAAAGAATCTCCACCTGACACGAGTGTCAGCACCACTGTTTGTCCGTCCAGAATCTGGTCTGAATGATAACTTAAACGGTGTTGAACGTCCGGTTTCCTTTGACATCAAAGAACAGGATGGTTCTGTTGCAGAGATCGTTCATTCTCTTGCAAAATGGAAGAGATATGCATTGAAGAATTATAATTTCCATTCCGGCGAAGGACTTTACACAGATATGAGTGCGATACGTCGTGATGAAGATACAGACAACATCCACTCTCTGTATGTTGACCAGTGGGACTGGGAAAAGGTAATTTCTAAGGAAGAACGTAACACAGAGACACTTCAGTATACTGTCCGCAAAGTCTACCGGGCTCTGAAAGATACAGAAGAATACATTTCCAGACGTTACAACTATATTGATCCTCTTCTTCCTGATGATATCTTTTTTCATCACTACACAGGAGCTGGAAGACCTTTATCCGGATCTTACTACCAAAGAACGTGAAAAAGCGATTGCGAAGGAAAAAGGCGCAGTGTTTATCTCCAAGATTGGTGGCGTACTTGCTTCCGGCGAAAGACATGACGGCCGTGCACCGGACTATGATGACTGGGAGCTGAACGGTGACATTATCGTTTACTATCCGGTTCTTGACATCGGTCTTGAACTCTCTTCTATGGGAATCCGTGTTGACGAAGACTCGTTAAAGGCACAGCTCAAAGAAGCCGGATGTGAAGATCGTGCAGAACTTCCATTCCAGAAGGCACTGCTCAACGGCGAGCTTCCATATACAGTCGGCGGCGGTATCGGACAGTCCCGTATCTGTATGTATTACTTAAGAAAGGCTCATATCGGTGAAGTACAGTCTTCCCTCTGGCCTGAAAATGTAGTTGAAGCTGCTGCTGATGCCGGCATCCACCTTCTCTAAACACAAGACAGACCAGCCAATTATATGATAAAAAGCAGATTCGAATTCTACTGGAGCATCTCTCCTTTGAATTCGAATCTGCTTTTTTATTCTCCTCTTATTCTACAATCAGCAACTGTTCTTTCTCTTCCTCAGACACCCTGTTCCAAAAAACATTAAAATCATCAAATTCCGGCAAATAGATATCTGCCGTATTCCAGATCTGTGCCAGATTCTTGTCATTTGCCTTATCATAAACTGCTACTGTCTTAAATCCTGCATGTTTTGCCGTCCTCAGAGCCTGATAAGTATCTTCAAACACCCAGGTCTGTTCCGGCTCCGTATCCAGCTGCAAAAGTGCTGCGAAATAAATATCCGGCTGATCCTTACCGTTTCCGATCTCAGATGCTGTAAAAACCCCTTGAAAATAAGACAATACCTTCAATCTGCTCAGAGCTGCTTCTGCATTCTTCCGGTCACCTGTTGTTGCGATCACCATAGGAATCTTTCGCTCTCTGAATTCCTCCAGATACTGACGAACTCCTTCTTTCAGTGGAACACGCTTTGCATAATAATCTTCCACTTCCTTATTCAGCCGTGTACAACCTCTTCCACTGTCTTCTCCAGGTTATAATGTGAGATCAGATAATCTGCCGCCTCCTCCAGGCTCATCTCAAATAATGTCTCTCCCAGATTCTTCTCGGCCTCAATTCCCAAATGATCCAAATACAATTCTCCAAGATTCTCCCAGACAGGCATGGAATTGAGAAGGACACCATCTACGTCAAATATTACACCTTTTATCATGTCATTCCTCTTTTCTGCTATGCACTACATTATAATCTCCCTGGAAACGCATGTCAACCGTTACTGTTCACACGATGTGCGACCAGCAACGGCATCTCGCCATTTTAAATCGCCTTTGGCGATGGGGCGAGATGCATTCAAGTCAAAAC
>ENA-OQCP01000370-OQCP01000370.1-human-gut-metagenome-genome-assembly--contig:-NODE-370-length-20374-cov-2.705339_pt1 | contig 20374 bp, 25 predicted proteins | sample MGYA00242760_ERZ504583 | MGnify/ENA primary metagenome ERZ504583 (study PRJEB26092, sample SAMD00036308) | human gut metagenome | host: Homo sapiens | study: EMG produced TPA metagenomics assembly of...
CTCTTGGTGAAGAAACGAATGTTAGAAAATGAATAGACAGAAAATAGCTATATTATCCATTGATTTCAGAATAATTGTGTGGTAAATGAAAAGGAAAATAAATGTAATATATAGATGGATGCTGAACAAAACGAAAGGAGATTTATTATGAGCGTACAATTACTAGACAAGACCAGAAAAATTAATAAACTGCTCCATAATAATCATTCTTCCAAGGTATTATTTAATGATATCTGCGAGGTGATGGTAGAGACTCTGACTCCAATATACTTGTTATCAGTAAAAAGGGGAAAGTACTTGGTGTCGGAACATGTCAGGGAGTGCAGGAGATTACAGAGCTAATTGACGATGAGGTCGGCGGATTTATTGATAAGCTCTTAAATGAAAGACTGCTTGGAGTTTTGTCAACAAAGAAAATGTCAATTTACAGACTCTTGGATTTGAAAGCGAAGGTATTGATAAGTATATGGCTATTATCAGTCCGATTGATATTGCAGGAGAACGTTTAGGAACACTCTTTATGTACCGTGATACCAAAAGTTATGATATAGAAGATATTATCGTAAGTGAGTACGGAACAACTGTGGTTGGTCTTGAAATGATGCGTTCCGTTCATGAAGAAAATGCAGAAGAAAATCGGAAGATTCAGGTGGTAAAAGCGGCTTTCAATACACTGTCATTCTCAGAGTTGGAGGCAATCATTCATATCTTTGATGAACTCGACGGAGATGAGGGGATCTTAGTTGCAAGTAAGATTGCAGACCGTGTGGGAATTACAAGGTCTGTGATTGTAAATGCACTTCGTAAGTTTGAAAGTGCAGGAGTTATCGAATCTCGTTCTTCCGGTATGAAAGGAACCTATATTAAAGTTTTGAATGAAGTGATTTTTGATGAACTCGATGAAATTAAAAAAGAAAAATCGTGAAGAATAATAAATAGAATAGAAATGAATGAATCAAGAATAGAAAGTGAAGAGACTTCATATAGTAAGAGGGAACTTGACTTTCTATTTTATTTTACAGAAAAATTACTTTCCTGTAAAGTAAAAAACGCTCCACGAGGATGCGCACTGCGGCGGACAAGGTAGATGTCGCAAGCGACCGCCGCAGGCGCCAAAATGTGCCAAGGCACATTCTTTGTTATCCCTTGGGAAATGATCCGCATGATTGAATCAGATTGAATTTAATGAAATTAGATTTCATCCGACTGGATCAGACGGATGATTTCCTGAGAGGTGATCTATCAAAAGGGTTCCCGTAGTGAAATCGAGTTATTGCTCATTGCAGTGGGCGGTAATCGGAGGATTAAGAGAAAAGGAAGGTATAGGATATGAGCACAGAATTATTCAATGTAGCTGACATCTTTGGAGAGAACGTATTTAACGATACTGTTATGCAGGAGCGTCTGCCAAAGAAAGTTTACAAGAATCTGAGAAAGACAATTGAAGAAGGAAAAGACCTGGATCTCGAGACAGCAGATGTTATTGCTCACGAGATGAAAGAATGGGCAATTGAAAAAGGAGCGACTCACTATACACATTGGTTCCTGCCACTTACAGGAGTTACAGCAGAGAAGCATGATTCCTTTATCTCAGCTCCGCTTCCAAGTGGAAAAGTTCTGATGACTTTCTCAGGAAAGGAATTGATCAAAGGTGAGCCGGATGCATCTTCATTCCCGTCAGGAGGACTGAGAGCAACATTCGAGGCAAGAGGATATACAGCATGGGATTGTACATCACCGGCATTCGTAAGACAGGATGCAGGCGGAGCTACACTTTGTATCCCAACAGCATTCTGCTCCTATACAGGAGAGGCACTGGATCAGAAGACACCGTTGCTTCGTTCTATGGAAGCTATCAATAAAGAAGCATTAAGACTTCTTCGTTTATTTGGAAATACAACATCTAAGAAGGTTACTCCATCTGTTGGAGCAGAGCAGGAGTACTTCCTTGTAGATGCAGAGAAGTTTGAAGAAAGAAAAGACCTGATCTACACAGGACGTACACTTTTGGAGCAATGCCTCCGAAAGGACAGGAGCTTGACGATCATTACTTCGGAACAATCCGTCAGAGAATCGCATCTTTCATGAGAGATGTAAATATCCAGCTTTGGAAGGTGGGTGTTCCATCAAAGACACAGCATAACGAGGTTGCACCGGCACAGCATGAGCTGGCTCCGATTTATACAGAAGCTAATATCGCTGTAGATCAGAATCAGCTGACAATGCAGACATTGAAGAGAGTAGCTTGTCAGCATGGGCTGAAATGTCTGCTTCACGAGAAACCGTTCGCAGGAGTTAACGGATCCGGTAAGCACAACAACTGGTCTATTACTACAGATGATGGAATCAATCTTCTCGAACCAGGTAAGACACCTCATGAGAATACACAGTTCCTTCTTGTACTTGCCTGCATTATGAAAGCGGTTAATGTACATGCAGATCTGCTCAGAGAATCTGCAGCTGATCCGGGAAATGATCACAGACTTGGAGCAAATGAGGCACCTCCGGCAATTATCTCTATCTTCCTTGGAGAGCAGCTTGAGGATGTTGTTGAGCAGCTGATCAGCACAGGAGAAGCTACACACAGTTTAAAAGGTGGAAAGCTGGAAACAGGTGTAAGTACACTTCCTGACCTGTTCAAAGATGCAACAGACAGAAACAGAACATCACCGTTTGCATTTACAGGAAATAAGTTCGAGTTCCGTATGGTTGGATCAAGAGATTCTATCGCAAACCCGAATATCGTACTGAACACAATCGTTGCGGAAGCATTTGCAGATGCATGTGATATTCTTGAGAAAGCAGATGACTTTGATCTTGCAGTACATGATCTGATCAAAGAATACCTGACAGAGAACCAGAGAATCATCTTCAACGGAAACGGATACTCTGACGCGTGGGTTGCAGAGGCTGAGAGAAGAGGACTTCCGAACATTAAGTCTATGGTTGAAGCAATTCCGGCAATCACAACAGAGAAGGCTGTAGAATTGTTTGAGAGATTTAATGTATTCACAAAAGCAGAGCTTGAGTCTCGTGCAGAGATTCAGTATGAGGCATATGCTAAGGCAATCAATATTGAAGCTCGTACTATGATCGATATGGCAAGCAAACAGTTCCTGCCGGCATTTATCAAGTATACAAAGACACTGGCAGATACAATTAATGCTGTGAAGGCAGCAGGTGTTGATGCGACAGTTCAGACAGAGGCACTTAAGGAAGTAAGTGCTCTGATGGCTGAGACAAAGGCAGCGCTTGATAGCTTGTAAAAGTGACAGGTGAGGCAGCAGCAAAAGAAGAAGGCGAAGTACAGGTACATACTATCATACAGAGGTTGTTCCGGCTATGGATGCACTCCGCACACCGGTTGACAAACTTGAGATGATCGTGGATAAAGAAGCCTGGCCAATGCATCTTATGGAGATCTGATCTTCGAGGTATAGAATAATCTTACGGAAAAGTAATTTGAAGTAAATGATTGGAAGTCATTATTCGGATAAAGAGTCTGGATAATGGCTTCTTTTTGCTGTACAGATCTGGCAGGCTGCATGTTACTGTTCACACGATGTGCGACCAGCAACGCATCTCGCCATTTTAAATCGCCTTTGGCGATGGGGCGAGATGCATTCAAATCAAAACACGCATCCTCCGTGTCAATCAGCGGAGTGATTGACAGGGAGTGAACAGTAACAGCTGCATGACTCTTGCATGCAAGAGAGCAAAAAATGTTGTATAATAAGAATTGGTTCGTGTAGTTTGAGCGTGTTCTGCACGAATGAGAAAAAGAAAGAGTGGAATAAAAATGCAGTCAGAAGCAGAACTTAAAAGTTTATTATCAAGAATAGATCACCGGGGATATCCGGCTTATAAAGATACAAAAGGACAGTACCGATTTCCGGGATATGTTTTATCGATCGATCACGTACAGGGAGATCCGTTTGCGTCACCGTCAAAGGTAAGTGTACTGGTGAGTGGAAAGACAGCAGGATTCCCACAGGAATTATATTGTGGAAAATGTCAGAGAATCGCACTTCAGGATGAATTGCTGCGCCAGTTTGGAAGAAGGGCAGAGAGGTTTGCATTCAAGGCGAAAGGTTCAGGTAAGAGCGGACTGATCTCTGTCAGCAGATGCGGACAGGAAGTTTTGGAGAGAACAGCGTGTCAGATCCAGCCGGAGAACGGAAACATCCTTCTGAGAATGGAAATCGGATTTCGGCAAATGGGCGAACGATCAATGCAAGAGAATTAGAGAAGATTTTATTTGATTTTGTTCCGGAGTGTGTAAAGGCATCCTTGTTTTATAAGAATCTGGATGCAAAAAGATTGAGAAGAATCGTAGATCTGGCAGAAGATCAGGAGTATATCCGTAAAGAACTTCCGAAACGTGGTTTGTGTGCTTTCGTGGCAAACGGAAGTGTACTGCCAAGGGAATCCGGAATTTCATCCAGGCCGATGCGTGACGGAATTGCCTTCCAGTCTCCGACGGAGCAGGAAGTGACACTGGAACTTCCACATAAAGGAAAGATTACCGGTATGGGAATCCGTAAGGGGATTACTTTGATCGTCGGTGGAGGTTATCACGGAAAGTCAACACTTTTGAAAGCTCTGGAGCTTGGAGTGTACAATCACATCGCAGGGGATGGAAGAGAGTATGTGATCACAGATGCGACAGCAGTGAAATTGCGCGCGGAGGATGGAAGAAGTATCCAAAAGACAGACATTTCCATGTTCATCAACGATCTTCCGAACGGAAAGATACGACGTCATTCTGTACGGAAGATGCAAGTGGAAGTACTTCACAGGCAGCAAATGTGATTGAAGGAATTGAGGCCGGGACATCCCTGTTCCTGATTGATGAAGATACGAGTGCAACGAACTTCATGATCCGTGATGAGCTGATGCAGCGCGTGATCCACAGAGAGATGGAGCCGATCACGCCATTTATTGAAAGAATCAGAGAATTGTATGAAAATTATGGAATCTCGACAGTGATCGTTGCAGGAAGTTCGGGAGCTTATTTCCATATCGCAGACAGTATTATCCAGATGGATCGTTATGTTCCGAAAGATATTACAGTACTGGCGAAAAAAGAAGCAGAGAACTTCCCGCAGATCAGCGTGCCGGAGCAGCTAGCAAAAAAGCCGGCTTATGACAGAGTGCCGCGACCGGATCAGGCATTTCACGGAAATGACAGGATCAAGATGAAGACGATGGGAAAAGAATCTGTGATGATCAACAGGGATACGATCGATCTGAGGTATTTGGAACAGATCACGGATAGCGAACAGGTGGCAGCACTTGGATACTGTGTACGATATGCACAGAAACATTTGATTGACGGAAAGAAGAATCTGATCCAGATTGTAGATGAGCTGGAAGAAGTGATGCAGAATAAATCGCTGGCGGAATTATGCGAGAGTACATCCAGTGTATCCTGTATGGCAGTGCGAGAAGACAGGAAATATTTGCATGTTTTGACAGATATAGAGCACTTAGGTTAGTATGATATAGGAGTTGATAATATGAAATTAGAGAATGGAAGACCAGAAAACACAGAAGGAAGATTAGAAAAGGAAATCAGGTATATGATTTCCTCGACAAGCTTGGTGTGGAATACCAGAGAGTAGACCATGAGGCGGCAATGACGATGGAAGCCTGTGAAGAGATCGATAGAACACTTGGAGATGGAACCGCAATCTGCAAGAACCTGTTCCTTTGCAATCGACAGGAAACAGACTTTTATCTGCTTCTGATGCCGGGTGACAAGCCATTCAAGACAAAGAATCTGTCGGCACAGATCGGTTCTGCCAGACTTTCCTTTGCAAAGCCGGAGTATATGGAGAAGTATCTGGATATTACACCGGGATCTGTCAGCGTTATGGGACTTATGAATGATACAGAGGGGAAAGTGCAGCTTCTGATCGATGAGGATATAATGAAAGATCCGTATTTTGGCTGTCATCCGTGCATCAACACATCCAGCTTGAAGATTCGTACATCTGATTTGATCGCAAAGATCATTCCGGCGCTGAAGCATGCACCGAAGATGGTGAAACTTCCGGGAGCGGAGGAGCAACAGTAACGATTAATCGACCTAGGTCCATTTCCTGTTGGTTGTATATTTTTCGTGCATTTGCTATAATTTATATGTTGATATGCGAATAGTAGGTATCATTTTCAGGATTAATGCGGAGAAGATAAAAGGAGAACTATAGTGTCTGAAGAAAATAAAGTGATAGATAAAGTGAATACATCAGAAATAGTCGAGCAGCCGGTGGATGCGGAGGAGATTCCGCCAGTGAAGACAGAGGCGATACCACCGGTGAATACGGAACCAACACATCCTGTACAGCCACCGGTAGAACCGGCGCAGAAGCTGGAAGATTATTACAAAGAGACTGTGGAGGATCGTGCAGCTGAGGAAGAGTACGAGCAGGCGGTTAAAGATCCGCAGAACCGGAAGGAAAAGATCGATCAGATCAAGAGTATTTTCCACCGCAGTGGGGAGAAGAAATTTTCCAGAGAAGAAGTGATTCTTTCTAAGATTCGACCGGAGGATATGCTGGAATATCTGACGTTGGAACAGCGCAGACTGGAATGCTTACAGAAAGCAAGACAGAGCCGGAATGAGAAGCTTCTCAAGGTGCTTCAGCTTGCGGCGATACTTGCAGCAATTGTAGCGGTTGTCGCTTTACTGAAGGATAATCCGGTCGTTCTTGTGAACATTCTGTATATGCTTGGTATTGTAGCAGCAATCTGGATTTGGAAGAATCCGGGAAAGAAGTAAATTTACTGTAATGAGGTGACGATATGAAATTTTTTCATTTATCAGACCTGCATATAGGAAAGCAATTACATCACTATAACCTCCGGGAGGATCAGGAACATATCCTTGCGGAGGTTCTTTTCATATGCAGCGTCCATACATCCGGATGCGATTGTTATTGCTGGAGATATCTATGATAAATCCGTGCCATCAGGAGAAGCGGTAAGTCTGTTTGATGAATTCTTGACAGCTCTGGCTAAGATTGAACCGGCGATTCCGGTTCTATCATATCGGGAAATCATGATTCGGCACAGCGGCTTGATTATGCCAGTCGTTTGCTTGGAAGCCATCAGATTTATATTGCGGGTCAGGCTCCGGAGGAAGAAGCAGATCGTCTGAAAAAGATTACTTTGACAGATGAATTTGGAGAAGTGGATTTCTGGCTGCTTCCGTTTTTAAAACCGGGATATGTACGCAAGATCTTTGGCGGAGAGGTGCCGGAAAGTTATACGTCAGCTGTACAAGGAATTCTGGAGAGGGAGAAGATCGATTTTTCCAGAAGAAATGTACTGGTTTCCCATCAGTTTATACAGGGAAGGGGGAGACTCCAACAACGTGTGAATCAGAAGTATTATCTGTCGGAGGCATTGATAATGTAGATATTTCCGCAGTACAGGAGTTTGACTATGTGGCTCTTGGACATTTACATGGAGCACAGAGAGTCGGACAGGAGAAGATCCGTTACTGCGGAACATTGTTGAAATATTCAGTCAGTGAAGCAAATCAGAAGAAGACACTTCATGTAGTCGAATTGAAAGAAAAGGGGAGCGAGCCGGAGATTCAGAAGCTGCCGTTACATCCGCTTCGTGATGTACGGAAACTGCGTGGAACTCTGGAAGAGATCCTTGAAGCGGAGGACGGAACCGGGAGCGAAGATTATGTCAGTGTGACGCTGACAGATGAGGTTGATCCGTACAAACCGAAGGAGCAGCTGGAAAGAAAAGTTCCATCATATCCTCGAAGTGCGAATGGATAATGAAAGGACGAGACAGAAGCTGGAATTTTCTGAAGAACAGATACGGATCGGTACTCCGTTTGAAACATTTTGTGATTTCTACAAAGAGATGCAGAGGCAGGAAATGTCTGAGCAGGAACAAAAGATCTTAAGAGAGATTCTAAGTGAAATGAAAGGGGAAGACGTATGAGACCGGTGAGATTGACGATGTCCGCATTCGGATCTTATGCGGGCGTCCAGGAGATAGATTTTACAAAGATTCACAGCGGATTATTTCTGATCACCGGAGATACAGGTGCAGGAAAAACAACTATCTTTGATGCAATCATGTATGCACTGTATGACCGGACGAGTGGCGGACGCAGAGATGGAAATATGATGCGCAGCCAGTATGCATCAGAAGACACAGACACTTATGTTGAATATGTGTTTTCTTATCGGGGACAGGAATATACCGTGCGCCGTAATCCGGAATATCTCCGGGTCGGAAAGAGGAGAAAAGCAGATGGAAGCCTCCGGTATGTGAAAGAGACAGCGAAGGTAAGTCTCCTTCTTCCGGACGGAAGGGAATACCAGGGGAAGAAGCGAGAGACAGACCAAAAGATTCAGGAAATCATTGGTCTTGATGCGGGACAGTTTACACAGATTGCCATGATCGCGCAGGGAGATTTCTTAAAGCTTCTTCATGCAGAATCGAAAGAACGTAAAAAAGATCTTCTCACAGATTTTCCAGACACAAATCTACTGGCGGATTCAGGAAGCACTGAAAGAAAAAGGAAAAGATCTGTATATTGCGCTGAAGGAAAGTGAATCAGACATCCGGCGTGAGATGGAGCGTGTGGAACCAGAGAATACAGAGCAGCAGGATCTGGCAGACCAGTGGAAAGAACTCTGTGAGTTATCCATGCCGGAAGGGGAAAAGGTTCTGGAGGCTGTGAAAAACTTTCTCGAATATGAAGAAAGTTGTGGAAAAGTCTTAAAGAAAGAATCAGAGGAACTTAAGAAACAGTCAGAAACACTTCGAATGCTGATTCAGAAGAAAGCAGAGAAAAATAAGATATTTGACCGTTTGGAAATGGAAGAGAAGCAGCTGAGTATTCTTAATGCAAAACAGGAAGAGATGGAAACCTGTCGGGTTCAGGCAGTGCTTGGACACCGGGCAGAGCAGGCGAGACATCTGGAAGTGCAGGCTCTTCGAACAGCGAAATCCGTGCGGCAGATACAGGGAGAAATCGAGCAGATTACTGTATGGCAGAAGGAACAGGAAAAGGAACTTTCTGAGGTTAAAGAAAAAGCGGAAGAATTGGAAGAAGTTTTTGCAAAGGAAGAACCGGAAATGCTGAAAAAAATTTCACAGTTATCGGATCTCCTTCCACATTACGCAAATGTGCGTAAGTATTCGAAAGAATATGAAAATCAGACAGGGGCAATGCAGCGTTGTATACAGAATTGTCAGGAAGCATCAGCTCAGTATGAGGAAGCATATGCGAAATTCTTTCAGGAGCAGGCGGGAATCCTGGCAAAGGAATTACAGGAAGGCACGCCGTGTCCGGTCTGCGGATCAGTAGAACATCCGCATCCGGCAAAGATTTCCGGAGAAGCACCGGATAAAGAGACGGTAGAGAAACTGAAGCAAAGACGTGATCTGCTGGAACAAAAAAGAATACAGCAGCAGGAAAAGTTTCAGATATGTAAAGCACAGCTTGAATCAGAACAACGTATTCTCGGAGATAATCCTGTGAAAGAAGAGCAGGTGAAAGAAGAGCTTCAGAAGATGCAGGTTGAACTGGATCGGAAGAAGAATGAAACAAAGCAGGCACAGGAACAGTGCCGTAAGATGACGGAGGAAAGCAGACGTCAGGCAGGAAAACTGGAGGGACTTCGAAGTCAGAAAACAGAACTTGAGAAGCGTTTTGTAAAAGAGCAGGAAGAGTTCCGAGAGGAGATCAGCCGACAGGAATTTACTTCACAGGAAGAATTCCGTGAGGCGAAACAGTGGATCGAAGGGTGGCGGGAGAAAGACAAAGAAGTGAAAGAACATGACCGCCAGCTGTTAGAGAAAAAGGCAAAGATCGAGACGCTGAAGGAACAGACTGCAGGCGAAAAGCGGAAGATCCGCAGCAGGAGATGGAAAAGCGAAATGAAGTAGAACATCTGTTGAAAGAAAAACAGGATCATCAGATGCAGCTTCACAGCAGATGGACAGGTAACCAGAATGCGTACAAGAATCTGAAACAATATTTTTCTTCGCAGGAAGCTCTGCGAAAAGAATATGAGGTACTTTCCAACCTGAGCAAGACTGCAAATGGCAATTTGAGCGGCAGTGTGAAACTTGATTTTGAGACGTATGTACAGCGGACTTATTTCCGGCAGATCATTCAGGCGGCAAACCGCAGGCTGGCGCGGATGACATCGAATGAATTTATTTTACAGTGCAGGGAGATTCAGGATTTGAGTAGTCAGGGACAGGCCGGACTTGATCTGGATGTCTATGATCTGGTGACAGATTCTGTCAGAGATGTGAAGTCTCTCTCAGGAGGAGAATCCTTCATGGCAGCCTTATCAATGGCATTGGGACTTGCAGATATTATCCAGAATACGGCGGGAGCTGTAAGTCTGGAGACGATGTTTGTAGATGAAGGATTCGGATCTCTGGATGATGCATCAAGAGACCGTGCAATTCAGATTCTCAAAGAACTTGCAGGAGAGAAAGGACTGGTTGGAATCATTTCCCATGTAAATGAATTGAAAGAGCAGATTGACTGGAAATTAAATATTACAAAGACAGAGCATGGAAGTCAGGCAAAATGGGAAATCTAAAAGCATAAGGCAATAATAGGGACAGCTACGAAGAAGGACAGAATACAGGCAGGTGCGGAAAATGAAACAAAATGGAATGAGAGAAAGAAAAGGAAGGATTTCAAGATACGGAAGAAGGATGTTGGCAGTTCTGCTCAGCGCAGGGATGCTGCTGACAGAGACTCTTCCGGTATTCGGAACAGAAAATACGGAGGAAACGGCACGCCCACATCAGCTTTATTGCACAGTACTTGGAGACAGTATTGCGAAAGGTTACACTTGCGATAAATCCTGGATGGAGAATTATGGAAGTCTGGCAGCAAAGGAAATAGCATATAGCGAAGGGTGCAGATATATTTATCACAATTATGCAAGAACAGGTCTTGATACAGCAGGATTGAACGAAAAGTATTTGTCAAAGCAGGATGTGCAGATGAATCTTGCAAAAGCAGATGTTATTTTTATAACAATTGGTTCGAATGACCTGCTCAACGAATGTAAGCGTGTGGTTCAGGAAATCCTGAAGACAGATACAAAATTTAAAAGTGCGGATGAGGCACTTGCATCTTTGAAAGAGTCTGTAAAGAAGAATCCGCTGCTTGTGCTGAGTGCGATCAACGCGTTGAACAACTGGGATTATAATTCCTTTGAAAAAGAATGGATTCAGATGATGAAGACAGTAAATTCATTGAAAAAGGACGATGCAAAAGTGATCGTGACTACAATTTATAATCCGGCAGGAAATATGAAGCTTCCGTCTACGCTGAATAAAATTGTAGAAGACATTATTGAAAATATGAACGCGATCATTGAAAAACGTGCGGGAAAATACGATTATGAAATTGCGGATGTGTATCAGTCATCTGTGACATCACATCTGCAGAAAGATGGAGTACATCCGGATTCACAGGGGCAGCAGATCATTGCAGATCTGGTTTGTAAGGAATACGAAAAGTAAAAAAGAAGCATTCTTTGTGTTGGTTCTTATATGGAACAATGCAGAGAATGCTTTGTTGTATATTAGGAAAGGACTTTCCTAATATACAACAAACGCTCCGCTCAGGATGCGCACTGCAGCGTACAAGGTAGGTGTCGCAAGCGACCGCCGCAGGCGCAAGAATGTGCCGAGGCACATTCTTTGTTCTTTTTACAAGAAATAGAACTGTCACATTTATAACACAAAACATTCACAGAACTCTGATACTTTTGAAAAGTCAAAAATCTCGGTTTGTCTGCATAGATATAGACTGGAAGAAATATAGGGAGGTAAGACTTTGATAGAAGTAAAGAATCTTGTGAAGAAGTATGGAAATCATACAGCAGTAGATCATTTGAACTTCACAATAGAGGAAGGGCATGTCTACGGCTTTCTTGGACCGAATGGGGCGGGAAAATCAACAACGATGAATATTATGACAGGATATCTCGGTGCTACCGAAGGAGAAGTGCTGATTAATGGACATGATATTCTGAAAGAGCCGGAGGAGGCGAAAAGGCAGATTGGTTATCTGCCGGAATTGCCACCGTTGTATATGGAGATGACAGTTCGTGAATATCTGGAATTTGTAGCGGAGTTGAAAGGAATCGCTAAGAAGAAAAGAGGAGAGTCTATCAATGAAGTAGAGAAGATGGTGAAGATCTGGGAAGTGGAAAACCGTCTGATCAAGAATTTGTCAAAAGGATACCGTCAGAGAGTCGGACTGGCACAGGCGGTGCTTGGATTCCCGGAGATCATCATTCTTGATGAACCAAGTGTCGGACTTGATCCAAAACAGATCATAGAGATCCGTGAACTGATCCGTCAGCTTGCGAAGAAACATACAGTGATTTTGAGTTCTCATATTTTGGCGGAAGTCCGTGAAGTCTGCGATTATATTTTGATCATTTCCAAAGGAAAACTGGTTGCAAGTGACACACCGGAGAACCTGGAACGGAATCTGGGAGATTCTGATCTGATTGAGATCGAGACGAAAGCAGATCCGGATGAAGTTCGAAGAATTCTTGAGACAGTAGATGGAATTCGAAGCATTTCTACAAAGCATCTGGAAAATGGAATCACATGGGCTCAGATTCAGGAGAAGAAAAATACAGATGTACGTGAAAAAGTATTTCAGGCATTTGCACAGAATCATCAGCCGCTGCTGAAACTGAATCCGTTGCAGGTAAGTCTTGAAGATGTCTTTATGGAACTGACGCAGAGCGACAGGGCAGCAGAAGAATATGCAGAAAAGGCGAAGAAGAAGGAAACGGAGGACATGAAAGATGCTGGCGATTTATAAAAGAGAAGTACGCTCCTATTTTCAGTCTATGGTGGGATGCGTGTTTGTTGCATTTCTTATTGCATTTACAGGAATCTACTTTATGGCATATAACCTGACAGCCGGATATCCATACTTTTCCTATACGCTTTCAGGTACACTGATCGTATTTATCGTAGGGATTCCGCTGATCACGATGCGCAGTTTTTCAGAAGAGCGTAAAAATAAGACAGATCAGCTGCTTCTGACAGCTCCGGTCAGTCTGTGGAAGGTTGTGCTTGGAAAATATCTTGCAATGGTAACGGTAATTGGAATTCCGAATGTGATCTTCTGTGCGTTCCCATTAATCATTAAGGCACAGGGAACTGCATATCTGAAGTAGATTACATATCCATCGGGGTATTCTTCCTGTTGGGCTGTGTATATGCGGCAATCGGCATGTTCCTGTCTGCTCTGACGGAAAGTCAGATGATCGCATTTATCAGTACATTTGGTATTCTGCTTATCTTGTATCTTTGGAATGGAATTCTTTCCATGCTTCCAAGCAGTGCAGTCAGCGGATTGGTCGGTGTGATTATTATTCTGACTCTGATTGTTGTTTATATTTATCAGATGACAGGAAATATAGTGATTGCCGGTGTGATCGAAGCAGTTGGTGTGATCGCCGGTGTGGTTGTGTACTTTGTGAAATCAAGTCTTTATGAAAACCTGCTGACAAAGATGCTTGGAAGACTGGCACTTGCAGATGTATTTACGGATATCACTTCGAACAGTATTGTAGATATAACAGGAATCGCGCTGTATCTTTCACTGATCGTAGTCTTTGTGTTCCTGACAGTACAGGCAATCCAGAAGAGACGTTGGAATTAGGAGGGCATGAAAGTGGATAGAAGAAAGAAAACAACAGGAAAGATCAAAGGGATGTTCCACACCTCCGGTACAAAGCACGGATCTTACAGTGTGGGGCTGACAGTACTTGTAATCGCGATTGTTATTGTGTTCAATCTGGTGATCGGACAGATTCCGGAAGCTTATCGCAATCTGGATATGAGCAGTACAAAGATTTATGAAATTTCAGATACAACAAAGGATCTGCTGAGCGGATTGAATGATAAAGTCGATATGAAAGTTCTTGCGGTAAAGAAAGACACGGATGACAGGATTAAGACATTTATCAGTAAATATGCAGCACTTTCAGACAAGATCAATGTTGAATGGATCGATCCGGTTCTGCATCCGTCAGCATTGACAGAGTATAATGCATCCGAAAATACAATTGTTGTATCTTGTGAAGCAACAGGAAAGACAACAACTATTTCTTTTGACAAGATTCTTGTTATGGATATGTCTTCCTATTATTATTCAGGAAATGCATCTTATTCAGAATTTGACGGAGATGGCCAGCTGACAAGTGCGGTGAATTATGTGACAAGTGATGTGCAGAAGACAATCTATAAAGTAAGCGGACATGGAGAGGCGGAACTGTCCTCTACAGTTACAGATTTGATGAGTAAAAATAATTACACTCTGACGGAGCTGAACCTTCTGATGGCAGGTTCCATTCCGGATGATTGTGATCTTCTGCTTATGAATGCACCGACAAATGACCTTTCAGAAAACGAAGTGACACTTCTGACAAATTATCTGGCAGCAGGCGGAAAAGTGATGTGTCTGCTTGGGGATACCTCTCTGACGGATTTCCCAAATCTGGCAAGCGTGCTGAAGGTGTATGGAATTGAAGGTGCAGATGGTTATATTGCGGATCCGACAAGATGTTATCAGAACCAGCCATATTATATCTTCCCACAGCTGAAGGTATCCGGTGATCTTGCGAACGGAATCAGTTCTCAGATGGTGCTTTTGACGAATGCACATGGAATGACATTGACAGATCCGACACGAGATACGATAACAACAAGTGCATTTATGGAGACATCGGAAAATGGATATGCAGTAACAGAGTCCGAACAGAAACAGGGAACGTATGAACTTGGAATTGTCGCAACAGAGACAATTTCTTCGGGAGATGATTCTGAGGAAAGCAGTACAACAGAAGCCCGTCTGACTGTGATCTCCGCAGGAAGCCTGATCGACCAGAATATTACAGATGCATTTTCACAACTTGAGAATGCACAGATCTTTATGAATGCAGTAAGTGCAAACTTTGATGGAGTGCAGAATCTTTCTATTGAGGCAAAGAGTCTTGGAACAGAGTATAATACGATACAGCATGCCGGTCTGTTCAGCCTTCTTGTAATCTTTGGAATCCCGGCAGTGATTCTGATTGCCGGATTCAGCGTATGGTTCAGAAGAAAAGCTTAAGGAGGAAGAAATCAGAATGAAGAAAAAGAAAGGACCATTGATTTTAATCTGTGTTCTGGTGTTGCTCCTGATCCTCTATTTTGTCTTAAGCACATGGAATAAGAAGCAGGATTCCAAGGAAGAAGAAACGGTGAAAGTAACAGACCTGAAGACCTCAAAGATTACCGGAGTGAAATATGACTTAGGAACAGGTGAAATGAATTTTGAGAAAGATGAAGATACCTGGTACTATACTGCAGATAAAGATTTTCCATTGCGTCAGAGTTATCCGAAGACAGTAGCTGATGCCATGGGACAGTTGAATGCGGATCGAGAACTTGAGGATGCGGATGCACTGGAAGAATATGGATTAGATCACCCGACTTATACGGTTACACTGACAGATGAAGATGGAACTGTGACAACGATCAAGGTTGGGAATGCGACCGGAAATGATTACTATGCGACAGTGGACGATACGGAAAAGGTTTATACAATTCCGGCGACTTCATTGGATGATATCCAGACAGAACTGGATCAGATCGCTCAGCTGGATACTTATCCAAGTATCGGAAGTGGAAACCTGAAAAAAGAAGTGATCACACAGAATGGTGAGACGATAACCTATGATTCCGAAAATGAGGATCAGGCAGAAGATGTTGCGGCAGTAGCCGGAGGACTTGGTGCAGCAACGCTGTCAGAGGTAGCGGATTATTCTGTAGATGATGCGGATCTTACAGGGTATGGTCTGGATGAGACTTCCAAAATCACAGTAGAAGTTACTTATACAAGCGATGATGAAGATCAGACAATGACGCTTTACATCGGAGGAGAAAATGGAAGTGGGGACAGATATGTCAGGATTAATGATTCCAGGATTGTGTACCTGATCTCAGATGAAATCTGTAATAATATATTGAATCAATAAAGACTGGTAACTGTTCGGAGAAAACGAAGAAAATTCGCTGTATTTCCTCTGGACGGTTACCACATTTTATATTTATTTAATTGACTTTTGAATGAAAACAGCGCAGAATATAGCACATATCATTTTAGTAGGAAACTCAACGGAAGAGTACACGATAAGTTACAGATATCGTGAAAATAATGTGTGTAGACAGAGTTATTGAGAAAGAAGGATTTTGTATGAAAGAAAAAATTTTTACGTTTTATGCAGGGAAGGTATGGCGTGGATCAGTTTTCTAAAGCGCTGCTCATTGCAGGATTGGTAGTAGTGCTCCTGTCTTCTTTTTTTACAGGGAAAGGAGTGGGGACGCTATTTTATTTCCTTGGATGGGTATTGATCATTTATTGTTATTTCCGGGTCTTTTCCAGAAATATATCGAAACGGTATGCAGAAAATCAGAAGTATCTTGCGAAGACTTATAAACTCAGAACCTATATTCAGCAGCAGAAGAACAGTTTGGCACAGAGAAAGGTATATCATATCTATAAGTGCCCGGGATGCAAGCAGAAGATCCGTATTCCGAAAGGAAAGGGAAAGATAGAGATTCGCTGTCCGAAGTGCGGAACAACATTTATTAAAAAGAGTTGATGCATTTACCAGAGACGCAACATCTGCTATGATATGCAGGTGGTATTTATAGAATGAGGATGAGAGAAAGAACGAGGGAATAAGAAGGATGTCAGATCCATACAGTATATTAGGTGTAGACAGGAATGCTACGGATGAAGATGTGAAGAAAGCTTATCGAAAGCTGAGCCGACAGTATCATCCAGATGCGAATATCAATAATCCGAAGAAAGATGAGGCTGAGGCGAAGTTTAAGGAAGTGCAGCAGGCTTATCAGCAGATTATGGATGAACGCGAAAAAGAATATAATTCCGGGTATGGTTCAAGTGATGGCTCAGGTTATGGTAGTTACGGTCCGTTTGGAGGATTCGGCGGTTTTGGTTCTTATGGATATGGTTCAGCAGGAAGTACGGGCGGAACTTCCGGGATGAGTGAGGAAGATGCACATCTGAATGCGGCAGCTAATTATATACGAAGCGGACATTATAAAGAAGCTCTTAACGTACTCGCCGGAATCAGCCAGCATAGTGCAAGATGGTATTTCTACAGCGCATCGGCGAATTCCGGATTAGGAAATAACGTGACTGCATTGGAAGATGCGAGAGAAGCAGTTCGTCTGGAACCACAGAATATGCAGTATCAGATGTTGCTTCAACAGCTGGAAGGTGGCGGAAACTGGTATCAGACAAGGCAGACAATGTACGGATATCCGGGAACCTACAATAGTAGCTGGTGTGTGAAACTATGTATTGCCAATCTGATGTGCAATATATGCTGTAACAGTGGCGGACTGTGCCTGGGAGGCGGTCCGGGCGGCGGAACATTTATGTAAGATGAATAGAAGAGGAGAATCGAGAATGTTAACACAGTTTTCGAGAACAGAACTGCTTTTAGGTAAGGAAGCAATGAACAAGCTGGAAGGCGCCCGCGTTGCCGCGTTTGGTATTGGTGGTGTCGGTGGATATGTATGTGAAGCGCTTGTGAGAAGCGGAGTCGGAAAGCTTGATCTGATTGATAATGATAAAGTATGCATGAGTAATCTGAATCGCCAGATTATTGCGACGAGAAATACAGTTGGCAAATACAAAACAGAAGTAATGAAGAGTCGTATCCTTGAGATTAATCCCGAGACGGAGGTGAATATCCATAATTGTTTCTTTCTGCCGGAAAATGCGGAAGAATTTCCTTTTGAAGAATATGACTATGTAGTAGATGCAGTTGATACGGTAACAGCTAAGATTGCGCTTGTAATGAAATGTAAAGAAATGGATGTGCCGATCATTAGCAGTATGGGTGCAGGAAATAAGCTGGATGCGAGCGCCTTTCGCGTAACAGATATTTATAAGACAAAGGTGTGTCCGCTTGCGAAAGTGATGCGACGTGAATTGAAGAAACGCGGCGTAAAGAAGCTGAAAGTAGTATATTCGGAAGAGGAGCCGATCCGTCCAATGGAAGATACTTCGGATAATTGTAGCACAGAGACGGTTTGTCAGGACGGTGTAGAATATAAAGCTGCAAAACGCAGATCCACTCCGGGCAGCGTGGCATTTGTACCGTCAGTGGCAGGTCTGATCATTGCAGGTGAAGTAATTAAGGACCTTGCGAGATAAGAAAGAACGACAGGGGAAGAGAGATGAGTAAATCAAAGAAAGAATTAAGTTTTGCCGAAGAAGTAGAACAGAGTCTGCGTAAAAAATTCAGAAAGAATATATGGTGCAAATTTACAAAGGCAATCAACGAATATGAACTTGTGAAACCGGGAGACAGAATTGCGGTCTGCATTTCCGGGGGGAAAGATTCTATGCTACTGGCGAAACTTTTTCAGGAACTGAAGCGTCATAATAAATTTGATTTTGAGGTGAAATTCCTTGTGATGGATCCCGGGTACAGTCCGGTCAATCGTCAGGTGATAGAAGAGAATGCGAGACGTCTGGAGATTCCGATAGAGATTTTTGAGTCAGAGATTTTTGAATCAGTTTTTAATATAGAAAAATCCCCATGTTATCTCTGTGCAAGAATGCGTCGTGGATATTTGTACAGTCATGCGCAGAAGATGGGATGTAATAAGATTGCGTTGGGACATCATTATGATGATGTGATCGAGACGATCCTTATGGGAATGCTTTATTCAGCGCAGGTGCAGACAATGATGCCGAAGCTGCATAGTACAAATTTTGAAGGAATGGAACTGATCCGACCGCTATATATGGTTCGCGAAGAAGATATCAAAGCATGGAGAGATTATAATGATCTGTATTTTCTTCAGTGTGCATGTAAGTTTACGGAAGCGTGCGCTACAAGTGAGAATAATGAAGAGAATCTTTCTAAGCGTAAAGAAATCAAAGAATTGATCGCTACATTGAAAAAAGTAAATCCATATGTGGAAGGGAATATTTTCAAGAGTGTCGAAAATGTAAATCTGGATACTGTGGTTGCATATAAGTTAAAAGGGATGAAACATCATTTCCTTGATACTTATGATCTGAAAGAAGAAATTTAGCCGATAGTTCAGATATATAGTTGAAATAGGTATAAAACAATTTAAGAAAGAGGCTTGACTTCCGTTTGTTCCCATGATACAATGTTTGGGCGAATGGAAGTAGGCTTTTTTTTATGCCTAAAAATTGATGGCTCGCAACCATCAGCAACACGTAGGTGAATATATTAAAAGCGAGGTGGAAGTTGTGCGCACAAGAATTACTCTGGAATGTACGGAATGCAAGAACCGTAACTACAACATGACAAAGGATAAGAAGACTCATCCGGAACGCATGGAAACCAAGAAGTACTGCAGATTCTGCAAATCACACACACTGCACAAAGAGACAAAATAATTGTTGTCGAAAGGAAGTGGAATTATGGGTGAGAATACAAAAACTCAGAAGAAGAGCTGGTTCAAAGGACTTAAGACAGAGTTCAGGAAGATCGTTTGGCCAGACAAGAATACACTTGCTAAACAGACCACGGCAGTTGTTGCTGTCTCCGTAGTGCTTGGAGCGCTGATCTCAGTAGTTGATGCGCTTTTGAGATATGGAATTGACTTTTTAGTGAAGTAGTTGATCGCAGCAGAAAGGTGATTTTATGTCAGAGGCAAAATGGTACGTCGTTCATACCTATTCAGGGTATGAGAACAAAGTAAAAGCAAACATTGACAAGACAATTGAGACTCGTCATCTGGAAGACCAGATTTTGGAAGTTCGTGTTCCACTTGAGGAAGTACCTGAGATACGTAATGGAGTGGAAAAGGTCGTACAGAGAAAGATGTTTCCTGGATATGTTATGATCCACATGATCATGAATGATGACACTTGGTATGTTGTAAGAAACACAAGAGGTGTTACAGGATTTGTCGGACCTGGATCCAAGCCGGTACCGCTTGATGAGAGTGAGATGGAGAACCTTGGAATCAAACAGGATGAGGTGATCTTGATCTTGAGATCGGTGATGTTGTAACTGTACTTAGCGGTGCATGGGAAGGAACAGTTGGAGCTGTTCAGACAATCAACGAACAGAAGAAGAGTCTGACAATCAATGTTGAGCTGTTTGGCCGAGAAACTCCGGTTGAACTTGGTTTTCAGAAGTGAAGAAAATGGATTAAAATTGCGTGGGAGGGATGAGAATCCCGCCAATACCACAAGGAGGTAATTGAAATGGCAAAAAAAGTAGAAGGATATATCAAATTACAGATTCCTGCTGGAAAGGCA
>ENA-OQCP01000371-OQCP01000371.1-human-gut-metagenome-genome-assembly--contig:-NODE-371-length-20374-cov-2.258606_pt1 | contig 20374 bp, 33 predicted proteins | sample MGYA00242760_ERZ504583 | MGnify/ENA primary metagenome ERZ504583 (study PRJEB26092, sample SAMD00036308) | human gut metagenome | host: Homo sapiens | study: EMG produced TPA metagenomics assembly of...
CCGACACCGCCGCCCCGCAGACCGCGGCGACGCAGAGGCCAACGAGGGGGCAGCCGCCCAAAGCGCTCAGGACAACGCCGAATCGTCCACAGCACTGGGCGTGGCGCGGTGCGTGCAGCTGGACGGTGTGCGGTATTTTGAGTCACCTGCCCAGATTGACTTTGCCGCCAACCGCGACCCTGACGGCGTGATTGCGGACAGCGTGGCACGCGATGCTTTTCCGGAGACGGACGGGTGCTCCAACTTCGGCGCGGGGTATTCCTACTGGATAAGCAGCGAAAAAGCCGTCATCGTGGAAATCGACGGAGAATATTGGCAGTTTACCGCGAATTAAAAAAGTGACCCATGAGCCTGCCCGCTCATGGGTCACTTTTTATTCTTCCTCAAACGCCAGATACCGCTTCGGGTCCCAATGGCAGGCCGATGCCATGTGGGCCAACAGCTGTCGCCGGGTGCCAGCGTGTCCAGCTGCAGGTCCTCCGCAATGCGGCCGTCATGCAGGATCAGTGCGCGGTCCAAAAAATGCTCCACATCCTCAATATAATGGGTCGAGAGCAGCAGCGTTTCCCCGCCGGTCAGCGTGGCGCTCATCAGCTTGATGAAATCCCGCCGGGTGAAGGGGTCCTTACCCAAAAACGGCTCATCCATCAGGTAATACGGCACCCGCTTGGCAAAGCCGGCAGCCAGCTCTACCCGTGCGCGCTGCCCGGTGGAAAGCTGCCCGATCGTATCCGTGCCGTGCAGGGCGAAAAATTCCAGAAATTTTTGTACCGCGCAGGGTCAAACGCGGGGTGCAGGTCGGTCAGCAGCTGACCGTAGGCTGCCACCGTCAGCGCCGGGTAATAGCTGCCCTCGCCGGTGATATAACTGATGCGCTCGTACTGCACCCCGGCAGCCGGCCGTCCAGCAGCGCTGTGCCCTTGTGCGGCAGAAGCCCCGCAATGCAGCGCAGCATCGTTGTTTTACCAGCACCGTTCTCGCCCAGAATGCCCACGATCTGGCCATCCGGCACAAGGAAATCCGCACCCAGCAGGCCCACAGCCGCGCCGTGGCTGCGGTAGGTTTTCTGCAGGCTTCGCACCTCGATCATAGCTGTCTCCCCCTGTCCTTTTCGTAAGCTCGTAGCTCATGTAGCGGCGCAGAGTGACCCTGCGCCAGTCCTCGCCCAGCTGCGCGCCCCAATCGCGCTCGGCCCCGGTGTTCAGGCGGACCCGGTAGCGCGTGCCGCTGCGTCCAGCGGGCAGACCAGCAGCAGCGTGCCGGTCTGGTATATGTTGTAGGCATTGTCTGTGCCGCCCTCGCCCACCGTGGTGTATTCGGGCGTGGCAATAAGCAGTGCATCACCGGCTGTGTTCAGCACGGCTGCCTCGGCGTTGCGCAGGTAAACGCTTTCCCCCACCGGCAGGTTTTGGTGCAGGGCAAAGCTGCCATTCTCCACGCGCAGCGCAGTCAGGTAGCCGCTGTAGTCATCGCCGTAGATATGCAGCACGGCATCGCGGTCGGTGCTGCGCGGGCGGGCCACGGCGGAAAAGTCCGATTGCCCGGCAAGCTCTGCCAGCTCCACATGATCGACCCGCACACCGGCCGCATTGACAAGGTCAGCGCAGGCCTTTTCTTCCTTATTTATATAGACGCACAGCGTCAGGCCGTCAGCCATCGGCAGGCCGCAGGCAACCAGCCGGGCATCCTCGGGGCAATAGAACGGCTCCAGCGTGCCAACCTCGGTGGTCGCACACAGTACCTCGCGGTCACCGGCCTTGCCATCGGCGGGCAGCGCCTCAAGCGCCTCGTAACTGACCGGCGTTGCCCTGTACAGACCCGCCCTGCGGCTGCCGATGGTGCGCTTCCAGACAAGGCCCTGCCCGCCTCCCAAGCCGAACAGCTGCCCGGCAATAAAATCGTAGTCCGTTTCTATGTTCTGCAGCTGCTCGGGGCTGTCGGCCTCATAGTCGTACTGGGAGCTGGTGCGTGTCAGATAAGTCGGTGCCTCCGCGCAGGTGGTTACCGCAACAGGCTCGTCCGCCACTGCATCCCGCAGCGCCACGCGCAGCACACCGCCGTCCATGTAAATTTCGCCCATAACGCGGAAGTCAGATGCGGCGCTCTGCAGCTGCCAGCTGTCTGCGTAGGTATGCACACGGCGGCAGCGGCGTCAACGGCGGCGCGGCTTTCCGGCGTCAGCGCGTAGATTGTCCGCATGGTAACACCCGGTGCACCGTAGCGATACTGCTCCTCGTCCCCATCAGTCCAGCGCAAAGGCGGTGTCCAGATACCCATCGTGCAGCTCCCAGTAGGTGTGGGCACTGTCCAGCCTGCTCTGGCCGCGCATCGTAAGCCGCGCAGCGCGGCGGGGTCGCCCGCCAGATCAGTGAGGGTGACATCCAGCGCACCGCGCCAGCCAGCAGCACCAACGCGCGCCTGCGGCCAGCAGGGCGGCGGCCAGAACGATTGCTGTCACAAAATTCCGCAGAGATGTTGATTTTTTCATTTTCATGTCTGGTCACTCCCCTTTCAGGCTGCCTCGCCGCGGCGGATGCTGCGCACCGCCCACCAGACGGTGAGCACAGCCAGCACAGCGGCCGCAGCGATACGGAAGGCATAGCGCGGCTCGTCAAGCAGCCATTCAAGATGCCGCTCGATGCCCACGATGCCGAAGCACACCCAAGCGCAGAACAGACCGCTGGCAAAGACGGGCAGCTTGCGCCAGCCGCGCACCGTGTCCAGCGCGGCCAGCATCGCGGCGGAAAGGATTAGGATTCCCAGCAGGATCACTATCTGTGCCGGGCGGCGCGGCAAAAGGCGGGCGAACAGGTTGTTGGCAACGACCTGCTCATACAGGTTGGCGGCGGGCAGCACTGCGCCGTACAGCTGGCGGCGGCGCCAGCTCCAGCGCTGTGACGGGGTAAAACTCCACGATGTACCACACAAGCTGCCACGCGGCAAAGACCAGCTCGCAGCGGCGATCGTGATGGCCTTGGCCGCAAGCTTCTGCCCGGCGTGCCGGGCAGCGTGGCCCATGTATAACCGCTGCGGGCGCGGCGGCTGTTGTGGGTGGCCAACCCCGCTTCCAGCGCGGTGAGCAGGTAGAACCCCAAGTAGGCAAAAATCTGCATTGTAGCGTAATAATGGGACGCCAGCCCCAGCCCGGCCGCCCCCGGCTGCGCGGCCCGCCACAGGATGACCGCTGCCTGCTGGGCGGCAAAAAAGCCCCACAGTGCCAGCAGACTACGCCGCGCCAGACGGAAATTCCACGCGGCAAGGGTGAAGGTATGCTGCATCTGGATTCCTCCTTGTGTATGATAAGTATAGTACGCTTAACTTAAAAAAAACGAAAGCCTCGTCCTACGCCTCGTCGTCCCAAAGCTCGCTGACCAGCGCAATGACCTTTTTGTAGCTCAGTCGGTTCGCCTTGGCCCGGGCCACAAAATCCTCCACAAGGCCGCGGGTCAGCTCCTCATCAATTTTCTCCCGCAGCGGGGGTCAGCCGCAGATAGCTGCCGCTGTTGCCGTCCGTGACGACATAGCCCTCCTCGGTCATCAGGCGGTAGGCCTTTTGGGCCGTGTTTGGTTGATGCCGGTCTGCGCGGCCAGCTCCCGCCGGCTGGGCATCGGATCGCCGTCCTGCACCGCGCCTGTCAGGATCTGCCGTTTGAGGTATTCCGCAATCTGCTGGTAGACCGGCGCGCCGTCATGAAATTGCAGCCCGCTGAAATTTACCAAGTGTTCCGCCTCCTTTCCCGGTTTTATATCGTGCTTTAAGTGTATTATACGCATAATACACTCGCTTGTCAATAGGTGCAGCCATACTTTGTCCGCGCGCTGCGGTACGCGGATGCCCGCTGCTTGTGGTTCGGGCCGCCCGCACCCGTCACTTTTTATCCTTATCGCGTTCCTTGGCGGCGCTCAGTGCCTCGGGCTTGCGGGTGTCGGGGGTCAGCAGCGTGGCGCGGGTCACGGCAGCGCCGCCAAACCTGCGGCGCAATGCATCGGCGGCGCGGTCGAGCTTTTCCTGCTTGTCGATCCGCGCGGCATCGGTAAAAAGGTCCATCTGCTCAAAGTTATCCTCGCCGGTCTTTTCGGCGCTGACGCCCACCAGCCGCACGGGCCGCGCGGGCCACATCTGGCGCATCAGCTCGACCGCCACACGGTAGAGCCGGTCGGTGGAGTTGGTCGGGTTGGGCAGGGTCGTCTGGTGCTGGTGCGGCGGAACGCATTGTCCACCAGCTGCACCGTCACGACCCGGGCGGTCTTGCCGTCCGCCCGCAGCCGCCGCCCGACCGAATCGCAGAGCGCCAGCATCGTGGCGTCCGCCTCCTCGGGGCGGGGCAGGTCGCGGGGCATTGTCACGCTGTTGCCGTAGCTGTTGTCGCGGCTGCCCTGCTTGGTCACAGGATCGGCCTCGCGGCCGTTGGCGTAGTTCCACAGCGTATCGCCGCGCGCCCGAACAGCGAAACCACCGTGGCACGGTCCTGTGCGGCCAGATTCCCTATTGTATAAATGCCGCAGCTGTTCAGCTTTTTGGCCGCGCTGGGGCCGACCCCGAACAGCTCCCCCACCGGCAGCGGCCACATCTTTTTTTCCACCTCGTACAGATAGAGGGTGTGGACCTTGTCCGGCTTTTGAAAGTCCGAGGCCATCTTGGCAAGCAGGCGGTTGGGGCGATGCCCACATTGACCGTAAAGCCCAGCTCGCGGCGCACGCGGCGGCGGATCGTGTGCGCAGCCGTCAGCGGCGGGCCGAACAGCGCCTCGGTCCCGGTCATGTCCAGAAACGCTTCGTCAATGCTGTACTGCTCAACATCGGGCGTATAGTCGTTCAGGATTTGGATCAGCGCCTTGCTGTTCTGCACATACCAGTCAAAATCCGGCGGCACGACCGTCAGCCCCGGGCATTTGGTGCGGGCCGCGAACAGGCTCTCCCCGTTTGATGCCGTACTGCTTGGCGGGGCCGCTCTTGGCCAGCACAACGCGTGGCGCTTGGTTCATCGCCGCCGACCACCGCCGGGATCGTGCGCAGATCCACCGTGCCGCCGTCCCGCAGAGCCTTGAGCGCCGACCAGGAAAGAAACGCCGAGTTACATCGACATGAAGTAGATTTTTGCCATACCGCTTTCCTCCTTGCCGGGCACTGTTTTTTTGCATGGTATCATTATATCACAAAAAGCTGCGCTTGCATATCCGCGGAAAATGTGCTATAATGTATGTATATTTATACACTATCAACGAATTTTTAAAAGGAGAATGAATATGGACCTCGTAGGGCATGATTTTTTGACATTGCTGGACTTTACCCCCGCAGAGATCGGCGGTCTGCTGGAGCTGGCAGCCGAGCTGAAGGCTAAAAAGAAGGCCGGCATCCCCCATGACACGCTGCGCGGCAAAAATGTTGCGCTGATTTTTGAAAAGACCTCCACCCGTACCCGCTGCGCGTTTGAGGTAGCCGCCCACGATCTGGGCATGGGCACGACCTATCTGGACCCCACCGGCAGCCAGATCGGCAAAAAGGAATCCATCGCCGACACGGCCGAGGTGCTTTCCGGCATGTTTGACGGCATCGAGTACCGCGGCTACGGCCAGTCGATCGTTGAGGAGCTGGCGCTGCACGCCCGCGTGCCGGTGTGGAACGGTCTGACCAATGAGTACCACCCCACCCAGATCCTGGCCGACCTTTTGACCCTGCGCGAGCGCTTCGGCAGCCTGCAGGGGCTAAAGCTTGTCTACATGGGTGACGCCCGCTACAACATGGGCAACAGCCTGATGATCGGCTGCGCAAGATGGGCCTGCATTTTGTAGCCTGCGCACCCAAGGCCTACTGGCCGAACCAAGAGCTCGTCACCCGCTGTGAGGAGTTTGCACGCCTGAGCGGCGGCAGCGTCACCCTGACCGAGGACACCGATGCCGTAGCCGGGGCCGATGCCGTCTACACCGATGTGTGGGTCAGCATGGGCGAGCCGACCGCCGTATGGGAGGAGCGCATCAACGCGCTGGCCCCCTATCAGGTCAACGCCGCGCTGATGGCCAAGGCCAAGCACACCGCCGTCTTTATGCACTGCCTGCCGGCCTACCACGACCACAAGACCGCCATTGGCCGGGAAATGGGCGAGCGGTTCGGCCGCGCCGAAATGGAGGTAACGGACGAGGTGTTCACCGGCCGCCAGTCCATCGTTTTTCAGGAGGCCGAGAACCGTATGCACACGATCAAGGCTGTCATGGCGGCAACCTTAGGCGCGTAACTTCCTTGCCTTCCCCCGCAGGGGGAAGGTGGCCGAGCGAAGCGAGGTCGGATGAGGGGCGGCTGTATTGCAGCCGCCTTTTCATGGCCAGCTGCGGAGAGTCCGCTCATCAGTCAGCGGGCGGAGCCGCTGACAGCTTCCCCCGCAGGGGAAGCCACGCAAACAAAAAAGGCACATCCCAGCGCGGGATGTGCCTTTCTTTATAAGGAATTACTCCTCAACATAGCCGTACTGCAGGTACCAGTAGCCGTAGGGGCTGTGCCAGGTGCCCTTCAGAGAGGGGCTCTGCAGCCAGAAGTCGTTGTAGTAGGCCACCGGGATGCAGGCGTAATCATTCATCAAGATGTCCTCAGCCTCATGCAGCTTCTGGAAGTGGACGCTCTTGTCAGCAACCTTGGAAGCCTCGACTGCGGCATCAAAGTCAGCGCTGGAGTACTTACCATCGTTGTTGCCGTTGCCGGTGGTGAACAGCTCGATCATGTTGGAGGGATCGTTGTAGTCCATGACCCAGCCGTTACGGGAAGCGTCATAGTCGCCGGCGCGGCGCAGCGGGGTGAAGCTGGCCCACTCGACCTTGTTGATGTTCACGGTGATGCCCAGCTCGCCCCAGGCCTGCTGCAGATACTCAGCAACGGGGGTGTGGTAACCGGCATCGTTGGTGCTGTACTCGATGACGGGGAAGCCTTCGCCGTTGGGGTAGCCGGCATCGGCCAGAGCCTGCTTGGCAGCCTCGAGGTTGGCCTCGTAGTCTTCGCTGATGTAGGTCTTGCCGCCGTTGGCGTTGTCGTAGAACATGCCGCTCTCATCGACGATGCCGGGGCCGACCAGATTGTAGGCGGGGGTGTAGGTGCCCTGCATGATGGTGTTGGCAACATAGTCACGGTCGATGGCGAGGCTCAGAGCCTTACGGACATTGACATCGTTGAACGGCTCCTTCTGGTCGTTCAGGGAGATGTAGTAGGTGCCAGGATGGTGTCAACATAGAAGTCGCCGCCGTCCTCAGCCTTGGTCAGGCTGGGGATCTCATCGGTGGGAACATCCTTGATGAGCTGTGCCTCACCGCTGTTGTAAGCGGCGTAGGAGCGCTGGAATCCTCGAGCAGGAGCAGGGTGATGGTGTCGGAAACGATCTTGGAGGAATCCCAGCCGCCGACATAGTTCGGGTTCTTGGCAAGCACGATGCGCTCAGAGGGAATCCACTCAGAGATGCAGTAGGGGCCGTTGCAGATGTAGGTGTCAGGCTCTGTGCACCATGCATCGCCGTTGGCCTCAACCGTAGCTGCTGTACAGGCTCATGGCGGCAAAGGCAGCCAGCTTGTCAAAGTAAGCGCAGGGGTAGCTCAGGGTGACGGTCAGGGTCTTGCCGTCCTCGCTGGCAACGACATTCAGGGCGTCGAAGTCAGGCTCGGTGGTCATGTTGCCCTCTTTATCAGGGTTGCCGGTGGCATCGGCGTAGCATCGATCATACCGACAACAGTCTCGGCATAGGGGGCAGCGGTGTCGGGCGCAGCCAGACGCTTGAAGGAGTACTCAAAGTCCTTCGCGGTCAGGTCGGAGCCATCGCTCCACTTCAGGCCGTCACGCATCGTGAAGGTCCAGGTCAGGCCGTCCTCGCTGACAGTGTAGCTCTCAGCCTGACCGGGGATGACCTCGTTGTTCTCATCAATGAGCAGCAGCGGCTCAAAGACGGTGATCAGCGTGTTGGCGCCGTCGATTGCGCTGTTCAGCGCGGGGTCCAGCGTCTCGGGGTTGGAACCGAGCTGGACAGTAAAGCCGCTGGCAACGCCAGTGCTCTCTTCGCCGGTGGCAGCTCGGTGGATGCAGCGGTGCTGGTCTCGGTGGAGGCTGCGGTGCTGGCAGAGCCGCCGCAGGCAGCGAGAGAAGCAGCCATGCAGCCGGCCATAGCCACGGCAGCAACGTTCTTCATCTTCATGTGGAATACCCTCCAAATTCATTATACTTTATACCCAATCCCCCTTGGGGGCGCGGCCCCCAACGGAGTGAATATTTATACTTTACCACCCTAAAGCGGCATTTGCAAGTGTTCTTTAACTTTTGTAACTGTTTTGATAGAAAATCCGTTTGTGTTTCACTCGCGCACAATTCTGTGGCACACAAATGAATGTTTCCCCACTGCGCACACTTTTGTCAGAAACATAAGGCGGCTGCGGTGAGCCGCCCTGTATAAGTATAAGTTTCAAGCCAAGTGAAGTCAGTCGGCGGACAGAATTTTACTTCACCTTATCCAGATGGTGGCAGGCTGCCCAATGGCCGCTGCTGACCTCCTTGAACTCGGGCACCTCGGCGGCGCAGCGCTCATCGGCGTAGGGGCAGCGGGTGCGGAAGCGGCAGCCGCTCGGCGGGTTCAGCGGGCTGGGCACATCGCCCTGCAGCACAATGCGGTGGCTCTGGCGGGCCGTCACAGGGTCAGCCACCGGAATGGCCGAGATCAGGCTGCGGGTGTAGGGGTGGACGCTGTGGGCGATCAGCTCAAAGCTGTCGGCCAGCTCGACCAGCTTGCCCAGATACATAACACCGATGCGGTTGGAGATATGCTTGACAACGCTCAGGTCATGCGCGATAAAGAGGTAGGTCAGCCCCATCTCCTGCTGCAGATCCTCAAACATATTGACGACCTGCGCCTGAATCGAGACATCCAGCGCGGAGACCGGCTCATCGCAGACGATGAACTCCGGGTCCACAGCCAGCGCACGGGCGATGCCGACACGCTGACGCTGACCGCCCGAGAACTCGTGCGGGTAGCGGTTGGCATGCTCACTGTTCAGGCCGACACGCTCCAGCAGGGAGATGATCTTGTCGTGGCGCTCCTTGGCGTTGGCGCACAGGTGGTGGATGTCGATGCCCTCGCCCACAATGTCGCCGATCGTCATGCGGGGGTCAAGGCTCGCATAGGGGTCTTGGAACACAATCTGCATACGGCGGCGGTAGGGCAGCATGTCCACCGCGATCTTCTTTTTCTTGTCAAACAGCACCTTGCCGTCATAGATGATGGTGCCGTCCGTCGGCTCATACAAACGCAGCAGGGTGCGGCCGGTGGTGGTCTTGCCGCAGCCGGACTCGCCGACCAGACCCAGAGTCTCGCCCTTGCGGATGGCAAAGCTACATCATCGACAGCTGCACATACTGCTTGTTCTTGCCCATGCCGCCGGCAGGGAAATACTGCTGCAGGTGCTGTACCTCGACCAGATTCTTCTGCTCACTCATTCGGCCTTGCCTCCTTTCTCAAATTCTTCCTTCTGGCGCAGCCAGCAATAGGTGTAATGGGTGTCGCTCAACTCGGTCTTGGGCGGCATCTTGTTCAGGCAGACCTTCATGCAGCTCTTGCAGCGGGGCGCGAAGGGGCAGCCGGCCGGCGGGTTGAGCAGGTCAACGGGCTGGCCCTCGATGGGCACCAGACGCTCCTTCTCCTCGCGTTCAGCTTGGGGATCGAGTTGATCAGACCCTTGGTGTACTCATGCTGCGGGTTGTAGAAGATCTCGTCGGTCGTGCCGTACTCAACGATGTGGCCGGCGTACATGACGGCGATCTTCTCGCACATCTGGGCAACAACACCGAGGTCATGGGTGATCATGATGATCGACATGCCCAGCTTGTGGCGCAGGTCGTTCATCAGCTCAAGGATCTGTGCCTGAATGGTCACATCCAGCGCGGTGGTCGGCTCATCGGCGATGAGCAGCTTCGGCTCGCAGGCCAGTGCAATGGCGATCATCACGCGCTGGCGCATACCGCCGGACAGCTCATGCGGGTACTGCTTCAGGCGGCGCTCCGGCTCGTTGATGCCAACCAGCTCCAGCAGCTCCTTGGCGCGGGCCCACGCCTCCTCCTTGGTTTTTTTGGTGTGCAGCAGGATGACCTCAACGATCTGGTTGCCGATGGTGTACACCGGGTTCAGGCTCGTCATCGGGTCCTGAAAGATGATCGAAACCTCATTGCCGCGAATCTTGCGGAATTCCTTCTCGGTCATCTTGTCGATCTGGTGGCCGTTGAACCACACCGTACCGCCGACCAGACGGCCGGGGTAGGCGGTCAGGCCCATGATGGAGTAGGCCGTGACAGACTTGCCGGAGCCGGACTCGCCGACAATCCCCAGCACATCGCCCTGATTCATGCTGAAGGAAACGCCGTTCAGCGCCTTGACCTCACCGGCAGGGGTGAAGAAGGACAGGCGTTCGTCCTTGATCTCAAGAATTTTTTCGCTCATGATTCTTCCTCCCTTCCTTTAGCTCTTCAGTTTCGGGTCAAAGGCATCGCGCAGACCATCGCCGAACAGGTTGAACACAAGGATCATGATGCTGATCATCAGCGCGGGCGCGATCAGCAGCATGGGGTAGGTGTTCATGCCCTTGACGGCATCGGTTGCCAGCGAGCCCAAAGACGGCATGGGCGCCGCAACGCCCAGACCGAGGAAGCTCAGGTAGCTCTCGGTAAAGATGGAGGACGGGATCTGCAGGGTGGTGGTGACGATCAGGGTGCCCATGCAGTTCGTCAGCAGATGCTTCTTGATGATGCGGCCGCCGGACGCGCCAAGCGCGCGGCTGCGGTGACATACTCGCTCTCCTTCAGCGTCAGGACCTGAGAGCGGACGATACGCGCCATGCCGACCCAGTACAGCAATGCGAAGATGATGAAGATCGACACCATGTTGGGTCCGAGCTTCTGCATCCAGCCGAAGCCGGGCTTGGTGCAGGCCCTCCAGCGGTTCCTTGATGGCCATGGCCAGCAGGATGATGAGCAGGATGTCGGGGATGGTGTAGAGAATATCGGTGATGCGCATCATGATGTTATCGATCCAGCCGCCCGCAAATGCGGAGATGCGCCGTAGGTCGCGCCGATGAGCAGGACCAGCACAGAGGCCAGCAGGCCGACGGACAGGGAGACGCGGGTGCCCATCATGACACGCACGGCAAAGTCACGGCCCATGCGGTCGGTGCCGAGAATATGCGGAAAGACCTTCTCGCCCGCGTCGATGAGCTTCTGCTCGGCGGCAGAATACTCAAACGGAGCAAGGTTATTGCTGCCCTTGATCTGCAGCTCATAGCTGTAGGGCCACAGGGACGGCAGAACATAGGCCATGAAAGCGATCAGCAGGATGACGACCAGACTGACCATGGCGATCTTGTTTTTGCGCAGACGGCGCATACCGTCCTTCCAGAAGTTGACGCTCTCGCGCATGATGACAAGGCTCTTTTTCTCCTCGTTGGATGCGGGGGCGAAATCCTCCACGTTGAGTTGCAGGCTCAACGGATTCTTTTTCAGATTTTCCATTTTGTCTGCTCCTCCTTACTTCAGCTTGATGCGCGGGTCGATGATCTTGTACAGAATATCAACGACCACATTGGCCACAATGACGAGGGCAGCCAGCAGAATGGTGGTGCCCATGATCATCATGTAGTCACGGTTGGTGATGGCGGACACAAAGTCGCGGCCCAGACCCGGGATCGAGAAGATCTTCTCGACCACGAAGGAGCCGGTCATCAGACCGGCCAGCATCGGGCCGACATAGGTGACGACGGGCAGAATGGCGTTGCGCAGCGCATGCTTGAAGAGGATCTTCACGCTGGAAACACCCTTGGCGCGGGCGGTACGCATGTAGTCCTGCCCCATGACATCGAGCAGGCTCGAGCGCATCAGGCGGGTGATGTAGGCGGTGGGATAGATTGCCAGCGCGTGACCGGCATGATGTAGGCCGCAGGCTCGTTCAGGCCGACGGTGGGCAGGAGCTTGAGGTTCATGCCGAAGGTGTACAAAAGCACAACGCTGGAGATAAAGCTCGGGATGGCGATGCCGCAGGTGGCGAAGACAATAATCAGGTTGTCAGCCATTTCCCTCGGTTATACGCAGACAGACAGCCCAGCGGGATGCCGATGCAGAGCGCTACCAGCACGGCCAGACCGGCGGTGCGGGCAGAGACCGGCAGCTTGGAGAAGATGATCTGGTTGACGGTACGGCCGCGCTGCTTTAAGCTCAGGCCCATGTCGCCGTGGATCAGGCTGTTCATATAGTTAAGGTACTGCACCCCCAGAGGCTTATCCAGACCGTATTTCTCGGCCAGAGCCTGCTGGGCTGCCTTGCTGATGGACTTTTCAGCCACGAACGGACCGCCGGGGACCAGGTTCATGATGAAAAAGGTAAGGGTCGCAACAATGAACACACTGAAAATGCCCATTGCCACGCGCTTGACGATGTACTTCGCCATGGTTTAGTGCCACTCCGTTTCTTATTGGAATACAAATTGGGGTCAATTCCGGGTCAATCCTTCCCTATCCCGCGCTGTACGCACACGCTTGTTCGTGTACGGGCGCACACATTGAAGAATAAAAAAGTCGATGGCGGCTGCGGCCCGCAAACGCCATCGCCAATATCCAAGAATTTATTTTATTATAAAATGTTGCAAAGTATTTGTCAATTCTCTGCACCCCAACAATCAACGACAAATGGCCGAAATGCTCTCCCCTGCCCCGCAAAATTTAGGCAAGTTGCCCATTTGCCTTTTTCAATTTTTTTGAAAAAAAGGGTTGAACTTTCTCCCCGGATGACGCTACTAATAAAACACGTTCTCGAGCGGAACGCACAAGAGAATATGCGCCGGTAGCTCAGCTGGATAGAGTGTCTGACTACGAATCAGAAGGTCGGGGGTTCGAGTCCCTTCCGGCGCACCAAGTTAAAGGCCACATTCAAAGCAATTTGGATGTGGCTTTAACTTTTTATTTTATATTGTAAGCGCCTCATGTTATAGTAGACGTGGGGCGCTTTTTATGTCTGTACAGACTCACACAATATATCCGACTATTATTAAAAAGGGAACACCTCTTGAATTGCAAAAGCTGCGCATTGCAGCATATAGGAAGATATTCGAATCCAAGTTGTCAATGTGGTGATTTTTAGAGTGGCAACTCCAATAAATTAAATATCGGCAACTTTCTTGTATCACACAAAATTGGCAAAGCCAGTGGTCGATTGTGCGTTTATTTGCAAAATTCATGAAATTGATTGCTAGATCTGTTGCTATTTTCGTTCGTCTTGTGTATACTATAGATAGGAAAGCAGACGACATTCTGCTGGTGGGCTAGCACCTAAAATCCGATCTGATGCAGGGCGTAAGAACTGTGGTTGGCGGGCAACGATAAAACCCGAAAGCGATGCAGGGCGTAAGGACCTGTCGGTTGGCGGACAACGATAAAACTAGCCACAAGGGACATCGGACAGCACTGCGGTGTTGTAGGTGTCCCTTTCTTTTGCAAAATATAGAATGCAACAGGAAGTTTATCATGACGAAAAAAGAAGCCTTGCAAATCGTTTTCTCCTGCGCAGCTCCTATAAGGAAAACCTAGCGGGAAGAAGCCTTTTATTTGTTACGACTGACAAGCATAAGACCGTTCGGTGTCTGGAAGTTACATTTGACGGCAGCAATTTTCTGCACATGACAGGCTTTAAGCTGAACAAGAAGGAAATCAGTGCAAACAACTTCTTTAGTATGTGCTGCGACAAGCGCTTATCTGAATCTGATTTTGAGTTTGCAGCAGACGGCACGACCGAAATGAAAATGCGCGTTCTTCCCGGATTGGTGCAGAAACATCTTTCTGCTAAGATTGTCGGTGATTACAATTTATCCCAGCCGAAATTGTACACTGACAAACTCGCCGGATCAGTTGGTGCTTGTATGGGCTTTGTCCGCAATGGCGGCAAAGGGCGTTTTGTTCCCAACACCGTATTGGAAGGCGATATCCGAAGCATGGTTAAAGGTGGCGCAAATAGAATCGTCATTACATATCGAAAGCAGCGCGGAGACGCGCTCTATACAGAAATCGTATACACAGCCAAAAAAATTGATTGGGCGGCTCTTACCCTACCGGAAGAATACCAATATCTTCCTTGCCATAGGCAGTCTTTAGAGGCAGTATTCTAATACAAAATTTTCAGTCATCAATCAATGTTTTATAAAACAGCGGCCTTGTCTAAGCCTTTTTATAGGGTATCTTTTTTGTAACATAGAGACAAGGTCACTTACGAAAGTAAGTGACCTTTTTTGTTTTGTTCGGACTGTCCGACATTCCGCATTACACACAACACCCCGCTTGCTTCCATTTATATAAGGAAGGCGGGCGGGGGTGTTGTGTACGGTGCTTACTTTTCAAACTCCTTTGCCACATCCTGCAGCAGCTTGCGGATGGGCAGGTGCTGGGGGCAGATCCGCTCGCATCTGCCGCAGCGGATGCAGTCCGATGCGCGGGTGCCGGGGCTGGTGTGGACATCCTCGTAATAATAATCGGCGTTCCAGTCGTGGTGGATGTTCTTGGTGTTCATGATTGCGAACAGGTCGGGGATGGCGATCTGCTGCGGGCAGCCGTCTACACAGTAGCGGCAGGCCGTGCAGGGGATCAGGTTCTGCTTGCGGAAGATCTCCACCACCTTGGAAACGGCCGCGCGCTCGGTGTCGTTCAGCGGCTGAAAGTCCCGCATAAAGCTGAGGTTGTCCTGCATCTGCTGCATATTGCTCATGCCGGACAGCACCATCATGATGCCGGGGAAGCCCGCCGCAAACCGGATGGCATAGCTGGCCGGGCTGCCGCCGTGCAGCGATTCCAGCACCGCGGCGGCGTCCTTGGGCAGGTTGACCAGGTTGCCGCCCTTGACCGGCTCCATGACAAGCACCGGCTTATTGTGCCGGCGGCAGACCTCGTAGCATTTGCGGCTCTGCACGGCAATGTCATCGTAATCCAGATAGTTGAACTGGATCTGCACGACCTCGATCTGCGGGTACTCGGTCAGGATCCGGTCCAGCACCTCGGCGCGGTCGTGGAAGGAGATGCCGACATGACGGATCTTGCCCTCGGTCTTGAGGTCGAACGCCGTCTCATACGCGCGGCACGCCTTGAATTGCTGAAAATTCTCGGCATTTTGGGAGTGCATGAGGTAAAAGTCAAAATAATCCACACCGCAGGCCGCAAGCTGGCGCGCAAAGAACGGGCGGATGTCGGCCTCGGTTTCAAAAAAGCCTCCGGACAGCTTATCGGTCAGGACATAGCTTTCGCGCGGGTAACGACTGGTCAGGCAGGTCCTGAGCGCTGTCTCGCTTCTGCCGCCGATGTAGCCGTGCGCGGTGTCAAAATAGTTGAAGCCCTGCGCCAAAAATGCATCGACCATCTGCTTTGTCTGGGCAAGATCGACCTCCTCGCCCTGCATGGGCAGCCGCATACAGCCGAAGCCGAAATTCCTTTTGATTTTTTCCATTGGCAAACGCTCCTTTCGCTTATCCTTATTGTAGCAAACCCGCGCCCCGGGTGCAATACGGCGGCGGTAAAGTCCCGCCCGTATTGTACACCGGGGAAATGCGCCTTTCCACACGAAACGCCCCGCACCGGTGGGTGCGGGGCGCTTTGGCGTATTTTGCGGTGTTACAGCACCTTGCTCAGGAAGTCCACCGTGCGGGGCTGCTTCGGGTGGTTGATGACCTCATCGGGGGTGCCCTCCTCCACGATGTAGCCGCCCTCCATGAAGATGACGCGGCTTGCGACCTCGCGGGCAAAGCCGATCTCATGGGTGACCACGACCATCGTCATGCCCTCGGCGGCAAGGCGCTTCATGACCTGCAGCACTCGCCGACCATCTCGGGGTCCAGCGCCGAGGTCGGCTCGTCAAACAGCATAATGTCCGGGTCCATGGCCAGCGCGCGCGCAATGGCCACACGCTGCTTCTGCCCGCCGGACAGCTGCGCCGGGTAGGCATCGGCCTTATCGGACAGGCCCACGCGGTCCAGCAGCTGCAGCGCCTTCTCCTTAGCCTCGGGGCGGGTGGCCTTTTTCAGCTCGACCGGCGCCAGCGTCATGTTGCCCATGACATTGAGGTTATTGAACAGGTTGAAGTGCTGGAACACCATGCCGACATTCTCGCGCACCTTGTTCAGGTCGGTCTTTTTATCGGTCAGGTCGTGGCCGTCCACGATGACCGTGCCGCCGGTGATCTCCTCCAGCCGGTTAAGGCAGCGCAGGAAGGTGGACTTGCCGCTGCCCGAGGGGCCCAGCACGACAACGACCTCGCCCTCATAAATATCAGTCGATACATCGCGCAGAACCTCCAGATTGCCGAAGTTCTTCTTCAGATGCTCAACATGAATTTTTACATTGTTCTTATTGACGGCCACGGTTGAGCCTCCTTTCCATCCGCTTGGCAAAGCGGGACAGCAGCGTGATGACGATCAGGTACATGACGCCGACGATGAACCACACCTCAAGCGAACGCATTATGTTGGCGTTCACATTCTTGGCGGTGTTGACCAGCTCGGGGAAGCCGATGACCGACAGGATCGAGGTATCCTTGAGGGTGATGATGAACTGGTTGATGATCGAGGGGATCATTGTGCGGATGCCTGCGGCAGCACGACCTTGTACATCGCCTTCCAGTACGGCAGGCCGAGGCTTCGGGCGGCCTCCATCTGGCCCTTGTCCACGCTCTCGATACCGGCGCGGATAATCTCGGCCATATAGGCGCCGCAGTTCAGCGACAGGCAGATGATGCCGGCCTGCAGCGCCGTAAAGGTGAACTTGCTGCCGGTCATGGCTGCCCAGTTCAGGTTGTCGTTCATCAGCATCGGCACGCCGAAATAGACGAAGAACGCCAGAACGATCATCGGCACGCCGCGGATAATATCGACAAAGATCGTGGCGATGATGTTGCAGACGCGGCTTTTCAAAACGCTGAGGATGCCCACAAACAGGCCGATCAGACAGGCGAAGAAAAGGCTCCACAGGGCCAGCAGCAGCGTTTGGCCCATGGCGGCCAGCAGCAGCGGGCCATAGTTGGCAAGAATCTTAAAAATCAAGGCGCAGAACTCCTTTCGGGGGTTGGATTTGCAAGAGCCGCTCTCCGCGCAGGGGCCAAGAGGGATCCCGGGGTCGCAAAAGCGGGGCCGCCCGCAAAAACAGGCGTCCCCGCGTATTTTTTCATGGTTTAGCCGAGGTACTTTGCCAGAATCTCGTCATACTTGCCGTTGGCCTTGATGTCGGCCAGGCCCTTGTTGAACATGTCCAGCAGCTCCTGGCTGTCCTCGCTGAAGATGGCAAAGCCGTAGGGCGCGGGGGCGCTGGCGGTATCCTCCAGCACCTTCAGGGCCAGATCGCCGTCCTTGATGGAGCCTTCATGATGGGGGTATCCTCAAAGCAGCCAACGCACTGACCGCCCAGAACGGCCTGATACATCGTGGGGGAATCCTCAAAGTAGGTAATGGTGAAGCCGTACTCGTCCTTGAGGCTCTCGGCGTAGGACGCGCCTGCGTGCCGGTCTTGACGGCAACATTCTTGCCGGACAGGTCGCAAAGCCGGCAATGTCGGAGTCCTCGGGCACGGTCAGCGTCTGGTTGGAATCATAATAGCCGTCGGAGAACATCCAGCCGCTCGCCTTGCGCTCATCGGTGATGGAGCACCGGCGATCATGCGTCCGCCTGACCGGACTGGCAGGCCGCGATGGCGCGTCCCAGCCAAGGCTCTTCAGCTCATACTCAAAGCCCTGATCCTCGGCGATGGCGGCGAGGATATCCACATCAATGCCGACAAAGTTGCCGGAGGCATCGGTGTACTCAAAGGGCTTAAAGACCGTGTCAGTAGCCACGACCCACTTTTTGCCGGTGGCCTCGGCGGTTGCCGCAGAGGAGGTGTCCGCAGCGCCGGAGGCCGCGGAGGAGGCGGAGCCGCCGCAGGCGGCGAGAGAGAGGGCCATGACGGAGGCCATACCGAGTGCAAACAGTTTTTCATGAGACACTTTCCTTTCCACTCCACAGATTTTCCCGCCGCCGCGCGGCGGAAAGCAAACATCGGGCAGAATAACAAAAAAGGACAATAGCGCCGTGGTTCCTGTGCTATCGTCCCGGATCACCCTGCCTGATCCTGCTTTTTATTATAGCACACCGGCTGAAAAAGTCAATACAAAATTCGGGGCATAGCTTTATTAAATAAAGTCTGTCACGGATTTTTGCGGTGTTTTTGTAACTTTGTCCGTGCATAGCGCACACAAGGCCGTTTATGGCAGTCTCGCCGCAGGGGGTCAGGCGCGCTTTTTCTCGGGCAGCTGGCTGGCCACGATCGCGCCGAACATCAGCGCACAGCCGCAAAGCTCGGTCGCAGAGAGCGTCTCACCGAGGATAAGCCAGCCCGCGAGGGCGCTGAATACGCTTTCCAGGCACATGGCAAGGCTGGCGATCGTCGGGTCAAGGTCCCGCTGGGCAACGATCTGCAGCGTGAAGGCCACGCCGCTGGACATAATGCCGCAGTAGGCGATGGAGACCGCCGCACCCCGGAACTGGTCGATTGTCGGCGCTTCAAAGACAAACATAAAGATCGTGGACAGCACTGCGACCATCAAAAATTGTGCGAAGCTGAGCTGGATGCCGTCCAGCTTGGGGCTGAAGTGGTTTACCACGAGGATCTGCAGTGTGAACAGCAGCGCGCAGAGCAGCAGCTGCCACTCGCCGCCGGTCAGGCTGAGCGTATCGCGCCCCGCAAGGCAGAGCAGGTACAGCCCCACAACGCTGACCGCCACGCAGCACCACAGCTTGATGCCGGGGCGGCTGCCCAGAAAGACCCCCGCAACCGGCACCAGCACCACATACAGCGCCGTCATAAAGCCGGCCTTGGCGGTGCTGGTCGTGCCGATGCCCATCTGCTGGGCCGCCGATGCCGCAAACAGCGCCGTGCCGCAGCAGATACCGCCCAGCACCAGCGTTTTGCCGTGGATCCAGAAGGCAGGCCGCTGCCGCGCTTTTTCTGCCCGGCGCGGCGCACAAGCAGCATCCCCAGCAGAAAGACGCAGGCCAGCCAGCTGCGGCTGGCCAAAAAGGTGTATGCGCCCATGTAGCCGCTGCCGACGCTTTGCGCCACAAAGGCCGTGCCCCAGATGAAGGCGGCGCAGATCAGCAGCAGTGTGTTGCGCAGCTGTTTTTTATCCATAGTGTAAAATCCTCTCCCGTTGTACACCCTGCCGGGCGGGGCTGTCCCCTGTCCGCCCTCTTTGTGTATACTTTCCCTGTGCTTCAAAAAATACCGCCCGGCCATCTGCGGCGCGGGCGGTATGTGTTATCAGCTGTTTGTGCTTTCCTCGCCGTAGGTGTTCAGCTCTTCGCTGCCCAGCCCCTCGACCTTGAGGCCGCCGGTGACATAGTACTTGTTGCCGTTATCGTAGCTGATCGTGATCTTGTACTGCTTGCCTGGGGTCAGGCCGGTGACATTGTACTGGTAGGCGCTGCCGTCCGCACAGTAGTAGATCGTTGAGCCTGCACATAGCTGGTGCTGGTCTTGTCGTCGCTCAGCTCCCAGAACGCGATCTTAAAGTACATATATTTCTCGCTGCTGGCCTCGGTCGTGGCGTAGCCGGTCACTGTCATGCTGTCGCCGCCCGCCACAAAATACTCGGTGGAGCGGTTGGCAATGCTGTTGAAGGAGACATACAGCGCGTTGTCCTGCGGGTAGGTCACAACGCGGGCCGCGCTGGTGTCCATCCCCTCGGGAAATTCCACGCTGCCGCCGGCGGCAGCCTTGGTGGTGGTGTCGGTGTCGTCATCCTCGGACTCCTCGACCAGACCCATCGCCTTGACCAGCTTGACAACGGTGTCCTGTGCCCACGCCTTGGGGGAGCAGGCAGTCAGGGTGAAGGCCAGCAGCACCGCCATTGCCAGCGCCGTAAGCTTGCGGGTAAGTTTCATATCGTGAACCTCCATTGGGTGCTTTGCAGAAAATCTCCGCAGCAATCCCGCAGGCAACGGCAGGGCGCACGCCAAGGCTGCGCCGCACCCGCACCCGGAATTATGCGGTAATGGTTTTATTATACCGCAATTCCGGCCCATGTACAAGCGTTCCCGCCGTTTTTACACATTTGTTTTGCCGTTTTTGGGGGTGTAGTCCTTCACCCAGTCGATGAGGAGGGACGACACCGTGACCGTGACGAGCGAAAACGCGATGCGGCGCACCGGAATGTAGGACAGCGATGCAACCAGCACCGTCAGATCGGTAAAAAGGTACGCGCGGGATAGCTTCCACCCGGTCAGCTTGTGGATGACGAGCGCCAGCGCATCATCACCGCCGCTGGAGCCGCCCTGACGTACAATGATCCCGACACCGACGCCGACAAAAAGTCC
>ENA-OQCP01000372-OQCP01000372.1-human-gut-metagenome-genome-assembly--contig:-NODE-372-length-20373-cov-2.637756_pt1 | contig 20373 bp, 21 predicted proteins | sample MGYA00242760_ERZ504583 | MGnify/ENA primary metagenome ERZ504583 (study PRJEB26092, sample SAMD00036308) | human gut metagenome | host: Homo sapiens | study: EMG produced TPA metagenomics assembly of...
CGAACGCTTTGCAAATATACTTTCAATACATCACACCGACTCATTATGTTATCACAAACCTTTACCGTGACCAGCTTACACGAAACGGTCATCCGGAATGGGTTTACAATGCCGTAAAGGATAGTATTCATCCGAAACTCAGCTTATTCTTAACGCCGACGATCCGCTTGTTTCGTGCTTTGGCTACGGCAGGGATAATGTTGTATGGTTCGGTGCAGGCAATCTTCCGACCGATACAAAGGAATTTGTCGGTGTTTATAATGACGGCGCATATTGTCCTCACTGCAAATCTCCCATGACATATTCAAGCTATCACTACGACCACATCGGCAACTATGAATGCCCTAACTGCGGTCTTAAAAGACAGGATACAAGCTACACAGTTACATCTGCCGATCTTGAAAAAGGCGAAATTACAATCAACAATAAGTACAAGATTGAACTTACACTCAAATCGCTTTATAATGTTTACAATTTGCTTGCGGCATTTACCGTTGCGTCAATCACAGGTGTTGACGGCAACACAATTGCAAAGAGCCTGAGCAATTATGTTCTTAAAAACTTCCGTGTTGTAACATTCACGCTCGGAAGCAGAAAGGGTACGCTTGTTACATCAAAACATGAAAACAGCATTTCGTACAATCAGTCACTCAAGCTTGCCGCATCCGACAAGGATAAGTGCGATGTTTTGATTATTGTTGACGCAGTCAGCAGAAGTATTTTACAAGCGATGTTTCATGGCTTTGGGACATCAACTTTGACCTTCTCAAAAGCGACAATGTAAAGAACATTGTGCTTGCAGGAACATATTGCAACGACCTTGCAACAAGATTTTCTTTCTCAAAAGTTGACAGAAACAAAATCAAGGTTATCAAGGACATTGAAGAAGCCGTTGATTATCTTGACAATGACCGCAAAGAAAAGATTTATGTAATTACCTGTTTCTCGGACAAGGGTAAATTTCTTGAAAAGGTAAAGGTGGACTGATTATGAAAATTCTTCATTTGTATCACGATATAATGAACCTGTACGGAGAATATGCCAATGTTTCTGCGCTTGAAAGAATGCTTGAAAAGAGCGGTGTAAAATTTACAACCGACAGGCTTACCCTGTTTGACAATGCCGACCTGGGCGATTACGATTTTATCTACATCGGTTCGGGTACAGAAAAAAATCAGAAGCTTGTTTTGCAGGACTTTAAAAAGTACAAGGATTTTCTTGTTGAATACATCAACAGCGGCAAGGTAATTCTTATGACGGGCAACTCGTTTGAAATGCTCGGAAAAACAATTACAGACTCTGACGGCAAGGTTTTTGACGGACTCGGAATTTATGATTTTACAGTTACCGAGCAGAACAAACGCAGAATTACAGGCGATATTGTTTATACATCTGACATTCTCACAAAACCGATTGTCGGCTTTGTAAACAAGTGCAGTGAAATTAAAGGTATTGAAAATCATCTTTTCACTGTTAAACACGGACTCGGTGACTACGAAAATGCAAAAGCAGAGGGTTTGAAGGACAAGAACCTTTTTGCTACTCATGTTACAGGTCCTATTATGATTAAAAATCCGCATTTTCTTGAATACATTGCTTTGCAGATTTCAAAAAATACGGATGGCTTCAAGCCGTGTACGGATTACCTTGACTATGAAAGAGCGGGCTACGAAATTACTCTCGGTGAACTCACAAAAAGATTTGAGGAGTAATTTTAATGAACAACGACAATCTTCTTCAGCTTGAGGGAGCAATTGAAAGCGTGGTTTTCCGAAACGATGAAAACGGCTACACGGTAATCGAGCTTGCTGACGGCGACGATATTTGACCGCTGTCGGAATTATGCCACAGGTGTCGTCGGGTGATGTTGTAAAGCTTACGGGCAAATATACAAATCATCCGAGCTACGGCAGACAGTTTGCCGTGCAGGTTTGCGAAATCAGCAGACCTACCGAGGCGGCTGACATTCTGCGTTATCTGTCATCCGGAGCTATCAAGGGAATCGGCACTCAGACCGCACAAAGGCTTGTAAAGGAATTTGGCGAGGCAACGCTTGATGTGCTTGAAAATCAGCCCGAAAGAGTTGCAATGCTGAAAGGAATTTCTTCGCAAAAAGCCGAGGATTTTTCAAAGCAGTTAAAGCAGAACACAGGCGTGCGAACACTCATGCTTTTTCTCGGCGAGTACGGAATTTCAAACACCGCATCGGTCAAAATTTTCAATGCTTACGGCCCCGGCTGTGTCGATTTAATCAAGAAAAATCCGTACATTCTCTGTCAGGGCGATTTTGGAGTATCGTTTGAGAGTGCGGATTTTATTGCTAAAAAAGAAAAATTAGAACCCGATTCAAATGTCCGTATGCGTGCAGGAATCGTACACATTCTTCATCACAACGAGCGAAACGGTCACACCTGTCTGCCAAAGGAAAAGCTGCTGAAGGTTTCAACCGATTTTCTCGGAATTGACGGGGAAAAGGTTTCGGAGTGCATGGAAGAAATGCTGTTTGACCGTTCGCTTATTGAAGATAAGATTGTCGGCAAAAAATTTGTGTTCCCTCCCAATGTTCACCTCTGCGAAATGTACATAGCGTCAAGAATAAAAATGTTGCTTAAATTTCCGTCAGAGAAAATTAAAAACATTGACAAGGCGATTGAAAAATGTGAAAAAGAGGACGGAATCGAATATGCCGATTTGCAAAAGAAAGCAATCACTATGGCACTTACCGAGGGTATGCTTGTTCTGACGGGCGGTCCCGGTACAGGAAAAACGACAACCTCAATGCTATAATAAAAATAATGAAAGCAAACGGCAAAACTGTTTTGCTTTCTGCCCCCACAGGCAGAGCGGCTCAACGAATGAGCGAGCTCACGGGCGATGAGGCAAAAACTCTGCACAGACTGCTTGAGGTCAGCTGGATAAACATGACAACCCAGTTTTCAACAAGAACGAACGCAATCAGCTGAAATGCGACGCATTGATTGTTGACGAGGTTTCAATGGTGGACACATTCATTATGGAAAGCGTTATGAGAGCGCTTTCCACAGGCTGCAGACTTATTCTTGTAGGCGACTCCGACCAGCTCCCCTCCGTAGGTCCGGGCAATGTGCTCGGCGATCTTATCGAAAGCGGACTTATTCCCGTTGTACGGTTGAATGAAATTTTCCGTCAGGCACAGCAGAGCCTTATTGTAACAAACGCACATAAGATTGTGAACGGTGAAATACCCATTCTTAATTCCGCCGACAAGGACTTTTTCTTTCTTCAAAGGAACAATAAATCAGAAGTTTCAGCGGTAATAGCTGACCTTTGTGCAAATCGTCTGCCAAAGGCATACGGATATTCTCCATTTGAAAACATTCAGGTGCTTGCTCCATCCAAAAAAGGTGAACTCGGAACTGGCGAGCTTAACCACAAATTGCAGGCGGCGCTAAATCCGAAGGATGACGATAAGGCGGAAATCACAATCGGTTCAAAAACCTTTCGTACAGGCGACAAGGTTATGCAGATAAAAAACAACTATGATATTCGCTGGTTTCGTGAAAACGGCGAAACGGGCGAAGGAATTTTCAACGGTGACATAGGCATCATCACAAAGATTGACAGAAAGACAAAATCGCTTGTCGTTAAATTTTTTGACAAGATTGCAAGATACACCTTTGAATTTGCGGGCGATCTTGATTTCGCCTACGCAATCACGGTGCATAAAAGTCAGGGCAATGAATTTGATGCAGTTATTATACCGATGTTTTCGGGACCTCCTCAGCTTTACTACAGAAATCTGCTCTACACCGCTGTTACAAGGGCGAAGAAAACGCTTGTGCTTGTCGGCAATCCGTCAACCGTTGAATATATGGTAAACAATAACCGCCGTACAAAACGGTACAGCGGTCTTAAAGAATTTTTACTGAGAGATGACACACTTTATTAAGAAAGTTTTCGGCACGATAAAAGGATTTTTCTTTACGGTTCGCTGTCCGTACTGCGGAAGGGTTATTGAACCGAACAAAAGCTGTTGTGACAAATGCAGAAAAGAATTCCCCGAAATGCCGCTTGTACGATATGCAACGGGAGGGTACATCTGTGCCTCTCCTTTCCCCTATGACGGAATTTTTCGCAGGGCAGTTCTTAACTTTAAATTTCACAACTGCGGTGCATATGCCGAATTGCTTTCACACGAAATGGTTCGTTCAATAAAAGATGTTTACCGTGACAGGGAATTTGACCTTGTCACCTGTGTGCCGATGCACAATGATACTCTCAGAGAGCGTGGATACAATCAGGCTGAGTTGCTCGCAAAGGAATGTGCAAGGCTTCTCGCATTGAGTATGCCGACCTGCTTGCCAAAACAAAGAAAAATAAAACCCAGCACAGCATAAAGGCGGCTGAAAGGGCAAAAAATGTTATAGGCGTTTACTCGCCGATTGACAAGAATTTAATCAAAGGCAAGCGAATACTGATTATTGACGACATTATTACAACAGGCAGTACGCTTGGTGAATGTGCAAGAATACTTAACAAGTGCAAATGCGGCGAGATTTGTTGCTGTACGCTTTGCACATCTCTGCTGATATAGCATTGGAGTGATTAAAATGGATATAGCTGTTGATCTCGGTTCTGACAGAACAAGAGTTTTTATTGAAAATAAAGGAATAGTGCTTGATGAGGCAAGCGTTGTTGCGTTTGATGTTGATACCTACGACATTGTCGGTGTCGGCAACGAGGCTTATAAGATGATTGGCAAAACGCCTGCGGGCATACGAGCAATGCACCCGATTGATGACGGTGTTATTTCACGCTCTGAACTTGTTGAGGATATGGTTTCAATTCTTATAAAAGAGGTCAGTCCGTCAAAGGTGACTATGCCGAGAGTTGTTGCATCAATCCCGAGTGAGGTTACCGAGGTTGAAAAAAGAGCTGTTGTAAACGCAGTAAGCTCAATCGGTGTTCGCAAGGTGTATCTTATTGAAGCACCAAAAGCGGCGGCAATGGGCTGTTCGCTCGACATAACAAGTCCTCACGGCATTCTGATTGCAGATGTCGGCAGCGGTACGGCAGACATAGCAGTACTTTCTCTCGGCGGAATTTCGGTTTCAAAGTGCATAAAGTCGGCAGGCTGTGCAATGGACGAAGAAATCGTTAAATACATTAGAAAAGAGCATAACCTGATTATCGGCACAAACATGCAGAGGCCTGCAAAAAGGCTGTTGGCTGTGTAAAAATTCCGAAAGAGCCTAAGTTTTTCAGAGTCAAAGGCAGAGATGCCGTAAGCGGTCTGCCTAAATTTATTGATGTTGCTATGCCGAAATCAAGCCTGTAATTGAGGATATTGCGCTTAACATTATCAGAGCAATTAAAGATGTGCTTGAACAGACTCCGCCCGAGCTTGTCGGTGACATCTACACTGACGGTATAATTTTGACAGGCGGTCTTGCCAAGCTGACGGGATTTGCAAGGCTTCTCAGCGAATCCACAAAACTGAAAGTAAGAGTTCACAAAGCCGCCGCTGACTGCGTTATCAACGGTTGCGGCAAGGCAATCGAATATATTGACCATCCCGAAAAAATACAGCCGGGTGCAGTCAACCCGCTTATAGAGGCATTTTAATTATAATTTTAAACATTTTATCCGCAGATTTTACCGTCTGCGGATTTTTTGTAACATGGTATTGTAAAATCCGAAATATGATTTAACAGTTGTCTTTATCCCGTTTCAATACCGTACTTTTTCTTCTTTTTTACATAAAAATCTCCCCTTAAAGCATTCCCTGAAAACCATATTTTTCAAGAGTCTGCTTTAAGGGGATTATATCAGTTAACAATTGTTCTCCGCTTTTGTTTTATAGTTCATTATTCTTTCAAGAAATAACTGTACTTTTTTCTTTGGCTATCTCTCCGCTGTTTTCAATTTCGGTATCGCCAATGTAAAACTTGTGTTCAGCGGATTTCTTCAAAATATCAAGCAATTTTTTCTGTTCATCCGCTTTGTTAATGAAAACGGACACGGCACAATCACAGGCTATGGAAAATTCTGCCGGTGTTTTTGAAGCAAGTGCGTCGTAAAACCTTTCTTTTACGCTTTCAAATTTATTTTCCGTGTCAATCGGCAAAAGCTTTGTAATCATCTTCCAGGTATTCCACGCAAGAAAGCCGTTGCAGTTGTCAAGACCTTTGGCAACAAATTCAAAGAACGGATAGACAAGTTTCGGATTTACTTCGCAAATATACTCAAGTACCTGTTCCGCCCAGTGAGCATTTGCGTAATCATCGTCAAGAAAAATCTCAATAAGCAAAGGAACAGTCAGAATTTCTTTGCTTGCAAGCTGTGCGTAATATTCTTTTTCAAGCCTTTGTTCAAATTCCTGAAAAATCTGCTCTGTTTTCATAAATTCCCGTCCATAAATTCACTTAAATTTCGGTTAAATACTCCTAATATAATACTGTATATTACATTCTTTTTCAAGGGAAATCATATTAAAAGTAACATTCCCCCCGAATTTTATCGGAGGGAATGACTTGCTGTTAACAGAATATTAAGAAAAAGTTGTTCTGTAGTTCTGTTATTCTGAATAACTTACCCAGACACCGCCGGACTTTGAACCCGGATTTGCACGGAAACAGTTCTTACCGTCAGCAACTGTCAAGTTGTTTGTCTGTGTTTTCCATGTTGATTCTGTGTCCTTAAAGAGGAAACAGTTTGCACCGGGGCTAAGCGGTGTGTCAAAATCGTAGTACCAAATATCTGTACCTGCAATCTTATTCATGTGAGCTGCTGCGTTGCCGAGTCCGCTCTCTGCCCAACCGTAGATATAAACATCAGTATAGTGTGCCTTTGAGTTATCAAAGTAAACTCTTGAAAGTGTGAATGCAGGTTTCTGCTCCGGAACATACGGAGCTGTTGAAACAGCTTCGTCATTGCTGAGTGTGATGCAGTTGTTTGTCTTTGAAACTGTTGCACCCCAGCAATTGTAAACATTACCGTCATCACCGCCTACAGGCTTTTCGTCAACCTCTGAAAGAGAACGATAAACGCTGACATTTGAAACTGTTGCGGGAACTTCAACTGTGTAAACATTCGGGTAAGCGTCTGTATCCTGCTCAAACTGATAGCTTGCACCTGTGTCAAGGTCATAAGCAAAGAGTGAAACACCGTCAGATGTCATCCAGCCAAGCTTAGTCTTGAAGTAAAGAGTGTATGTGTCAGCAGGCTTTGTTGTAGGTTCTGCTGTTGTAGGCTGTGCAGTCGGCTTTACGGTTGTAGGCTCAGCGGTTGTAGGCTCAGGTGTTGTAGGCTGTTCTGCCTGATAAACATCACCCGTGCGACCCCAGTCTTCGAGCCGAACAACGTACTTCTGAATCAATGTTGCGTCAACAACAGAGATTGTATTATCCCCATTAACATCAGCAAGAATCTGCTTGTCAGCCGAAAGTGTTTCAAGCTGAACGACATGTTTCTGAACGAGTGTAGCGTCAACGACTGTAATGTCACCGTCACCGTTTACATCACCGTAAACAGCATTGCCCGAAGGCTCTGTTGCGGGCTGTGCGGTTGTAGGCTGAGTTGACGGAACAGGCTTTGTTGTAGGTTCTGCTGCAGAACCTTTGTAACATCAGTAGCCTCAATCTCAACCTTTGTAGGTGTAAGAGTTGTATCCTCATGTACCTGCCTTTGTAAGCGAGAATGCTTTTGATGAACCGTTGAGGCTGATAGGTGTATCTGTTCTGCCCGGATACTGCTCGCCGCCTTTTTCAGAGATGATTACTCTTGTGTTGGCTGAAGTTGAAAGGTCAAAATCCGACGGAGCCTGATTTTCATCATCTTCATCAGCTGAAATACTTGATGACTTCGGAACTTCGTAGTAATAGTAACCTGTTGCAGGATCAAGAGTCATTGCTTCGCCGGGCCAGTTTGCATTCTTGTAAACAGTACCCTTGTTTGTGGTTTCATCATAGATGTAAACCTGGTAAGGTGCTGACCAACCCTTCTGGGTAGCAGGGTTGAAGAATACATACACTCCCGATTCCTGAGCGGTACTCTTTGTGTACTTATAAGCCATTGAAGAAGTCTTTACGCCGTCGGTTGCCGTAACTGTGAGGTTGATTGTTTCACCCGGCTTATAATCTGAACCGATGCGGATTGATGTTGTACCCGTAAACTTAACAGGAGTTGAGTCATCAAGACAGTAAGTACCCGATGTTGCGTTTTCAAGAGTGAGTGTAAGGGTCATTGTGTCGCCCCTGAACGAACCGCTTTCAACAGAGTTTATTGCCTTCGGGGTTGTTGTACCGTTGTAAACAACAGCAACACCCGTCTTGCCGATTGAACCTGTGAGAACGCCGTTTGCAACAGTAAACTCAGCACCTGAAACCGTATCCGTATATTTGCCGTCTGCAAGACCTGTGCCGGAAATACTTACGCTTGCGTTTGTACCTTTACAATTTGAAAGAACGATACCGCTTGTGCCTCTTGCAACATAAGCAATGTCGCCTGAAGAACCGAGCTTTTCAGACTGACCTACAAAGAGGTTGTGGAACTTGTTAATTTCGGAAACAGCTGTGCTCTTGTAAGTTGAATCCGTTGAAACACCGCCCATAAGAGCTGTTCCCGGACGGGCAAAGAAAAGTGCTGTTGAATCTTTTCTTGACGCAACGATTGCCCATGCCTTTACAACATTTTCATCCGAAACATCGGCAGTGTTTGAGAATCCCGATGAACCCGAGTTGCCCTCGTATGTATCGTGCTTTCTGCCCAGAGAACTGCATTTGACGCTGCAACGCCTGATTTGTATTTCGCATTGGTAGCTGTGCTTGCCTTACCCTTTGTGACATTGTAAAGCACTGCGTCGCCCGTTCTGTTGTCAGTAACATTTATATACTTAGTATATGAGGAGTAGCTTCTGTCTGCACCGCAGTTGTTAAGAATTTCACCGTAGATGTAGAGGTCATCGCCTGTTTTCTGTGTGTAGTAAGAAGAAGCCGAGCTTGTAATATTCTTCCAGTAATCAGACGCATACTCGCCGTCATCCTCTGTTTCAATATGCTTTGCGGCATCAAAACGGAAACCGTCAACACCGCAGTCGATGCATTCCTTGAGGAGGTTGATAATGTATCCCTGAACGGCAGTATCATTTGTTACAAGGTCGGGACAATTTGAAACATGACCCTGAACAACTGCCTGAACCGAACTGTCGCTTGCATTGCCTTTGTATGTACGGGTGTAGGTTCTTCTTTTCTTATAAAAATCAGGCTCATATTTTTTAACCTGATTGCTCACAGTATCCGGCCTAGCTTCATCGGCATTTGCGATATGGTTTGAAACGATATCGCAGATGATTTTGATGCCGTATTTGTCAGCCTCATCACAAAGTGATTTAAGATCATCCTTTGTGCCGAGCCATGACTGCTCTGCAATATGGAGCTGATCGGCTGATAGAGCTTCCACCACTGACCTATTACATCGCCTGAGGTTGAATAGTCCTTTGGCTGCTGAACGGGAGAAGTCTGAACTGTTGTGTATCCTGCCGCTGCAATTGCGGGAAGGTTTTCTTTGATTGTATTGTAAGACCAGTTGAATGCGTGGAGCATAACACCGTCGCCGACCTTATCACGAAGGTACTGTCGGCAGATGCAGTCTGTGCGGAGGAATCAACCTCGGCAGCATTTACGGAGGTAATTGCCGCAAAAGAAGATGTCAGAAGCGCAGACGCAACAACAAGACTTGCAATCTTTTTTGCTTTCTTCATAGGGAAAACATCCTTTCATAAAATTTTCGATTTCATTATAACAAATTTCACCAAAAAAGTATATATTTTATGTTACAAATTCGAGGGCTGTTTTTTGTGCAGATTACACGGTTGTAAAAATTTTTCAACAATAATTTTGCACCAAAAAGCATTATATTTAACCTTTTCTGACTCTGTATGAACTTTACTTCTTTAAAAGAATATTGGTGATGCAAATTTGATTTTCTTTTTACACGATATTGATTGACATTTTTATGCATTTAGAATATAATCAAAGAGCAGTTGTCCCTGATGCTTATGTGACGGGTGACATTTCGGAAAATTTAAATTGTATTGCGTGCAATCGCTTTTAAGCGGTTAATAAGGATTTTATGTGAAGAAAAAGGACGGGGCGACACAGCCGTCTTATTTTTCTGTTCAAAAATTCTGAGCATCATGGTTATGTCTTTGCAGAAACGGCAGAGCGGACTGTGTTCGCCTGCATTTTTCAGGCTGACACAATCCGCTTTATTTTTACGGATTTTACTGTTATCACAACGGAACAGGGGTGCATAAATGGAACAGACATCAAAGAAAACAATAGTTTCACTCAAGGATATTTTCATCAAATTTGACGGTGAGGTAATTCTTAACCACATCAACCTTGATATAAATGAAAAGGAATTTGTAACTATTCTCGGTCCGTCAGGCTGCGGTAAAACCACAACCCTGCGCATCATCGGCGGTTTTGTTGAACCCGACAGCGGCGATGTCATTTTCGGCGGCAAAAGAATTAACGGAACTCCTCCGAATAAAAGAAATGTAAACACGGTATTCCAGAAATATTCTTTGTTTCCCCATCTCAATGTTTTTGATAATGTGGCTTTCGGACTCAAGCTTAAAAAGATGCCGAAAGATGAAATAAAAAAGCGTGTAACCGATATGCTTGCAACCGTTGACCTCAAGGGTTATGAAAAGCGTTCCGTTGCAAAGCTTTCGGGCGGTCAGCAGCAGCGTGTTGCAATTGCAAGGGCGCTTGTGTGCGATCCCGAAATCATTCTGCTTGACGAGCCTCTCGGTGCTCTTGACCTTAAACTGCGTAAGAGTATGCAGCTTGAGCTTAAGGAGATTCAGCAGAAAACTCAGAAAACATTCATATATGTTACTCACGATCAGGAAGAGGCTCTGACCATGAGCGACCGTGTTGTTGTTATGAACAACGGTGTAATCGAGCAGATTGGTTCTCCCGAGGATATATACAACGAGCCTGTGAACGCATTTGTTGCAGACTTTATCGGCGAGGCAAATATTCTCAACGGAATTATGCTTGATGACTGCAGAATTCAGATTCTCGGCAAAGAGCTTGAATGTGTTGACAAGGGATTCGGCAGGAATACTCCTGTTGATGTTGTCATCCGTCCCGAGGATATTGAAGTTACCGCTCCCGAGGACGGTCAGCTTGTCGGAACTGTTGAGAACACAACCTTCAAGGGTGTTCACTATGAGATGAGCGTAAGATGCGGAAAGTGTGAAATTCTTATCCACTCCACCGAATCGGCTGAAATCGGAAGCAAAATCGGTATGAGGGTTATCCCGTTCAACATTCAGATTATGAACAAGCTTCTTCCGTTTTACGATAATGTTATTGAGACAACCGTTACATACTCGAATCAGAATGACAATTCCTTTGAATTTGAGCTTGAGGGCGAAACCGTTACCGTTCCCGATAAATACTATGAAGAAGGTACAAAGCTTAAAATCACTCTGCCGCCCGACGCTCTTTCGCTTGCAGGCGACGGTGTGGGCGATTTAAAGGATTTGTACATTGAATCCGTAGTTTACAAGGGTGAACACAACGAAATCATTCTTGAATCGGACGAAAGAAAGTGGCTTATGCTCAGCGATACGGACGAGCAGGTCGCAACCTATGTTCCGCTTTCATTCAACTTTTCAAAGGCTCGGTTTGAGGTAATCTCAGAGTTTTCGGAAAAGGAGGCTGATAAATGAAATCACGCAAGCCTCTATTCCCTACATAATCTGGATGGTTGTTTTCACAATGATTCCGATTATTATGATCGGCTTTACCGCCTTTACCGACAAAAACGGTAATTTTTCGCTTCAGGCATTTACAAATGCGTTTTACTACACAAACATTTTTGTAAAATCACTTTGGATTGCGCTTATTTCAACGGCAATCTGTCTTGTACTTGCATATCCGCTTGCATACCTTCTCACGAGAATGAAAGAATCAACCCAGAACACGCTCATTATGTTGCTTATGATTCCTATGTGGATGAACTTTCTGCTGAGAATCTACGCATGGGTAACGCTTTTGCAGGACAACGGTCCGATTGATATGATGCTCTCGCTTTTGGGTATTCATTCAACCTACATCGGCAACACGGGTGCGGTAATTCTCGGAATGGTGTATGAATATCTTCCGTTTATGGTTCTGCCGATTTACACCGTTATGAGCAAAATTGACAACGGTCTTATTGAGGCGGCGCAGGATCTCGGTTCAAACAACTTTACCGTATTCAGAAAGGTGTTGCACCGCTCAGCGTTCCCGGAATTATTTCGGGTGTGACAATGGTATTTGTTCCGAGTGCAAGCACATTCCTGGTTGCACAGTATCTCGGCGGTCCGGATGACATTATGATTGGTGATGTCATTGAAAAAATATTCTGGACAGACCAAAACACGGGTTCGGCAATTTCATTGATACTAATGATTTTTATTTTCGTGTTCCTGATAATCATGAACTTGTTCGGTGATGAGGAGGCGATTGCATAATGAAAAAGAAAACAGGTATTCTTTCAAAAATTTACATTGCAATCCTGCTTATTTTCCTTTATTCGCCCATTGCCGTACTTATCTTCTATTCCTTCAACAACGGCAAAACTACCGTCTGGAAAGGATTTACATTCAAATGGTATGTACAGCTTTTTCGTGATGACAATATTATGAACGCATTGTGGAACACTGTTATTATTGCAGTTCTTGCATCTGTTTTTGCAACAATCCTCGGAACTGCCGCCGCAATCGGCATCAGCAATTTCAAGGGCAAAAAAAGAATGCTTATTCAAAATGCGTCAAACATTCCGATCATCAGCCCTGACATCGTAATGGGTGTTTCTCTCATGCTTTTGTTTACGACTCTCGGAGTTATCTTTAACTTTGAAATGGGATTTTTCACGGTTTTAATTTCACACATATGCTTTTGTGTTCCGTTTGTTGTGCTTAATGTTATGCCGAGAATCAAACGAATGGATCAGAGCATTTACGACGCCGCCCTTGACCTTGGCTGTAACCAATGGCAGGCATTTTACAAGGTAATTATTCACGAGCTTATGCCGGGTATTTTCTCGGGTCTGCTCATGAGTTTTACATATTCTCTTGACGATTTCATCATAACATATTTCACAAGAGGTGCAAAATTCCAGAACCTCTCTATTGAAATTTACTCGATGACTCACAGGAGAATTTCACCGAAAATCAACGCTCTTTCCGCACTGCTTTTCCTTGCTGTACTCATTGTTATGGTTATTATTAATCTGCGTGACAGACACGAAGAAAAGGTGCAGAAAAAGAGAACTTGATTTATAAAATTTTATTTAAGGGAGATTGAGAAATGAAAAGAATCATCAGCATTGTCCTTGCATCTGCAATGACGGCAACATGTGCGGCTTGCCTTTCAGGCTGCGGCGGAGGTGCTTCGGCTAACTCAGCTGACGCAGGAGAAGTTAATGTTTACAACTGGGGCGAGTACATTTCAAACGGTGAAGACGACACCCTCGATATTATCAAGGAGTTTGAAAAACGCACCAATATCAAGGTGAACTACACAACCTATGAAACCAACGAAGAGCTTTACAATATGCTGAAAAACAGTAATGTAAGCTATGATGTTGTCATTCCGTCCGAATATATGATCAGCAGATTGATTGACGAGGATATGCTGTTGGAGCTTAACTTTGACAATATTCCTAACTACGACAATCTTATGGAGCGTTTCAAAAAGCTTGCCTGCGATCCCGAAGGTAAATATACCGTATGCTACAGTTGGGGCGTAACAGGTATGGTTTATGACAAAACAAAGGTTAAAACAAAGCCCGATTCATGGAACGCACTTTGGAACAAAGACCTTTCGGGTCAGATTCTTATGTTTAACAACAGCCGTGACGCAATGGCAATTGCAATGCAGCTTGAGGCATTAATCCTGCTAACTGCACCAAGCAGATGTTGACAAAGCCGCCGCTAAGCTTAAAGAGCAGAAGCCTCTCCTTAAAAAATATGTAATGGATCAGGTATTTACTGAAATGGAAAACAGCCAGTCGCAATTGCTCCGTACTACGCAGGCGACATTATGACAATGATTGATAACAACGAGGATCTTGACTACGCAATGCCAAAGGACGGCGCAAACCTCTTCTATGACGCAATGTGTATTCCGAAATGCAGTAAGAACAAGGAAAATGCGGAGAAGTTCATCAACTTTATGCAGGACCCTGAAATTGCCGCCGCAAACTTTGAATATCTGAACTATGCAACACCCAATCAGGTTGCATATGACGATACATTGATGAAGACGCAAAGAAAAACGAATTCATCTTTCCGAGTGACGAGTATCTCGACAAATGCTATGTATTTTCAAATGTTTCAGATGAGGTTTATTCCTATATGCAGGAACAGTTTGTAAAAATCCAGGCAGACTGATAAGCAATAAAATTAATCCCGAGCAAAGCTTTTAAAGGCTCTGTTCGGGATTTTAATTTTGGTGAATTTTTAAAATTAATCATCCCCCATTTATACAGCCTTTAAATTTTATGTTATCTGAAAAGTATTATTTCTTATTTTAAAAGGTTTCCGTGACAGGTTGTCATATTCGCTCTGCGAACACTCAAAATACACAGAATTAACAGGGATTCGCTCAATCTTACAAATAGATTTCAATTGCCTTGTTTTGATTGACAAATTAGGAAAAAGTAATATAATATATACTGTTAAAGAGTGCATAATACATTTTTCGATTTTATTCACTTGCAGGCGGGCGCCTGTGCATCACAAAAGAGATAGGATGGTATAATAATTGTTTACAATTTTGAAAGAACATCGTGCTCTGGAAAGCAGATTTTGCTCCTTGCCAAAAACGAACTTATTAAAACCTACAAAGGCGCCGTAATCGGTCCTCTTTGGGCTGTTGTTAAGCCTGCGTTTACAATTTTTGTTTACTGGTTTGCTTTTTCCTGCGGTATCAAACAGCTTAAAACACTTCACCTTGACATCGGCGGAGCACAGCCTTTTTCCATTGACTTCTTTACTTTTATGTTCATCGGTATCATTCCGTGGTTCTTTATTCAGGACAGCATAACGCAGGGTGCAAAGGAACTGAGAATCAACCGTCAATTTATTACAAAGGTTAAGTTCCCCGTTTCAACAATCCTTACTTATACAGAGGTTTCAAGGCTTTTTGTTCACCTGATTCTTATGGCATTTATGTACGCATATGTACTTTTCACAATCGGACCGAGCTGGTACAATCTGCAATTTTTCCTGTACTGTCCGTTGATGTTTATCTTCTTCCTTGCGCTCACATGGTCAACAGCCCCGATGTCTGCGTTCAGTAAGGACTTTGAAAGCCTGATTGTTTCCGTTATGTCAGGTATTTTCTGGTTATCGGGTATTATGTACAACTCCTACGGCTTTGATTCGCCGTTTCTCAACAAGCTTATGCTTATCAATCCGATTAACTTTTTCGTAAACGGCTACCGCAACTGTTTCCTCTACAACAGACCGTTCTATGCAAACAAAACGGAATGTCTTGTGTTTGCAATTGAATTTGTTGTAATTTTCGTCCTTGGTATTTTCAACTACAACAGACTCAGGAAAAAACTTCCTGATGTACTTTAAGGAGGTAATATTATGGCTGAAACAAAAGTATCCGATCCGATTATTACCTTTAAAAATGTCAGCAAAACCTACACTCTCTACAAAGATGACAAGGAAGATTCAAGGCTCTTTTCTTTAAGCCGAGAAATGCAAAAACGAACAAGGCACTTAACAATGTTTCAATGGTAATCAACCGTGGCGAATCGGTTGGTATTGTCGGCGACAACGGTGCAGGCAAGTCAACTCTGCTCAAGATGATTACGGGCGTTGCATTTCCCGACGAAGGCGAAATCACCGTTGACGGCAAGGTTGCCGCATTGCTTGAACTCACTGCAGGCTTTTCCATGGAAATGACAGGCAGGGAAAACATTTATCTGAAGGGTTATGTTCTCGGTCTTGAGGACAGCTACATTAAGCAGATTGAGGAGAAAATCATCGACTTTGCAGAGCTTGGAGATACATTGACCAGCCTGTAAGAACATACTCAAGCGGTATGAAAATGCGTCTTGGTTTTGCTATCAATGTCAACATTGAACCCGATGTTCTTGTTGTTGATGAGGCGCTCTCGGTCGGTGACGCAACCTTCAAAAAGAAGTGTAAAAGTAAAATTAAAGAGATTATCGAAAGCGGTGTAACCGTTCTTTATGTAAGCCACAATGCCGCTTCGGTTAAAGAAATCTGCGCGCGTTCAATCTTCCTTAAAAAAGGAACTGTTATGTTTGACGGCCCGACAGATGAAACCCTCAGAGTTTATGAGGAATCAAAAAAGAAAAAATAATTCCGTTTCGGAATAAAGCAAAAGCTCCACAATTGCGGAGCTTTTCTGATTTATCTGAGAGGTAAACCCATATGGACTGTACCGTAAAAGGCAATCTGCCCTCCGAAATTTTTGAGGACATTAAAAAAATTGCAGACAACAGGATAAATTTTCAACAGTTAAAAAACAAGACTGTTTTCGTGTCGGACTGTCACGGACTTATTGCATATTACATTATATGCACATTGCTTGAGGGCAATGATTTTTTCGAAAACAACACAAGGATAATCACCCTTGCAAAAAGCCGTGAAGATGCCGAAAAGCAGTTCGGCAACCTTACTCTCCGCAAAGATTTTGTTGTTGAAATCGGAGAGTCAAAGAACTTTCCGGAGATTGAAAGAGCCAACTTTGTAATATACTGCAACTGCCCGTGTGAGGTTGCAGAGGAAGATTGCAGTAATCACGAAATTGCGGATACAATCACTTCTGGCTTTGCAAATGTGCTTGAATATGCAAAAGAGTCAAATGCCGAATCGGTTCTGCTCGTATCTTCATATATGGTTTACGGGGAGGTTTTCAGCGGTAAAAATAACATTTGCGAAAACGACCTCGCTATCTCGATCCGACCGATGCCGACAGTGCATACGCACAAAGTATGCGTTCAGCCGAAACACTTGCTGTTTGCTATGCTGAAAAGTTCGGTATGAATGTAAAAATCGCCCGTCCCTGCCCCACACTCGGAGGTGTCAGAATGAGCGATGAAAGAAAATGGGCAAAGCTGATTGTCAGTGCGGCAAAAAATCAGAGCATTATGCTTACTGATAACGGCGGTGAAAAATTCAGCTTTTGCTATGTGACGGACACGGTTTCGGCATTGATTGATATTTTGCTTAACGGAAAAAGCGGTGAGGCATACAACATTTCAAACGATAACGCAAATGTGACAATGCGGGAATTTGCACAGCTTGTAAAATCGGCAAATCCCGAAAAGAATCTCTCTGTAGTGTTCGTTCACAGAAAAGACGAAGAAGAACCCGAATTTTCTCCGTCATCCCCCACACCGTATGTTTTGTGCAACGATAAAATAAAATCACTCGGCTTCAGTCCGAAAACCACGCTTAAAGACGGAATAAAACGCAGTATAAGAGCAACAGAACTGCGTGCAGAATTACGAAGGATAAAGTAATGCGTATTAAAGATTTTTTAAACGAATTTGAGGCCGACAGGGCGGCATTGCCCGGAGTTGAAAAAGAAACTCTTGCAAAGCTCAGGAACAAAACAATTGTCATCTCGGGCGGTGAACTTGCAAGGTGTCTTTGCTATGCCTTTCTGTACAATAACGAGGCTAAAAGGCTCGGAATAAAAGTTATCCTTCTCGGCAAATCACGCAACGCAATGGCATCATACCACAGCGAACTCTTGTTAAGAGATGATTTTGATTTTGTAGATTATAATTCCGCATCAGAAATTTCAAGTGCCGACTATGTAATTACAACAGGAATCTGCGGTGAACATACGGACAACAACCCACAGATTATGATTGACGGCATTGCAGAGATAAATGCCTGCGCCAAAATTGCAAAAGCCACAGGCGCAAGGGTTGTCGTTGTGAACGACAGCAGAATTTACGGCAAAGCCAAACCGCACAGAGTTTATTCCGAAAACGAGTACGCAGAACTTGACGCAACCTCTCCCTCATCGCTTGCAGGTCAGCTTATGAGAACGAGAGAAACCACCTTGCACTCGGTTTTAAAGAACAGCGAATCAACGTTACAACGCTCAGAACGGGAATAATTTTGGGAGCGTCAAGCAACTTTACAAGCGTGCTTGATCCTGTTTTTGACGATATAGCCAACCGCCGTGACACAGTTGTTCCGGCAACAAGGGATCGCTGCACCTTTGTTTATATCAACGATGTTTTAAAGGCGATTGTATTCGCAATGACAACTCTTGCAGAAAACGCAGTTTATAATGTCGGCGGCAAAAACTGCAACGCATCGCTGATTATGATTGCGGCTGTTCTCAACGATATTTACGGCAGTCGCTGTACAATTGAGTCGGGCGATTTTACGGAGCTTGACGGCTGTGCAATTAATTCAAACAAAATTTCCGTAAACGAATGCACTCCCGACATAGACCTTGAAACCATGCTGAAAATCTGCATAATGGACAAGATGAAGTCCGAAAAAGTTCTGCGTATTCCCCACTCACATGAGCGCAGACTTGATTCAATTCACGAAATTCAGCTTGCATTTCTGCTTGAAACCGACAGAATTTGCCGAAAGCACAACATAAAATATTTTCTCGGCGGCGGAACACTTCTCGGTGCAATCCGTCACAAAGGATTCATTCCGTGGGATGATGATGCCGATATTATGATGTTGCGTGAAGATTTTGACCGCTTTTGCGAGATTGCGCCAAAGGAACTTCCGAGCAATATGACTTTTCAATCGTACCATACGGACAAGGCTTGTTTCTATGAATTTGCCAAGGTCAGACTTGACGACACTTTCTTTGCAACCGACTTTGCAAAAGACCATCACGCAATGCACAACGGAATTGCGTTTGATATTTTCTGTCATGATAACACAGCCAATTCAGCAATCGGACGAAAAATTCATATGGCTGTGACTCTGTTCACAAGAGCGCTGGTGTTCAATAAATGGAACAATCGCAAGGCTGAAAACGGCAGTAGAATCCAGAGCATTGTAACAAATTTCTGCAAGAAATATTTCCGCTCAGATTCAGTATGTGGCTTGAAGTCCGTACTTTAAAATTCTTTAAAAACAAAAAGAACGCAAAATATCTCTATGACGGAATGGGCAGAAATATTTATAACGGTGCTTTTCCAAAGGAATATCTTGACGATGTTGCTTATGCCGACTTTGAGGGTTACAAGTTCCCCGTGCCAAAGGAATATGACAAGTACCTTACTTTCCTCTACGGCGACTATATGGAGCTTGCACCGCTGTCAACAAGAATGGGTTGCCACGAAATTGCCCTCTGCGACATCGGAAAATATGACGGTTTCAAAATCCGCAAACCCGATTCTGAAAAATAATCAGCGTAAAACAGACCGATAAAGTAAATGTGACTTGACACTTACCTGTCGGTCTGCTATAATAATATAGCACATTTTGAGTGCTGTTGCGGAATCAGCCGAAGAGTAAGATTCGTCTGAAATTAAGCTCCGCCTCGGTTTCCCCACCGTGTAAAAATCGAGGGAATTTAAATTGATTATGCAAAAGCTGACACAATCATTTTCAACTTTCCATTTTCAATTTTCAATTTAATAAGCAGGTATGGCGGAATTGGCAGACGCGCATGGTTCAGGTCCATGTGAAAGCAATTTCATGCAGGTTCAAGTCCTGTTACCTGCACCAGTAAAGGTGGTTTTTTAACCACCTTTTATTTTTTGTCAAAGTTACTTGAAATGCCTTAAAAACGGCTTAAACACTGGGTTTTCGGGATTTCATAAATCTGGTTGGGTAATTTGAATTAAGTTAAAACAAGATAAAATGCAGTCAAACTTACTGTCAAATTTGCAGTCATTTTAGTTTGCCTGCCGATTTTCAGAGAAACAAGATAATATATTTTTAAATTTTATTACATCGTAACACAAAAGATTTTTTACTATTCAAATCTATCATATTCACATCTTCCATTAAAGAACAATCATCATTCCTAAAGAACTTAGCAAATTCAAAAGGTTTTAAAATACCTCCTTTAAGTCCTGTATAATTTTTCTTCTTAGTGTTGAGTTCATTGCTATACCTATCAAGTGAGCTTCTACTGTCGCTAAAGAAATTTCTTCATCCTCGATTGCTTTTGATAATACCCTTATGTATTTATTATAGTCAGGGTGCTTTACCGCTTCCTCGCTGGTAGGTGAAAAATATTCTTTAAACCATCATCACCTACAAAACTACATATTGTCATCTTAATACCTCTTTTCTATTTTAAATATGATTACTTTTCTATTAAAAAGTGTACCACATATAAATCACAA
>ENA-OQCP01000375-OQCP01000375.1-human-gut-metagenome-genome-assembly--contig:-NODE-375-length-20340-cov-4.024786_pt1 | contig 20340 bp, 18 predicted proteins | sample MGYA00242760_ERZ504583 | MGnify/ENA primary metagenome ERZ504583 (study PRJEB26092, sample SAMD00036308) | human gut metagenome | host: Homo sapiens | study: EMG produced TPA metagenomics assembly of...
CAAATCATTTTTTGTGTATGACAAAAAGACAGATTGCATATCTGCCTCATAAAGGAGTATAATGGTAACGCGATTTATGCAACCCGATACATGAAATCCCTATTTCTCTTTGGACGGAGGTGGATAGGATAATTTCGATTGTACCTGACAGGTGTCAGATACTTTTGTATGAGAAGCATGGTCTCTGTTTCGTTACCACCGTGTTTGAGATATGCCCTGCATATGTTTACTGCGATGGCGAAATTAATTTTATAGACGTGTTTGGTATTTTTAGATGTTTTTACCACAGCGTGAGAAGTCACTAATTCACAGAAATTATACAGAATCATACGGGCATTGATTTCCTGAAGGATTCCATCATACTTGCTGCGCCCCAGATCAATCAGGATGCCGTCCGTCTCATGAAGGAGCTTTATGGCATCGACTTTATCAAGCCCTTTGAGAAATTTTTTCTCAAAGGGCTTTTTAAATATTATTTGTATCAGGTATAATAAAACTGTCGAAGGCACAGTAATTCTGATAAGCCTGTTGCTTTTGAAAAAACAAAATAAAAATGTAACTTTGGGAGAATGAAAATGAATAACGAAATTATTATATCGCATATCAGTATGCCGTACGGAGTGTTGCATGATCAAAAATTGAATTCTGTTAAATGCGAAAATAATCAAATGATTTTACATTTGATATTAAAATATTTCCGCAGGATTATGTCGGCGATTGTTATAAACAGTACGAATGTTATAAGCATTGTGATATGATTGTGGCAATGAAAGAGGAGTCTTTTAACGATTTTAATTTTGTTTCGGCAACTGATAAAAACGGAAAATTTGAAGGTATTTCCTTGTCACAGGCTGAGTTTATTAATGCAATCAATAATGCTTATACAGCTGAATTTATAGATTGCTTTGCAAATAACAGCGAATTAAAAATTGAATTGAGTGTTAATTATTACGACGCTGAAAAGCAATATAGAAAATATCGAAAATTCAGTTTATGCAGTGTAGCACTCTATGCAGAAAAAGTGATTTGGAATTGGTATTGAATTAATAAAAAAATTTGAAAATATGAGACCGCAATGAGGCTGAAATTGTAAAGGTTTTTGCAATTGCGGTGGGGTGTTGTGTCGGCAATGAAAATGAAAGGACCTTACACTCGGCGGCGGTAATCACTTTATTGAAGTTGACAAATCATCTGACGGAACATATTTTCTTGTAATTCATTCGAGCAGCCGAAATCTCGGTAAACAGGTTGCGGAAATCTATCAGAACCTTGCCGTTGATTTGCACAAGGGCAAGAAGATTATTTCAGACAGAAAGATTATCTGCATGATGTTGAAATTTGTCAGCAGTTTGCAAAAAGAAATCGTGCCGAAATGGGAATAAAAATCCAAAAACAAGGAAAAGTGTGCCGAAATGGGAACAATATTTGATTTTTAAACTATTGTGTGCTATAATGAGAACACAATAAGTGCAGGTGATTTCAATGGTACAGAGAAAAGAATATCTTGAAAAGCTAATAGAATGGAAAGATGACGATGTTATCAAAGTGGTAACAGGCATAAGGCGATGCGGAAAATCCACACTTCTTATGCAGTATCAGGATTATCTGAAGTCAATCGGAATCGAAGAAAATCAGATTATTGCAGTAAATTTTGAAGAACTTGAATATGAAGAGCTTTGTGATTATAAGAAGTTGTACGCTTATATCAAGGACAGATTGGTTGCGGATAAAATCACATATATTTTCCTTGATGAAATTCAAAAAGTACCGAGTTTTGAAAAAGTAGTTGACAGCCTGTATGTAAAGCCAAACATAGATATTTATATTACGGGTTCAAATGCTTATATGCTCTCGGGAGATTTAGCTACACTTCTGACGGGGCGCTATGTTGAAATATCAATGTTGCCGTTATCATTCAGCGAATATATGCAATTGAGTGATAAGGACAAAGAAAGTGCATTCGCCGATTATATAAAATACGGCGGACTTCCGTTTGTGGCAACAATGGATAGGACAGATGATAAGGTTGATACCTATCTTGAAGGGATTTACAACACGGTAATTGTAAAGGATATTGAGGATCGACAGAAAAGACAGGAATCAAATTCTGATAAAAGGAAAATTAACGATATACCGCTGTTGAAAACTATTGCAAAATATCTTTCAAGTGTTATAGGCAGTCCCGTGTCATTGAGAGGCATAACAAATTATCTTGTGTCAAGCGGCAGAAAAATATCCGCCAATACTGTCAGCAATTATGTAGACGCTTTGATTGAATCATTTATCTTTTATCCGGCAGAGCGCTTTGATATTGTCGGAAAGCAATTGCTAAAGGCAAACAAAAAATATTATATGGTTGACTTGGGTATAAGAAATCATATTTTACCGAGAAAATATTATGACTTGGGATTTTCAGTTGAAAACATAGTGTTTTTTGAATTGCTCAGAAGAGGCTGTAAGGTGACAATAGGTAAATATCAAGAAAATGAGGTTGACTTTGTTGCCGAAAAGCGTGGCGAATTCACATACATTCAGGTTACCGCAGATATGGTTTCGGAAAGCACATTTGACCGTGAGATGAAACCTTTGTATGCCATTCAGGATAATTACGAAAAAATTGTTTTGACACTTGATAAACTGACTGTTGGCAACTATGACGGAATTAAGGTTGTCAATGTTATTGATTGGCTGTTAAACAAATAATCATATAAAATTACCGCATTGCCTTTATGATAACTCAAAAGCAATGCGGATTTTATATCACATATTAAACCACAATCTGACCGTTATAACACTCATGATTGCGGCGGTTAGGTCGGCGGTTATGGCGGCAAAGAGGGTGTGGCGAATTTTTTTGACACGGATACAGCCAAAGTACATTGCGATTGCGTAGAAGGTTGTTTCGCTTGAACCTGCGAGTACGGATGCTGTTCTGCCCGCAAAGCTGTCGGGACCGCAGGTTTTGTAAAGGGCTGTGAGGAGTGCGGTTGAACCGCTTCCCGAAACAGGGCGGAGGAGTACGAGCGGAACGATTTCTTTCGGAAACCCCAAAAATTCCGCTGTCGGCTGAATCAGTGAGCATATTGCGTCAATTGCTCCGCTTGACTGCAAAAGGTCAACGGCAAACACAAGTCCCATAATTGTAGGGGCAATGTTGTACAGAAGTTTTACTCCCTCTTTTGCTCCCAAGATGAATACATCGAATACGGGAACTTTTTTTATCAGCCCGAACACCACAACAATACACGCAAATGCCGGCATTACAAATTCCATTTGCTCACCACATTTCTCAAATTTTACCTTGCCTGATATTCAGCGTACAGGCAATCAGCAATGCCACCGTCAACGCACACGCAGAGCTTATCCAGACGGGAACGATAATTTCAAAAGGTGCAGAGCTTCCGTAGGATTGGCGGAGTGCGGCAAGCGTTGTGGGTAACAGCTGGAGTGACGCTGTGTTCATAACTACAAAAACAACCATTTCGTTGCTCGCAATGTCACGGCGGTCATTGAGCGTGTGCAGCTGTTCCATTGCTTTTAGTCCGAAAGGGGTTGCGGCATTGCCGAGTCCGAGCAGATTTGCACTGATATTCATGGTGATGCTTTGAAAGGCGTCACTTTTTTTATCAAGTCTCGGAAAAAGCGGACGGAGCAACGGTGCAAAGATTTTTGCAAAATGTTTGTCAAGCCGCTTTCGACTGCGATTTTCATAATTCCCGACCAAAGGCAGATTATGCCTGCCATTGTGAGAATAAGCTGTATTGATGACGCTCCGCTTTCGATGAGTGCGTTTGAAATGTCGGCGGTGTTGCCCATAAACAACGCACACAATACGCTCACGGCAATGAGTCCGCTCCAGATATAATTCAGCATTTTTACTCCTTTTGCTGCAATTAACGACAAAATGTACAATATTGTCATTTTTGTAATCAAATTATTTAATAAAATCGTTGACAAAAATCCCGAAAAATGGTAGTATAGGTAAAAATAGGGATTATGGTGAATTAAAAAATAGGGATTATGGTGAATTAAAATGATTTATACAAACTTTAGGGAAATTGATAAAGCAGGCAGAATTGTAATATCAAAGGATATCCGCAACCACCTCAACATTAAGCCGGGTGACATTCTTCACATTGAGGCTGACGATGAGTGCGTTACGATTAAAAAGGCAGAGAGCAAGTGCGTTTTTTGCAATACTCTTGATAATCTGATTGCATTCGGCGGAAAATATGTATGCAGAGATTGTGTTGAAAAGCTCAAAGGATGATATTGCTTTCGACTACTCTAAAATATACTTGACCGAATTTGAAATTATGATAACGGACGGTGTTTTTATATGGACAGAATTGACAAAATTAATTATTATCTTGACATTGCCGAAACTGTGCTTGAAAGGGGAACTTGCCTGCGCAGAAATTTTGGCGCAATCATCGTGAACAACGACCAGATTGTTTCAACAGGCTATACAGGCGCTCCGAGAGGCAGAAAAAATTGCTGTGATTTGGGATTTTGTATCCGTCAGGAACGCAACATTCCCCGTGGCGAGCGTTACGAACTTTGCAGAAGCGTTCACGCCGAGGCGAACGCTATTATTCATGCATCAAGAGAACAGATGATTGGCGCAACGCTTTATCTTGTCGGCAAGGAGATGTCAAACGGCGAGTATGTTCAGAACACATCTTCGTGTGCAATGTGCAAGCGTATGGTTATCAACGCAGGTATTGACAAGGTTATTGTCAGGAACAACAAAACCGATTTTACTGAAATTGATGTGAACGATTGGATTATGTCCGATGATTCGCTTGACGCACTCCGTGGCTATTGATATGAAAACACGGCTTTTTATAACCGATATCCGCAAAATCTCTTTTGACAGAGTCGGTGAGCTTTCTCCCGAAAGAGCGGAGCGTGTTCAAAGATGCCGCAGAGCTGACGATAAACTGCGTTGCATTGCAGGCGGATTGTTTATGAACAAATTTCTTGGCGGTGCAAAAATCACCGTGAATGAATTCGGCAAGCCCGAATGTGACAACGGACTTTGTTTCAATATTTCGCACAGCGGAAGTTATGTACTTTTTGCGTTGTCGGATTCCGAAGTCGGTTGTGATATTGAAGAAATTCGATTTCTCAAGGGCATAAGGCTTGGAAAAATTGTTTTCTGCGACAACGAGATGAAATTGCTCGGTAACGCTTTTGACAGGCTCGGCACATTTTTTTGAATTGTGGACAAAAAAAGAGGCACTCCTAAAATGTATGGGTGACGGATTTCACCGTGGCGCAAAAAGTGTTGATGTCAGCAACGGAAAATTCTCTGAAAATCAAACCGAATATTATATGAAACAATATAAATTTTCGGACTATGAAATCAGCCTTTGCAGTGTGCAAAATGATTTCCCGAAAGATGTTGAATTTATTACTTTATAAATATAAAGCCACGATTTTGAACCAACCTCCAAAATCATTAGATTTTTGGTCTGACTTTTTTGGGGGGTAATATCAATTTCGGGGCTTTTTTACATAAGAAATACAAAGCAAAACCCTGATTTTGTTAATATGCTTGTTATTGCTATTTTTAAATAATTGTGATACAATTTACTTTAATTAGTGCAGCAATCGGCTGCATATATTGTGTATGAAAAAATTCGGAACGGAAATATCCGTCTGCACACGGATGTTTTGCAATTTTCAGGGGGGACACTATGCCGACATTTACCAAGGCGGCTATCAAGCGACATTTATTTCGCTCTTGAATAAAAAGCCGTTGAATAAAATTACAGTCAAGGAAATTGTTGAAGAATGCGGAATTAACCGTAATTCTTTCTACTACCATTTTGACGACATTCCGTCGCTTCTTGAGGAAATTCTCGTTGAAGAGGCTGACAGATTTGTTGCGACCGAAACCGACAACAATACCTCTGTTTATGAAAGTCTGATTTCTGTAATTGACTATGCTTTTTCTAACAAGTCGGTGATTCAGCACATTTACAATTCTGCGAACAGAACTACATTTGATGTGTATCTCAACAGGATTTGTACTCACGCTATAAAAAGCTATTTTGACAAGCTTGAAATTACAAAAAATATTGCCGAAGATGACATTGACGCAATGATTATGTACTACAAGTGTCAGCTTGTCGGTTTTATTATCGACTGGCTCGGCGGAGGTATGAAATATGACCTCAAAATTAAGATGAAACGCATTTGTGAGCTGTTTGAGGGTTCAATGGAGTCTGCATTGGACAGATGTGCCAAAATCAATGCCTGATTGCTGTTTTATTGGTTAAAAATGAATATTTGCGCTTGCTTGCGTGTCTGAAATGCAGACGAATTTAACAAAATGTCTGATTTCCGTACAAATTTATTGCCGTGTCTAAATTCCTGACACGGCATTTTTTGTGTCTGTTTAAATTTTAACAAAGCTGTAATAGAATATATTACGGACAAAGGAAATACGGTTCACCTCTCGGATCGTTCCTTTGAATGCAGAGTGCAGTCTGCAAATCATATATGAAGGAGTATGAAATATGAAGTTAGGGAAAGCGGTTGTTAAAAGCCGTTTCGTAATCCTTATACTTGCCGTTGCGCTGATGATTCCGTCAGCCTTGGGAATGGCATTTACAAGGGTTAATTACGACATTCTTAGTTATCTTCCCGATAACCTCGACACAATCAAGGGTCAGGATTATCTGCTTGATGACTTTGGAAAGGGTGCTTTTTCATTCCTCATCTTTGAGAATATGGATGATAAGGATGTTGCGGCAACAGAGGAAAAAATCAAAGAAATTGACCATGTTGATACGGTTCTTTGGTATGACGATTTTGCCGACATCTCAATTCCAAAGGAAATGTTGCCCGACAAAATTTATGATGCGTTCAATTCGGGAAATGCAACAATGATGGCGGTATTCTTCGATACCTCAACATCAGCTGATGAAACAATGAACGCTATCGAAGAAATCCGTTCGGTTGCCGGTAAGCAATGCTTTGTTTCGGGTATGTCGGCAATGATTACGGATATGAAGAATATGTTTGAGGAACAGGAAATGACTTATGTTGCAATCGCTGTTGTTCTTGCGGTAATTGCAATGATGATATTTATGGATAACTGGATTATCCCGTTTGTGTTCCTTGCAAGTATAGCGGTTGCTATCCTCGTAAATATGGGCAGTAACTACTTTATGGGTGAGGTTTCATTCATTACCAAAGCGTTGGCGGCAGTCTTCAGCTTGCGGTAACAATGGACTACTCAATCTTCCTGTGGCACAGTTATGAAGAACAAAAGGGCATTTGTGAAAACCACAAGCAGGCAATGACTGTTGCAATTCACGAAACTGTCCGTTCCGTAATCGGAAGTTCAATCACAACGGTTGCAGGCTTTATCGCACTTTGCTTTATGACATTCACGCTCGGTCTTGACCTCGGTATTGTAATGGCAAAGGGTGTTATCCTCGGCGTTATCTCCTGTGTAACGGTTCTTCCGTCACTCATTCTTGTTCTTGACAAGCCTCTTGAAAAGACAATGCATAAGTCGCTTATTCCGTCAACAAAGAAGCTTGCAACAGGACTTGTTAAAATTTTCCCCGTATTTCTCGTAATGTTTGCGGCTCTTATTTATCCGTTCTATTCGGCATACAGCCAGACAAACAATGAGATTTACTATGATTTGTCGGAAAGTCTTCCCGAAGATATGGCAAATGTAATTGCCAACACAAAGCTTAAAGATAAATTCGGTGTCGGTACAACACATATGGTTCTTGTTGATTCTTCGCTTTCTGCAAAGGACGCAAGAAATATGACAAACGAGCTTGAAAAGGTTGACGGCGTAAAATATGTTCTCGGTCTTGAAAGCGTTGTAGGTTCGCTTGTTCCGGAAGATGTTCTTCCCGATTCAATCACAAGCGTTCTCAAAAACGATAAATGGGAGCTTATGATTATCAACTCTGAGTACAAAACAGCCACAGATCCTATGGCAAAGCAGATTGACGAGTTGAATAAAATCATTACAAAGTATGATAAAAACGGACTTCTCATCGGTGAAGCCGCTTGTACAAACGACCTTGTAAACATCACGACAGTTGACTTTCAGGTTGTAAATGCAATTTCTATTGTTGCAATCTTTATTATTATTGCGATTGTTGAAAAGAGTATCACACTTCCGATTATTCTTGTTGCGGTTATTGAGCTTGCAATCTTTATTAACCTCGGTATTCCGCATCTTATGGGCGAGTCGCTTCCGTTCATCACACCTATCTGTATAAGTACAATTCAGCTTGGTGCAACGGTTGACTACGCAATTTTGATGACGACACGATATAAGAAGGAAAGGTATCTCGGAAACGATAAACGCACCTCGGTTATTACGGCTCTTGAAACTTCAATTCCGTCAATTATCGTTAGTGCAATGGGACTCTTTGCCGCTACAATCGGCGTCGCATTCTACTCGGATGTTGACCTTATTTCATCAATCTGTAAGCTCCTTGCAAGAGGTGCTGTCATCAGTATGTTCTGCGTAACACTTATTTTGCCGGCAATGTTTATGCTGTTCGACAAGGTAATTGCAAAGACAACTCTCGGTTTTAAGCCGAAAAAAACATCAATTTCGGAGGCTGCTGTATAATGAAAAAGACTAACAAAAATAATAATCATAAATTTTTAAGCAAAAACTATATCAAGGGTGCTATTTCGGGTGCACTTGCACTCACGATTCTCTGCAGCGGAGTAGGCGTTGCCGCTTATTCTGCCGGTGCAGACAATACTGCACAGGCTCTCGGTGTTCAGACAGAAAGTACGGTTGAGGCTGTTAAGAAGGCAAGCACAACTAAAGAGGCTCTTAAAAAGTTCAGCAAAAATGAAACCGTTTATGTTATTGCCGACGCAAGCGGTGCGGCTAAGAAAATCATTGTAAGCGACTGGCTCAAGGGTGTAGATACAAAAGGTAAGGTAAAGGATGTTTCAAACCTCAAGGATGTTAAAAATGTTAAGGGCGATGAAACATACACGGTAAATGAAGACAACGCTTATGAGTGGGCTGCAAATGGTGATGACATCTACTATCAGGGAACAGGCACAACCGAACTTCCCGTAAAGCTCAAATTAAGCTACAAGCTCAACGGCAAAACTGTTTCTGCCGATGAAATTGCAGGCAAGAGCGGTAAGGTTACAATCCGCATTGACTATGAAAACACACAGAAGGAAAAGGTTAAGATTAACGGCAAGACAAAAGAAGTTAATGTTCCGTTCCTTATGCTTTCGGGTATGATTCTTGACGATGACAAATTCAAAAATGTTGAGGTTTCAAACGGCAAGGCTATCAATGACGGTACAAGAACAATCGTTGCCGGTTTTGCTCTTCCGGGTATGCAGGACAGCCTTGACATTGACAAGGATGAAATGGAAATCCCTGATTATGTTGAAATCACAGCAGACACAACCAATTTTGAACTTTCAACAACAATGACAGTTGCAATGAACGATATTTTCAACGATGTTGATTTTTCAAAGGTTGACGATAAGGTTGACGAGCTTAAGGATTCTCTTGATGAACTCGAGGACGCCGCAGAACAGCTTGTTGACGGTTCTTCACAGCTTTATGACGGCATCGGCACACTTCTTGACAAGTCAGGCACACTCATTGAAGGTATTGACAAGCTTTATGACGGTGCGGAACAGGTAAACAGTGGTGCAAAAAAACTTGACAGCGGTGCAGGCGACCTTTCAAGCGGTGCAAAGACACTTGATGACGGTGCGGCAAAGCTCAAAAACGGTGCGTCAAAGCTTGACAACGGTGCATCACAGCTTGACAGCGGTCTTGCAACACTTGCAGGCGGTGCGTCACAGGTTGACAACGGTGCGGCAAGTCTCAGCAGTTATGTTGCAACACTTGCGGGCGGTCTCGGCAAGCTTTCATCCAACAGCGCAACTCTAAACGGCGGTGCAGAACAGGTGTTTAACACACTTCTTTCAACTGCCGACACTCTGATTGCCACCTCAGGTCTTAAAGCCGACAAACTTACAATTAAAAACTATGACAGCGTTCTTGAAGGACTTATTTCATCACTCAGCGACGAAAATTCTCAGAAGCTCGCTTACAATACAGCACTTGAAACAGTAACGGCAACTGTAAACAGCCAGAAGGATGTTATCAAAACTGCCGTTGAGGCAACGGTAAGAAAGTCTGTTACGGAACAGGTTCTCGCAGCCGCAGGTCTTGGTATGACGGCAGATCAGTATGATGCCGCTGTTGCCGCAGGTCAGGTCAGCGAGGAAGTTCAGGCTCAGGTTTCTACTGCAGTTTCTACACAGATGAGTACATCTGCGGTTCAGGCTGCAATTGACAGCAACACAGCGTCACAGATTCAGAGTCTTATCGAAACAAATATGAACAGTGAAGAGGTTAAGAGTCAGATTCAGGCAGGTGTAGCAAAAGCTCAGGCAGGCAGAAAGTTACTTCAGGCTCTCAAAACTCAGCTTGACAGCTACAACACATTCTATCAGGGTCTGCTTTCATACACAGCAGGTGTTGATCAGGCTAACGAGGGCGCTCAGCAGATTCTCGCCGGCACATATACACTCAAGGACGGCACAAGCTCACTTGTAAGCGGTGCAGGTCAGCTCAAGAACGGTTCTTCAAGTCTTAAAAGCGGTACAAGCGAACTCAAGAGCGGTACTTCAACCCTCAAGGACGGTACATCAAATCTTAAAAGCGGTGTAAAGACTCTCAAAAACGGCACAAGCTCACTTTCAAGCGGTACTAAATCATTGTTTGAGGGTGTCGGTACTCTCAAAGACGGCAGTGCCGCACTTGTTGACGGTGTTAAACAGCTCAATGACGGTGCAATGACATTGTCCGAGGGTATGAAGAAGTTCAAAGAGGAGGGCATTGACAGTATTGTTGATGCCGCAAACGGTGATGTCAAGGATATTATCGACCGTTTCAAGGCTGTTCAGAAAGCATCAAAGAAGTACAACAACTACAGCGGTATTTCCGATGATATGGACGGTAAGGTTGACTTCATCTACAAGACCGATTCAATCGAGAAAAAGTAGCTTGATATATTTTAACAGCAAGACGAAAGGCTTATTTCCCTAACCCTTTCATACACAATATAAAAAGCAGTTATGTCGTTTGGCATAGCTGCTTTTTGCTTTGTATGTTGTTTTTTGTGAATTTCAAAACTTGAAAAAATTACAAATAATAAAACGAATTTCACCGCAAACAATACTATTGCGGCGATGAAAACGGGATGCCGAAACGCCGCTTTATTAATAAATTTAACGAGATTTAAAAGTTTTGAAAAGGAGAAAACAAATTATGTCAAGCAATAACAATCAGATTAATGTACCGCAGGCAAAGGAAGCCATGGAACGCTTTAAGATGGAATGTGCCAACGAAGTAGGCGTAAACCTCAAACAGGGATATAACGGCGACATTTCTGCAAGAGAAGCAGGTTCTGTAGGCGGTCAGATGGTTAAAAAGATGATTGAGTCTTACGAAAACAGTATGAAATAAGCTTTAAAACCGATTTTCAGGGGCATATGCTATGGTGTTAGCTGTATGTCCCTATTTTTCGCCCACAGGCTTATTATGGACGATTCAGAGCATAAAAACAGGACTGCACATTCGCACAGTCCTGCAATTGTCGATTATCAGATGTTTACAATATCAACATTAACTTTCAGATGTTCGGGAAGTGTTTCCTGCTTGAAAAACATTGACATATACCATGGATAATATATTATGCCGTTTTCAATTTTCAAATTGCCCTTGCAGAACACAATACCGCTGTTTATGTTCCAACTCTGCTTTGCAATCAAGTTATCCAATGCCTTGTGTTTTGTGTAGTCATTGCCCGACTTAATTTCAATCGGTACGGCTGACTTCCCTTTTTGAACGATAAAATCAATTTCACCGATATTCTTCTTATTGAAATATCTTAAAAGAAATCCGTTTGAAACAAGCTCCTGAGCAAATACATTTTCAAGAATACTTCCCATATTAACGGACAAATCTCCCGACAGTATGTCAAACTGAATGTTTCCCATTGATGCGGCACAAAGCAGTCCAGTATCACACAAGAACAGTTTAAAAAGATTGTTCTGTAGGTTGAGCTCAAGCGGCAGTACTGGTTCGGTTATGTTGTAACAGGGGAGAGCAACTCCTGCGTCTGCAAGCCAGTTGAAACTTGTTTCGTATCTCAACATTCGTGCAGAATTTTTAATATCGGAAAGTGTAAATCTTCTGTTCCTGTCATTAAGCTGAGCGGGAATTAAATCAAAAATGCTTTTTATCTTCTCTTTGTTGTTGTCGGAATATTTTGAAATATCCTGTCTGTACAAGTCGAGAATATCTTTCTGATTTTTCAGGACCTCGCCTATGTCTTTTGTATCAACAAATTTCTGTACAACCGCAGGCATTCCGCCGACAATAATATAGTATTGAAAAAGTTTCAACAATGATTGATGAACAGCTTCCGTAACCGTTTCTTTGTTGTTGTAACATTTCTTTAAATATTCTATCGTTTGTGGCTGAATACCGTTTGCAGTTGCAAATTCTTCAAAATCAAGCGGATACATACGGTAGTTTTCTTCATAACCGACGGGATAGGACTTTACTTCTTTATATCTTACTCCGAGAAGTGAACCCGATTCAATGTAATCAAACTGTCCGTCATCTACAAGGAATTTAATTGCCGTTCTCGCAGACGGACATTCCTGTATTTCGTCAAAGAAAATCAAAGTATCTCCCTTTACCAAGGGCTTTTGTGTGTATGCTGTAAGGTTAATCAGTATTGTTTCAGCATTCAAATCCCCATCGAATATTTTTACGGCATCGGGATTTGTGATTGAAGTTTATCTCAATAAAGTTTGAATAATTTTCTTCTGCAAATTTCCTTATAATATATGTTTTGCCGATTTGCCTTGCTCCTGTAATGAGCAGAGCTTTTTTATCGGGTGTATTTTTCCATTTTACTAAATGTTCATAGGCTTTTCTTTGAAGCATAAAATCACCTCTTAATTGTAGTGTAACATTATTCTTGAAAATATTCAATCATTTGTAACGAAATTCTTGATTTTTCAAGTCTATTTGTAACATTGTTCTAAACAGAGTGATTTAGAGCATAAAAAACAGGACTGCACATTCGCACAGCCCTGAAAATTGAATTGTTAAATTGATTAAGCCTCGGCTCTGTTGATTGCGTTGAGAACACCGAGTACCGACGCAACATTGACATTTGAGTCAATGCCGATGCCGAAGATACTTTTTCCGTCAGGCTTTTTGAGTTCGATATATGAAACAGCCTTTGAGTCTGAACCCTGAGAAATTGCGTGCTGGCTGTATGAGATGAACTCATACTTGTCAAGACCGACCTTTTTGATTGCATTGAAGAATGCGTCAATAGGTCCGTTGCCGACACCGCTGAGAGAAACCTCTTCGTTGCCGTTAATCTTCATCTTGCCCTTGAAGTGAACATAATCATTGCCGTTTTCGCTCTCTTCGTAAATCTTTCTGCTTGAGAGAACATATTTCTGCTTATGCTCAAGATAATTCTTCTCGAACACCTCAAACAACTCTTTCGGAATAAGCTCTCTGCCAAGCTCCTCGCATTTTGCCTGAACAAGCTTTGAAAATTCGGGATGCATTCTCTTCGGAAGGTCATAACCGAAGTTGTTGTTCATAACAAAAGCCGCACCGCCCTTACCGGACTGTGAGTTGATTCTGATAATCGGCTCGTACTCTCTGCCGACATCGGCAGGATCAATCGGAAGATACGGAATTTCCCAGTAATCAGTTCCGCTTTCCTTCATATATTTCATACCCTTGTTGATAGCGTCCTGATGTGAGCCCGAGAATGCAGTAAATACAAGCTCGCCGATATATGGCTGACGAGGATCTATCTTCATATTTGTGCAGCGCTCGTAGATTTCACGGAGCTTGGAAGATTTGAAAAGTCAAGCTTAGGATCAACGCCCTGTGTGAACATATTAAGTCCCATTGTAACGATATCCATATTACCTGTACGCTCACCGTTGCCGAAGAGTGTACCCTCAACTCTTTCAGCACCTGCAAGCAATGCAAGTTCGCCTGCGGCAACACCGCATCCACGGTCATTGTGTGGGTGGATACTGATGATAGCGGCGTCACGGTGTTTAAGATTTCTTGCAAAGTATTCAATCTGATCTGCATATGTGTTCGGTGTGCACATCTCAACAGTATTCGGAAGATTGACAATCAACTTGTTTTCGGCAGTTGAACCGAGTGCCTCGATAACCCTGTCGCAGATTTCAACAGCGTTTTCAGGCTCAGTACCGCTGAAGCTTTCGGGAGAATATTCAAATCTAAAGTTTGTATCTCCGTCATATTCATCCGTAAGCTGTTTAATAAGCTTTGCACCGTCAACGGCAATTTTGATTACACCGTCCATATCTGTTTTGAAAACAACTTTTCTTTGGAGAGTTGAAGTTGAGTTATAGAAATGAACGATAACATTCTTAGCACCCTTAACAGCCTCAAAAGTTTTTCTGATAAGATGCTCTCTTGCCTGAACAAGAACCTGAATTGTTACATCATCGGGAATGTGGTTGTTTTCGATAAGCTCACGGCAGATTTCATATTCTGTTTCTGACGCACTCGGAAAACCGATTTCGATTTCCTTAAAGCCCATATCGCAAAGTGCGTGGAAAAATTCGAGCTTTTCTTCAAGGTTCATAGGATCGACAAGCGCCTGATTACCGTCACGAAGGTCAACACTGCACCAGATCGGTGCTTTTGTTATAGTATTGTTTGGCCACTGTCTGTCCGGCAGATTAATCTGCTTAAAGGGAATGTACTTTTCAAATGATGGTTTCATATAATAACCTCCTGTTAAATAGCACAAAAAAATCGCCCCCCTAAACAAAGGGACGAATAAAATCCGTGGTACCACCCGTATTCAAGAACACATCACTGTGTTCTCCTTAAAGACTTCTGACAAAGTCCCGACCGATAACGCAGTCTTGCGTTTCGCATTACATATATATAGTATATACACTTCACACGAAAAACTCGGGGATGAGCTATCCATACAATGTTCCATGCTGACTCACACCAACCGTCAGCTCTCTTTGCCGGTTCATTTGCATCTTGTTCCGTCAATGTTTTTAAGGGGATTCATTTGTTAATACTATTATATATATATACCCATTCTTTGTCAAGAAAATTGTTTTGAAAATCTGTCGAATAAAGTTTATTTTTTAAAAAAGGGTGTATAATAGTGAATTTTGGGATAAAATAAACAACAAGTGAGTTTAAAATGTAGAAATTGCCGATAATGTAAAAAAGATAAAAAAATTGTCAAAAAGGGGTTTACAAAAGAGGGAAGTGCTGATATAATATCAACTGTTGCGCTGAGAGGCGAGGCAGACAAGAGAAAACACAGACGGTGAAAGAGTGTTAGAACGCACGGAAGTGGAGAGTCAACATTCAGAAAGTAATCGAAAGTGTTGCTCGGTTTTGATTTTAAAAGCTGAAAAAACTTTTAAAAAAACTTTTAAAAAGTGCTTGACAAAATCAACAACGTAGTATAATAGCTCTTGCACTGCTGAGGTGAGCGACTTCAAATGAAGGAAGCAAACAAGCCTTGAAAGTGCGTAGGACCTTGAAAATTGAACAACGAGAAAATAGTAAAGAAACCCGTAATGACTTTGAGGAAAGCTCAAAGAATTACAGTGAGATGTACACTAAAAAGCATCAGGAATTACGGATATAGTCAGTGACATATTCGTCAATGAGCGATTAAAGCTCTGAAATTGATTTGAACGGTCGAAAGACTGTTGAGATACAAATTTTAGAGAGTTTGATCCTGGCTCAGGACGAACGCTGGCGGCGTGCCTAACACATGCAAGTCGAACGGAACTGTTTTGAAAGATTTCTTCGGAATGAATTTGATTTAGTTTAGTGGCGGACGGGTGAGTAACGCGTGAGTAACCTGCCTTCAAGAGGGGGATAACATTCTGAAAAGAATGCTAATACCGCATGATATATCGGAACCACATGGTTTGATATCAAAGATTTTATCGCTTGAAGATGGACTCGCGTCCGATTAGTTAGTTGGTGAGGTAACGGCTCACCAAGACCGCGATCGGTAGCCGGACTGAGAGGTTGAACGGCCACATTGGGACTGAGACACGGCCCAGACTCCTACGGGAGGCAGCAGTGGGGGATATTGCGCAATGGGGGCAACCCTGACGCAGCAACGCCGCGTGAAGGATGAAGGTTTTCGGATTGTAAACTTCTTTTATTAAGGACGAAAAATGACGGTACTTAATGAATAAGCTCCGGCTAACTACGTGCCAGCAGCCGCGGTAATACGTAGGGAGCAAGCGTTGTCCGGATTTACTGGGTGTAAAGGGTGCGTAGGCGGCTTTGCAAGTCAGATGTGAAATCTATGGGCTCAACCCATAAACTGCATTTGAAACTGTAGAGCTTGAGTGAAGTAGAGGCAGGCGGAATTCCCCGTGTAGCGGTGAAATGCGTAGAGATGGGGAGGAACACCAGTGGCGAAGGCGGCCTGCTGGGCTTTAACTGACGCTGAGGCACGAAAGCGTGGGTAGCAAACAGGATTAGATACCCTGGTAGTCCACGCTGTAAACGATGATTACTAGGTGTGGGGGGTCTGACCCTTCCGTGCCGGAGTTAACACAATAAGTAATCCACCTGGGGAGTACGGCCGCAAGGTTGAAACTCAAAGGAATTGACGGGGGCCCGCACAAGCAGTGGAGTATGTGGTTTAATTCGAAGCAACGCGAAGAACCTTACCAGGTCTTGACATCCAACTAACGAAGTAGAGATACATTAGGTGCCTTTCGGGGAAAGTTGAGACAGGTGGTGCATGGTTGTCGTCAGCTCGTGTCGTGAGATGTTGGGTTAAGTCCCGCAACGAGCGCAACCCTTGCTATTAGTTGCTACGCAAGAGCACTCTAATAGGACTGCCGTTGACAAAACGGAGGAAGGTGGGGACGACGTCAAATCATCATGCCCCTTATGACCTGGGCTACACACGTACTACAATGGATGTTAACAGAGGGAAGCAAGACAGCGATGTGGAGCAAACCCCTAAAAACATTCTCAGTTCAGATTGCAGGCTGCAACCCGCCTGCATGAAGATGGAATTGCTAGTAATCGCGGATCAGCATGCCGCGGTGAATACGTTCCCGGGCCTTGTACACACCGCCCGTCACACCATGGGAGCCGGTAATACCCGAAGTCAGTAGTCCAACCTCGTGAGGACGCTGCCGAAGGTAGGATTGGCGACTGGGGTGAAGTCGTAACAAGGTAGCCGTATCGGAAGGTGCGGCTGGATCACCTCCTTTCTATGGAGACCAAATCAGATGAAACAAGCTGATTTAAATTCCAAGGTCAGCATTACGAAAGATTTCTTTCAAAACTCGTTGTTTAATTTTCAGGGTCCTGCCCGAGATATACGGGGGTATAGCTCAGCTGGGAGAGCACCTGCTTTGCAAGCAGGGGGTCAGCGGTTCGATCCCGCTTATCTCCACCATGAAAAGCAACAGCTTTTCAACAACGGCTTAAGAAATAACGAGCCAAACCAATATGGCTTATAGCTCAGCCGGTTAGAGCGCACGCCTGATAAGCGTGAGGTCGGTGGTTCGAGTCCACTTAAGCCCACCATATAGAAGAGCCGAGGTTCGTAGCCCGAAAATAACGACCGGCGAGGACTAAGATGTGAAAATCACGCAAGTGATTGAAACATATTAGACGAGTGGGAGTTATTTGAGGAGAAGCGAAGAATAACGAGGCTTGACATCATCAAGTCTAAAATCTCTTCTAAAAAGCACCTTGAAAACTGAATAAAGAAGCAGATAAAGCGAGAAAAGTATTAGTTATACAGGTAAACAAACTCAAATGATAATTTGAATGCGTAAACCATAGGTAAAAAATACTACAATTAAGCTTAAGGGTAATAAGAAGATTAGTTATAAAACTAAAGGCTTATTAAACTGCGAAAAGAGTAATTAACATTACAAGAAAAAGAAGAACCAAAGATATCTCATAATGGTCAAGCTACAAAGAGCACAAGGGGAATGCCTTGGCACCGAGAGCCGAAGAAGGACGTGACTAACTGCGATAAGCTGCGGGGAGCCGTAAGTAGGCTTTGATCCGCAGATTTCCGAATGGAGCAATCCGGCAAGAGGAAAGTCTTGTCATCATATACTGAATACATAGGTATATGAGGGGAACCGCCTGAACTGAAACATCTAAGTAGGGCGAGGAAGAGAAATCAACTGAGATTCCGTAAGTAGTGGCGAGCGAACGCGGAAGAGGCCAAACCGAGAGTAGTAATACTTTCGGGGTTCGGACAGAATACGGCATTGTAAAGGTTTAGTGGAATGGAATGGGAAGTCCAACCGAAGAAGGTGAGAGTCCTGTACACGAAAAGCCTGAACAGCATCTGTATCCAGAGTACCGCCGGACACGTGAAACCCGGTGGGAATATGGGGGGACCATCCTCCAAGCCTAAATACTACTCGGTGACCGATAGTGAAGAAGTACTGTGAAGGAAAGGTGAAAAGTACCCCTGACGGGGAGTGAAAAAGAACCTGAAACCTTGTGTTTACAAGCACCGAAAGCTCATCAAAGAGCGATCGGGTACCTTTTGTAGAATGGTCCGGCGAGTGAATGTAACCGGCGAGGTTAAGCACTTAAGGTGTGAAGCCGCAGCGAGAGCAAGTCTGAATAGGGCGTATGAAGTCGGTTGTATTCGACCCGAAACCGGGTGACTACCCATGGTCAGGTTGAAGTAAAGGTAAAACTTTATGGAGGACCGAACCGACTCCCGTTGAAATGGTAGCGGATGAACTGTGGGTAGCGGAGAAATTCCAATCGAACCCGGAGATAGCTGGTTCTCTCCGAAATAGCTTTAGGGCTAGCCTTGAAATAGATTACCGGAGGTAAAGCACTGAATTGGCTAGGGGCCGAGAGGTTACTGAACCTTATCAAACTAAGAATGCCGGATAATCGTTTTTCAGGAGTCAGACAGTGGGAGATAAGTTTCATTGTCAAAAGGGAAACAGCCCAGACCCACAGCTAAGGTCCCCAAGTATAGTTAAGTGGAAAAGGATGTGGAATTGCACAGACAACCAGGATGTTGGCTTAGAAGCAGCCACTCATTAAAAGAGTGCGTAATAGCTCACTGGTCGAGTGACTCTGCGCCGAAAATTTAACGGGGCTAAACTATACACCGAAGCTTGGGATACATCTAATGTATGGTAGGAGAGCGTTCTGTATGGGGAGAAGTCGTAGCGAAAGCGGCGGTGGACTGTACAGAAGTGAGAATGCCGGAATAAGTAGCGAGAATTAAGTGAGAATCTTAATGGCCGAAAGTCTAAGGTTTTTGGAGGAAGGTTCGTCCGCTCCAAGTAAGTCGGGAGCTAAGGTCAGGCCGAAAGGCGTAGCCGATGCACATACGGTTGATATTCCGTAACCATCTGTAATTTAAGCAAAGGGACACTTCAAAAGGGTGTGACCCGGGCGTGGTTGACCCGGGCGTAAGGGACCGAAATTAGAGTAGGGAAGCACACTTGGCTGAAGGCGAGAAAAGCTTTGCGTATAGAAGCAGATGCCCGTACCGCAAACCGACACAGGTGGACAGGAAGAGAATTCTAAGGCCAGCGGGAGAAGGGTAGTTAAGGAACTCGGCAAATTGACTCCGTAACTTCGGAATAAGGAGTGCTCGAAAGAGCCGCAGAGAATAGGCCCAGGCGACTGTTTAGCAAAAACACAGGTCTCTGCCAAATCGAAAGATGAAGTATAGGGGCTGACACCTGCCCGGTGCCGGAAGGTTAAGAGGAGGAGTGAGAGCTCCGAATTGAAGCCCCGGTAAACGGCGGCCGTAACTATAACGGTCCTAAGGTAGCGAAATTCCTTGTCGGGTAAGTTCCGACCCGCACGAATGGTGTAACGATCTGGCACTGTCTCAACTACCCACCCGGCGAAATTGTAGTACCGGTGAAGATGCCGGTTACCTGCGGCAAGACGGAAAGACCCCATGGAGCTTTACTGTAGCCTGATATTGGGTTTCGGAAATCTATGTACAGGATAGGCGGGAGACTAGGAAACATGAGCGTCAGCTTGTGTGGAGTCGATGTTGGGATACCGCCCTTAGGTTTCTGGAATTCTAACCTGCGGCCGTGAATCCGGTCGGGGGACATTGTCAGGTGGGCAGTTTGACTGGGGCGGTCGCCTCCGAAAAGGTAACGGAGCGCTCAAAGGTTAGCTCAGCACGGACGGAAACCGTGCCTCTGAGTGTAAACGCAAAAGCTAGCCTAACTGCGAGGGTG
>ENA-OQCP01000376-OQCP01000376.1-human-gut-metagenome-genome-assembly--contig:-NODE-376-length-20296-cov-2.343002_pt1 | contig 20296 bp, 22 predicted proteins | sample MGYA00242760_ERZ504583 | MGnify/ENA primary metagenome ERZ504583 (study PRJEB26092, sample SAMD00036308) | human gut metagenome | host: Homo sapiens | study: EMG produced TPA metagenomics assembly of...
CAAATCCTTCAGGGTATGGTTGTCGGAATTGCCAATATTATTCCTGGCGTAAGCGGCGGAACTATGATGGTCGCTATGGGCTTATACGACAAACTGATCCATGCCATTACACATCTGAAAAGCGAATTTAAAGAAAGCCTTAAGTTACTGATCCCTGTTTTTGCAGGAGCCGGAATTGCCATTGTTGCGCTGTCAAGACTGTTTGAGTTTTTACTTACCTCATATCCAATTCCCACAAACCTTGCATTTTGCGGACTGATTGCAGGAAGCCTTCCATTTATCTTCAAAAAAGTAAAAGGCCACACTGTAACCGTAGATAAAATAATCCCGTTTCTGATTTTCTTCGGTATTGTTATTTTCATGGCGCTTCTGGGAAAACAGGCAGAAACAGTGTGGAGAAGAATTCGCTGTGGCACAGGCAAAGATGAAACGCCGCACAGAATGCATTGCACTGCAAAAAGAGGCAGAATCCAGTCAGAAAAAGGATCAGGAACAGCTTCAGCGTGTGCGGAGTTGCCTTGAAGTCCTGCAAAGTGACCGGAAAAGATGGAATGAAAAGGAAGAGAAACTGCTGGAAACTCTGGAGCAGCAGAGAAAAGAAATAAGTCGGCGGATCAGTTTGAGAATATTGCAGAGATTTCATTCACAGAAAAACAATTCCTGGAAATCCTGACAGATACAGAAAAACAACTTTGGGTTCGTTCGATGCAGGAACAGCGTTATTGGAAAGAAAAACAGGAGACGTTAGAAAAGCAGAAACGGAACCTTCTTGCGCAGAAAGAAGAGTTACAGAGAATCCAGCTGGAAATCCAGGCAGAAACGCAGAAAATAGAGCAGAGAGAAAAAACAATCCGCGAGAAGGAATTGCTGGAAGCAAAACGAAAGGCGGAGCAAAAGGCACTGCAGGAAAGAATTCAGGAAAAAGAAACCAAACTGGCGGGAAAAGAAGAAAAAGAACTGCTGGAGCATATCAAAGGATGGGAGACGCAGAAAGAACAGCGGAAAGCGGCGCAGAAAACGGCAAAAGAAGAACTGGACGCTGTGCAGAAAAAGCTGACGGAAGTACAGGCGGCTTTTGCGGCCATCCAGACGCTGGAAGCAGCGGATGAGGAAGCGGATTTACAGGGGCAGCAGCTCCCTTCAGAAACGGAGCTGCAGGAGAATCTTGAGATGCTTTCCGGGCGGAAGCAGGAACTGGATCAGCGTTACAACGAACAGTATCATGCGGCAAATACGAATCAGAACGTATACCAGGCTGTGCAAACGCAGCAAAGCCAGATGCAGGAGGTAGAGGAAGAATATAAATGGGTCAACGCGCTTGCGGATACCGCAACGGGAAATGTGACCGGAAAGCGGAAGATTGATTTGGAAACGTATGCGCAGATGGCGTATTTTGACCGGATTCTGCGCAAAGCCAATGTGCGTTTCCTGACGATGAGCCAGGGACAGTATGAGCTAAAACGGCAGGAAGACGGCGGAAATATAAAAGAGCAAAGCCGGACTGGAACTGAATGTGATTAACACTATAACGGGACGGAGCGAAGTGTCCGCACGCTTTCCGGCGGAGAATCTTTCCAGGCTTCCCTTTCCCTGGCGCTTGGGCTGTCGGATGAAATCCAGTCGTATGCGGGCGGCATTCAGTTAGACTCTATGTTTGTGGATGAAGGTTTTGGATCGCTCGATGCAGAGTCTCTGAACCAGGCCGTAAAAGCACTGGAAGGTCTGGCAGAAGGAAACTGTCTGGTCGGAATTATTTCTCACGTACCGGAGTTAAAAGACAGGATTGAGAAAAAAATTGTTGTGACGAAAAACCGGAGCGGGATGGAGTAGGCAGCCGGGCTGTGATAGAATAAACGGCACAATCTGAAAATGCACCAGAAGTGTAAAAAGTGAAAAAGAAAATGTTACAGCTTGCGGGTTGCCAGTGAGCTGTAACAAGAATGCAGCAAGAGATCAGCTGGATTCGAGAGAATTCCTTGTCAGAAGGAATAGGAAATGCTATAATGGGTCCGTTGGGCAAAAAAAGTTGAACGAACAGAGCAAATCCGGCGAACTTGTGCCGGCTGCCATAGAATGGAGGAAACAAATGAAAACATCAGATTTTTATTATGATCTGCCAAAAGAACTGATTGCACAGGATCCGCTGGAAGACCGCAGCGCTTCCCGCCTGATGCATCTGGATAAAACGACAGGTGAATATAAGCATGGTCATTTCCGTGATATTCTGCAGTATCTGAAACCAGGCGACTGTCTGGTCATCAATGATACGAAGGTAATTCCGGCGCGTCTTTATGGTTCCAAAGTCGGAACGGATGCGGCAATTGAGATTCTTCTTTTAAAGAGAAAAGAAAACGACATCTGGGAAACGCTGGTAAAACCGGGCAAAAAATGCAAGGTCGGAACCGTAATCTCCTTTGGAGACGGAATTCTGACAGGCGAAGTAGTCGATATCGTGGATGAAGGAAACCGCCTGATCAAGTTTCACTATGAAGGCATTTTTGAAGAAATTCTGGATCAGCTTGGTGAAATGCCGCTGCCGCCATATATCACACATAAACTGCAGGACAAGAACCGTTATCAGACGGTATACGCAAAACACGAAGGCTCCGCAGCAGCTCCGACCGCCGGACTGCACTTTACAAAAGAGCTTCTGCAGCAGGTACAGGATGCCGGTGTAAAGATCGCCCATGTAACCCTGCATGTCGGCCTTGGCACCTTCCGTCCGGTGAAAGTGGAGGATGTCACCCAGCATCACATGCACTCTGAGTTCTATGTGGTAGAAGAAGATCAGGCAAAACTGATCAACGATACGAAAGCAGCAGGCGGCCGTGTGATCGCAGTCGGAACAACGAGCTGCCGTACTCTGGAGTCGGCAACCGGCGAGGACGGCATTTTAAAAGCCGGAAGCGGCTGGACCGAGATCTTTATCTATCCGGGTTACCGCTTCAAGATGATCGACGGACTGATCACCAATTTCCATCTGCCGGAGTCCACACTGGTGATGCTGGTATCGGCACTGGCTGGAAAAGAGCATATTATGGCAGCTTATGAAGAGGCTGTGAGAGAAAAATACCGCTTTTTCTCCTTCGGCGATGCATGATGATTGAATAAAAAATTCGTTTATGACAAAAATACGATGCTGAAAGAAAACGACCATATAGGAACACCCGCGAAGCCCTATATGGTCGCTTTTTGTCCAGCGAATCTTCTAAATCTTTCTTTTTCCCTGCCGAAAAACAGAAGATTTTATTAAGGTTTCTGAAAACGAGCGGAACTGGGTTGTGTCAGGGAATGTTTTTGCGTATACTGATACGTGTTTGAGACAAGGGAGGACGGATTTTGAAGAGAGACGAGAGAAGAAAGTTTCCATACTATGGTATCCTGCCGCTAATTCTGACGCTGACAGCGAATTTTATCGCTTATTTTGGAACGCGGCCGTTTACCAGTTCGTGGAAACATTACAATATAGAAACGGTGCTGGACCAGCAGATCCCGGTGATCCCGTGGACGATCGTGATTTATTTTGGCTGTTATCTGGTCTGGATTGTAAATTATCTGATTGCCGCAAGCAGAGAGAAAGAATTTGTCTGGCGGTTCTTTGCAGCAGATGTTCTGGCGCGGCTTGTCTGTATGGCATTTTATCTGCTGCTGCCGACAACGAACGTAAGGCCGTCGATCCCGGAACAGGGATTCTGGAATCAGATGCTTGCGTTGCTCTACCAGATGGATGCGGCGGACAATTTGTTCCCATCGATTCACTGCCTGAACAGCTGGTTCTGCTATATCGCAGTCCGTGGAAGACGGGAGATTCCGCGCTGGTATCAGCGGTTCTCTTTCTGGGCGGCACTTGCCGTGTTTGTCTCTACACTGACGACAAAGCAGCATGTGATTGCAGATGTGATTGGCGGAGCGCTTCTGGCAGAAGTGACGTGGCAGATCGCGGGACGCACGCATCTTGGGGCCTGGTATGGCATGATATTGGAACGAAGGAGGTGGAAACGCCGTGCAGAGTAAGAAAAAAATGATCGTGAATTCCGTTTTTCTCGTTGTGATTTTTGCGTTGACGATATACGGTGTTTTCCACGGCGAAGACCTTGGCGCAATGATGGAAGCAATGCGGCGCGCAGATGTGCGGTGGCTGCTGCCGGGACTGCTCTGTGTCGTGTTTTTTATCTGGGGAGAATCGATCATCATCTGGTACATGATGCATTCCTTCCAGATTCCGGTGAAGAGGCGGACATGTTTTCTGTTTTCTTCCGTCGGATTCTTTTTCAGCTGTATCACACCGTCCGCAAGCGGCGGCCAGCCGATGCAGCTCTACTATATGAAAAAGGAGAAAATATCTCTTCCGGTATCAACGGTAATTCTGATGATCGTCACGATCACTTACAAAGCGGTGCTGGTCGTGGTGGGACTTGGGCTTGTTCTGTTCGGACAGGGCTTCCTGCACCGGTATCTGACGGAAATCCTTCCGGTTTTCTATCTGGGAATCGGTCTGAATGTCTTCTGTGTCACAGCCATGCTCATTCTGGTTTTTCATCCGGCGCTTGCGCGGACAATTCTGGTTTTGGGACTGAAAATCGTGGAAAAACTGCATTTGATGAAACGAAAAGAAAGCCGCCTGAAAAAACTGGAAGCTTCCATGGAAGTCTACCAGAATACGGCAGCGTATCTTGGCACCCACAAAATGGTGCTGGTCAATGTCCTTGCGATTACCTTTGCACAGAGGTTTGCTTTGTTTGCAGCAACATGGTTTGTATACCGCGCCTTCCATTTATCAGGCGTTTCCTTTATTGCCATTGTGCTGCTGCAGGCGGTCATTTCCGTATCGGTTGACATGCTGCCGCTTCCGGGAGGAATGGGAATCAGCGAGACACTGTTCCTGAAAATTTTCCCGCCGGTCTTTGGAAGCACGCTGCTTCTTCCGGCAATGGTGCTTTCCAGAGGGCTCGGCTACTACGGGGAACTGCTGGTGAGTGCAGTCTTTACCATCGTCGCACAGCTTACGATCGGGAATACGAAAAGAGAAAAAAGAGGGGGAACTACATATGATAGGGTTCTATGATTATACCGTAATATTAACATATATCAGCTTTGCATCGTCCATCAGCGGCATTTTTCTTGCAACGCGGGGGCACTTTAACTGGGCGATTTTTTGTCTTGCTTTTTCCGGACTGTGCGATATGTTCGATGGAAATTGCGCGGACGAAGAAAAACAGGACAGAAGATGAAAAGCGGTTCGGCATTCAAATCGATTCGCTCTGCGATGTGGTCTGTTTCGGTGTCTTTCCGATCGTGCTCTGCTATGAGCTTGGCATGACACATTTTTACAGCATTCCGATTCTTATTTTCTACGGTCTTGCGGGCGTGATCCGTCTGGGATATTTTAACGTGATGGAAGAGAAGCGTCAGAATGAAACTTCGGAGAACCGGAAATATTACCAGGGACTGCCGATATCTCGATGTCAGTAGCTCTGCCGCTGCTGTTCGTCTTTGCACCGCTCTGCCGCGGATACTTTCTGATCTGGCTGCATCTGCTGGTGCTGGCGGTCGGCGTTCTGTTTATCACGGATTTCCGCTTCCGCAAGCCGACGAATAAAGAGCTTGCTGTGCTGGTAGCGGTCGTTGGAGTGGCTGTGCTCCGCGGACTTCTGATCTGGAAGGGAGGAAGAACGATTTGAGACTCTGCGCTTATCCTTACCGAAAACAGGGGAAAAATCATCCAAAGCTTGATCTGATCCGCGAGGAAAATGATCTGCAGGACCGTTTTCTGCACATGATGTACAGCCATACCGCCGGAAGAGCCGCGATGCAGCCGCTGGTTCAGCCATTTGTATCTCGTGCGGCAGGCTGCTTTCTGGAAAGCCGCTTATCGGTGCCGCTGGTTGCACCGTTTGTAAAGAAAAATCATATTTCACTGAAGGAATGTACCGCAAAGCAGTTTATCTCGTTCAATGATTTCTTTGTGCGGAAGCTGAAAATGGATGCACGTCCGTTTTCCAATGCGCCGCAGGATTTTATCAGCCCGTGTGATGCGCGGCTTACGGTTTATCCGATTCATGAGAACGGGAAGTTTGAGATCAAGAACACAGAATATACGCTGGAACAGCTTCTGCGCGACCGGAAGCTGGCAAAACGGTATGAGGGCGGAACGTTATTTCTGTTTCGGCTTTCCGTGGACGATTATCACCGGTATCTCTTTGTGGATGACGGCGTCTGTTCGACGGAACGGCGGATTGAGGGTGTGCTCCACACGGTCAATCCGGCGGCGAATGATTTTTGCCCGATCTATAAAGAAAATACGAGAACCTACACGCTGCTGCAGTCCGCAAATTTCGGCACACTGCTGCAGATGGAGGTCGGCGCGATGATGGTCGGAAAGATTGTCAATGAAAATGCCGGAGCGGCGAGACGTGTACAGCGCGGCGAAGAGAAAGGCTATTTTGCCTTCGGTGGTTCGACAGTGATCGTTCTGGCACAGAAGGGAAGCGCAGTGCCGGAAAAACGGATCTGGAATTATTCGCGGCTTGGAATCGAAACGCGGGTACGGCAGGGAGAAACGGTTGGGACGGCCGGAAGAACAGGGTAAAAGCAAAAAATGGATTGTGAGGAAATGATCTTCACAATCCATTTTTGTTTAAACGTTTTTTATGCCTGCAGCCGTGCCAGATCCTGGTAGAATGTCGGATACGAGATATCCACACAGCCGGCGCGCAGGATTTCCGTCGGTGTCTCTGCGGCAAGCGAAGCGATTGCAAACGACATCGCAATGCGGTGGTCGAGGCGGCTGTCGATTTGGGCGCGTGGAACGGTTTTCCGCCCTCAATGATCATGCCGTCGTCCGTGCCTTCCAGGGAAACACCCATCGCGGTGAGTTCGTTTACCATGATATCAAGACGGTTCGATTCTTTGACTTTCAGCTCCTCCGCATTCCGGATCACGGTTGTACCGTTCGCTGTGGCGGCAAGAACCGCGATGATCGGGATTTCATCGATCAGGGTCGGGATCAGTTCGCCCTCGATGACGGTGCCGGAAAGAGACGGCGTATAGCGCACGAGAAGGTCTGCAACCGGTTCTCCGCCGGAGTTCTGCTCATTCAGAAGTGTGATGTCAGCACCCATGGCGCGGCAGACGCGGAGCATACCGTCGCGGGTCGGGTTGATGCCGACATTTTTCAGGAGCACCTCAGAGCCTGGAACTATCAGCGCGGCGGCGATGAAGTAGGCGGCGGAGGAAATATCTCCCGGCACACGGACGAGATTTCCATGGAGATCCGGGTCCGACAGAACCGATGCGGTCAGCCCTTCGGAGCAACGTCGGCGCCGAAGAATTTCAGCATCAGCTCCGTATGGTTTCTGGAAAGAGCCGGTTCGGTAACGCTTGTTTTTCCGTCAGCATACAGTCCGGCAAGCAGGACACACGATTTGACCTGTGCGGATGCGACCGGCGAAAGATAGGAGATGGCGTGGAGCGGATGGCCGTTGATCGCAAGCGGCGCACAGCCGTTTTCCGGAATACTGCGGATGGAAGCGCTCATCTGGGTCAGCGGATTGATGATGCGTCCCATCGGCCGTTTTTGAATAGAGGCGTCACCGGTCAGTGTACTGGAAAGTTCTGGCCGGCAAGAATGCCGGAGATCAGGCGTGTCGTTGTTCCGCTGTTTCCGCAGTCGAGAACGGCGGACGGAGCCGAAAGCCCGTGCAGACCTTTTCCATGAACGAGGATGCGCTCCGGCGTGTTCTCGATCTCAATGCCCATACTGCGGAAGCAGGAGATGGTGGAGAGACAGTCGGCACCCTGTAAAAAGTTTGTGACTTCTGTGGTTCCCTCTGAAATGGCACCGAACATGACGGCGCGGTGGGAAATGGATTTATCACCCGGCACGGAGATTTCTCCGCGCAGAGGACGTACTGCTTTCTGGAACTGCATAACGTAACTTCCTCCTGTCAAGATATACGCGCTTTTAATTGCGGATATGAATGGTATAGCCATGGTCTTTTAAGACCTTCCGGGCAAGAATGCCTGCCTGCTCTTCATAAAATTCAATGCGGAGAGCACCCTCTTCGAACTCGCGGTTATGCGTAATACCGATATTTTTAATACTGATCTGGTTGATGGCAAGAATTGTTGTAACGGCTGCGATTCCGCCGGCTTCATCGAGCAGGTCGCAGTAAACGACGTATTCTTTCTTTGTCGGTCCATAGGAAGAATCTTCCATGGAATTCCGGTATTCGCGGGAACTCTCAAACATATTGTAGAGCTCGTGGCCTTTTTTGTTGTCAACCAGGTATTTTGCCTGGACGAGAAGGCGGATATAGGAATCCAGCACATTCGAGAGCTGCTTCTGGTTTGAGAGACAGATCTGCTGCCATACCTCCGGGGAGGAGGAAGCGATGCGGGTGATGTCCTTGAAGCCGCCTGCAGCAACGGTTTTCATCTGCTCTTCCGGTGTGTCTAGGGATGCGAGTGCATTGACCAGGGTAGCGGCAACGATATGCGGCAGATGACTGACACCTGCGGTGATGTAGTCGTGCTCTTCGTATGTTAAAACCATCGGGATCGCCTTTAAGGACTGGACAAGATCAACGAAAGCGGAAACTGTCGCGATCTCAACATCTGGTCCGGGTGTAATCATATAGTAAGCATTTTCCAGCAGGTAATCGGTGGCGCTGGAATATCCCGTCTTTTCGGAGCCTGCCATCGGATGGCCGCCGATAACTGGTGCGTCATGCCGAGGGTCTCAACCGCCTGATGGATTTCTCCTTTTACACTTCCGACGTCTGTGATGATACAGCCCGGTTTTGCGATGCCTTTCACGAACGGAAGATAGGAGATGTTGGTGCTGACAGGAGCACATAAGAAGATATAGTCACAGTCGGCAAAGCGGTCGTCCCGTTCTTCCAGCGCGATATCAATCACGCCTTCCTGAATTGCCTCTTCGATCGTCGCTTTGGTGCGGCAGTAGGCCATCAGTTTATACTCCGGATGAACCTTTCTGAGGGTTTTTGCAATGGAGCCGCCGATGAGGCCAAGGCCGATAAAGCCGATACAGATTTTTTCGGATGTATCACACATAATTCAAGTAGTCCTTTCTGACAATTTTCGTAGGTAAATCGTATAAAAGACATTGTAAAGCATCTGAAATCAAATGTCAAAGATTTCTTGCTTTAAAGTGACAAAGTATTTTTGAAAGGCAGCAATTTTGCTTGTTTTGCAAAATCCGGCAGATTCCACAGAAAAGCCAGACAGAAAAGCGGAAGAAAGCAGAATAACCAGCTAAAATACATATAAAATTTAAAAATTCAGAAATATATTGTGAAATATGAATAATATACTTGCAAAAAAGCAAAAACTTTAGTAGAATAGTGACTATGATAAGAGGAACGGAAGACGTGAATCTTGATAAAAAGCAGAAAGGCGAATAAGAGCGGCCTTGCAATCTGCAAATTTACTTACATGGGAGGTATTACATATGGACGTTTTTAGAACTGACCGAATCAGAAATGTGGTGCTGCTGGGGCACAGCGGCTCCGGAAAGACAAGTCTGACCGAAGCTATGGCTTATCTTTCCGGTATGACAAACCGTCTCGGAAAAGTGACAGACGGAAATACCGTCAGCGATTTTGACAAAGAAGAAATCAAGCGCAAATGCTCTATTTCCACAACGCTTGTCCCGGTCGTATGGGGAAAAAATAAGATCAATGTTCTGGATACTCCTGGAATGTTTGATTTCGTAGGAGAAGCACAGGAAGCCGCTTCCGCAGCAGATGCCGCTGTAATCGTGGTATCCGGAAAAGCCGGCGTGCAGGTCGGAACCCAGAAAGCATGGGAACTCTGCGAGAAATACAATCTTCCGCGTATGATCTTCGTAACGGAAATGGATCAGGACGATGTCAGCTACCGAGAAGTCGTTGAGCAGCTCACCGAACTGTACGGAAAACGAATCGCACCGCTTCATATGCCTCTGCGTGAAAACGGTAAATTTGTAGGATATATCAATATTGTAAAGAACAAAGGCCGCAGATATATCGAAAAAGATAAAAAAGAAGAATGCCCGATTCCGGATTACTCCGTAGAATATCTGGAGAAGTACCGTGAAACCCTGATGGAATCCGTGGCAGAAACAAGTGAAGAGTTTATGGACCGCTACTTTGGCGGAGAAGAGTTCTCGGTAGCAGAGATTTCCGCAGCGCTTGCCATGAACGTAGGAGACGGCACCATCGTTCCGGTATGCATGGGCTCCCCGGTCAATCTGCAGGGCGTATCGAACCTTCTTGATGATATCTGCGGATACTTCCCGGATCCGTCCACCCGTCCGTGTGCCGGCATCAATCTCGATACGAACGAAATTTTCGAGGCAAATTACGACTTTGCGAAACCGAAGAGCGCGACCATTTTCAAGACGATCGTGGATCCGTTCCTTGGAAAATATTCAATGATTAAGGTTTGCTCCGGCGTTATTAAAAGCGATGATGTGCTCTATAATGTAGATCAGGAATCCGAAGAAAAACTGAGCAAGCTGTACGTGCTCGAAGGCTCCAAGCCGATCGAAGTACCGGAGCTTCATGCAGGAGATATCGGTGCCATCGCAAAACTCGGCGATGCAAGAACCGGCGATTCCCTTGCGACAAAGAACAATCAGGTCCGCTACGGAAAACCGGATGTTTCGACTCCGTACACCGCAAAACGATATAAACCGAAGAACAAAGCCGATGTAGATAAGATCTCCCAGGCATTTGCCAAGATGATGCAGGAAGACCTGACTATGAAGGCAGTCAATGATTCTGCAAACCATCAGACATTGCTGTACGGCATGGGCGACCAGCACATCGATATTATCGTCAGCAAACTGCTGGAGCGCTACAAAGTAGAAGTAGAGCTGTCCCGTCCGAAGGTAGCCTTCCGCGAGACGATCCGCAAAAATTCGGATGTAGAAGCAAAATACAAAAAACAGTCCGGCGGCCACGGCCAGTACGGTCATGTAAAAATGCGCTTCTCCGCTTCCGGAGATCTCGAGAAACCATACGTTTTCGAGCAGGAAGTTGTCGGCGGCGCCGTTCCGAAGAACTACTTCCCGGCTGTTGAAAAAGGTATCCAGGAAGCCGTACAGAAAGGCCCTCTGGCTGCTTATCCGGTAGTCGGCGTCAAAGCCGTTCTGTATGATGGTTCTTATCATCCGGTAGACTCCTCCGAGATGGCATTCAAGACCGCAGCGATCCAGGCGTTCAAGAAAGGCTTTATGGAAGCATCCCCGGTTCTCCTTGAGCCGATCGTTTCGATGAAGATCACTGTAGACGATAAATACACCGGCGATATCATGGGCGATCTCAACAAACGCCGCGGCCGTGTGCTCGGCATGAATCCGGATCACAAGGGCCATACGATTATCGAGGCTGATGTTCCGGAACTTGAGATCTACGGATACGGCACAACACTCCGCTCCATGACAGGCGGAAGCGGTGATTTCTCCTATGAGTTGCGAGATATGAGCAGGCTCCGTCCGATATCCAGGCAAAAGAGATTGAGGCAAGAGCTTCGAAGGTTGAAAAAGCAGAAGAATAAAGCTTTATAAAATAGTGTGATAAAACAGAGAAAATCCGGTTTCGGGAGCAGAATTCGCCCGGAAACCGGATTTTTCTGCGGTTTTTGAAGAAAAACGGAGGATATAGGAAAAAATAAATTGTAAAAACAGGGAAAGAGTGATAGAATACAGCTATATGTTCAAATGTGCATGCTGTCCTATGCGGCAGTGTGAGAAAAAAGAACTTTGAACTTGAACATGCAGGAGGTTACCTATGAGTAAAAGATATGAGCCACAGGACATTGAAAAAAAGTGGCAGAAGATCTGGCAGGATGAAAAAGCCTTTGCCGCCACAGATGATATACAAAACCGAAATACTACGCACTCGTTGAGTTTCCGTATCCGTCAGGACAGGGACTTCACGTAGGCCATCCGCGTCCGTACACTGCACTGGACATCGTAGCCAGAAAGCGCAGAATGCAGGGTTACAACGTTCTGTATCCGATGGGCTGGGATGCATTTGGTCTTCCAACGGAGAACTATGCGATCAAAAACCACATTCATCCGAAGATCGTTACCAAAAACAACGTACATCACTTCAAAGACCAGCTTCAGTCTCTTGGATATTCCTTCGACTGGGACAGAGAGATCAACACGACGGATCCGGAATACTATCACTGGACCCAGTGGATTTTCCTGAAACTTTTCAAAGCCGGACTGGCATATAAAAAAGAGATGCCGATCAACTGGTGTACTTCCTGTAAGGTAGGCCTTGCAAACGAGGAAGTTGTAAACGGCGTGTGCGAGCGCTGCGGAAGTCCGGTTGTCCGCAAAGTAAAGAGCGAGTGGATGCTGAAGATCACCGAGTATGCAGACAAGCTGATCGACGGTCTGGACGGCGTTGACTATATTGAGCGTGTCAAAACTTCCCAGAAAAACTGGATCGGACGTTCCCACGGAGCAGAGGTTGATTTCTCCCTGAAAGATAAACCAGAGAAGCTGACTATCTACACCACACGCCCGGATACCCTGTTCGGTGTTACGTACATGGTACTCTCCCCGGAGCATCCGTACATCGACCAGTACAAAGATGAGATCAAGAACTGGGATGAGGTCTGCGCATACCGTGAGATGGCAGCCAGAAAATCCGATTTTGAGCGTTCCGAGCTTGCAAAAGACAAGACCGGTGTTATGATCGACGGACTTTCCGCAGTCAACCCGGTTAATGGAAAAGAGATCCCGATCTGGATTTCTGATTATGTACTGATGAGCTACGGCACCGGCGCATCATGGCAGTACCGGCACACGATGAGCGTGACTGGGAGTTCGCAAAGAAATTCAACATGCCGATCATCGAGGTTGTTGCAGGCGGCGACGTACAGAACGAAGTTTACACCGACGTTGCAGAGGGAACTCTTGTCAACTCCGGTTTCCTGAACGGACTTTCCGTTGCGGAAGCAAAAAAGAAAATTCTTGAGTGGCTCGAAGAGAACCACGTTGGAAAAGCAAAAACAAACTATAAGCTGCGTGACTGGGTATTCTCCCGTCAGCGTTACTGGGGTGAGCCGATTCCGATCGTACACTGCGACAAATGCGGTTATGTTCCGGTTCCGGAAGAATCCCTTCCGCTGGAGCTGCCGGATGTAGAGAGCTACATGCCGACCGATAACGGCGAGTCTCCGCTGGCTGCCATGACAGACTGGGTCAACACCACCTGCCCGTGCTGCGGAGGACCTGCAAAACGTGAGACCGATACCATGCCGCAGTGGGCTGGTTCTTCCTGGTATTACATCCGCTATACCGATCCGAAGAACAAAGAGGCTCTGGCAAGCAAAGAAGCTATGAAATACTGGCTGCCGGTTGACTGGTACAACGGAGGAATGGAGCATACCACCCTTCACCTTCTGTATTCCCGTTTCTGGCATAAATTCCTGTACGATCAGGCGTAGTTACCTGCCCGGAACCGTATCAGAAACGTACTTCCCACGGAATGATCCTCGGCGAGAACGGCGAGAAGATGAGTAAATCCCGTGGAAACGTTGTCAACCCGGATGATATCGTAGCTGAGTTTGGTGCAGATACCCTGCGTACGTACGAGATGTTCATCGGTGCCTTCGACTTAAGCGCATCCTGGTCTCAGGAAGGCGTAAAAGGATGCCGTCGTTTCCTCGAGCGTGTATGGAAACTGCAGGACAGCCTGGTAGACGGAGATTCCTACTCCAAAGAGCTGGAGTCCAAAATGCACCAGACCATCAAGAAAGTATCCAGCGACTATGAGTCCCTGAAATACAACACAGCGATCGCAGCCATGATGACCCTGGTCAACGAGTTCTACAAAGCCGGAAAAGTAACGAGAAAAGAGTTCGAAACCCTTCTGATCCTGCTGAATCCGGTTGCACCGCATATGACCGAGGAACTGTGGGCAGACCTTGGATATGAAGGTCGTCTGTATCAGACCGCATGGCCGGAGTTTGACGAGGAGAAGACCGTAGAGGCAGTAGCCGAGATCGCTGTTCAGATCAACGGCAAAATGCGCGGAACGATCAAAATCGCCAAAGATGCAGATAAAGAGACCGCAATCGCCGCTGCAAAAGAGGCAGTTGCAGACAAACTGACCGGAAACATCGTAAAAGAAATTTACGTACCGGGAAGAATTGTGAATATCGTTCAGAAATAATAATTATGTAAGCTGAAGAAAGGAGGCTGATTCTTGGAAAAAGAGTCAGTCTCCTTTTGCATAAATATTGCTGTTTAGCAAGGAGGGATACAAAATGAATCTTGAAACAATCAGACAGGAAGCGCGTGCCGTCTCAGAGGAGCTGATTACGACAGCGCAGATGAAACCGGGACAGATTCTGGTAGTGGGATGTTCTTCGAGTGAAATTCACAACAGTAAGCTCGGAACGGATTCCAGCCAGGAGATCGGGCAGGCGGTGTTTGAGGCGCTGTGTGCGTGTACGAAGGAGCACGGGCTGTATCTGGCGGCGCAGTGCTGTGAGCATCTGAACCGTGCGGTTGTTCTGGAGCGTGCGGCGGCAGAAAAATACGGTTACGAGCCGGTCTGCGCGGTACCGTGGCTGCATGGCGGCGGATCGTTTGCGATGGCGGCATACTATGGATTGGAGGACGCTGTCACCGTAGAGCGTGTGCAGGCGCATGCAGGTATTGATATCGGTGATGTGCTGATCGGCATGCAGCTGAAGGCAGTAGCCGTTCCGGTCCGGGTATCGCAGAAAACGATCGGAGATGCGCACGTTGTCTGCGCGCGGACAAGACCGAAATACATCGGCGGCGAGCGGACGCATTACGCGGAAGATCCGGAGATGAGAAAGTAAGAAACTGTGATTGGTAAATCAAAAAATGCCGTACAGGCGGAGAAAAATTTCCAACGCTGTACGGCATTTTTGATGTTTGGTTTTACGTTTTATTTCGCTTTTCTCGCTTCCCGTTTTCGGAGGAAGAAAATTTTCTGCTTCCGGTAAAAAGAGGAAATGGAATCCACGAGGATGCTCAAATATCGCAGAACCGGCTCTGTTGCGACAGAGAATACGACCAGCAGCATGATACATTTCTGGACATATCAGAAATGGCGAACAGCTGGTTCAGATAGGTACTGCAGAAAATGAAGGCAATAATCGAGCCGATCAGGATCGTCCAGCGCATCCAGTTGAGCGGCTTGCTGATCCGGTAGAGAATCATAAAACCGACAATGGCGAGCAGTACGGTGGCAGCGGTCGAAATATCTTCCGAGCCGACCGCAAATTCCTGGCCGAAGACAACGAGTGTTGCGACCATCAAAAAGTCGGTCAGCGCCGCAGGCAGGGCCCGTGTCAGAATGTTCGTGATAAAGTGGCCCGCGATCCGGTTTTTGTTCGGCATTAGCGAGAGCAGGAAGCCTGGAATACCGATCGTAAACATACTGATCAGCGAGATCTGGGACGGCTCCAGCGGATACGTCACCATCGAGATCAGTGAGAAGATGGACAGCAGGAACGAGAAAATGTTCTTTACCAGGAACAGCGTTCCCGAGCGCTGCAGGTTGTTGACAACGCGGCGGCCTTCCAGTACGACAGAAGGCATCTTCGAAAAGTCGTTGTCCAGCAGAACGAGCTGTGCAGCCTGTGCGGCAGCGTCACTTCCGGATGCCATCGCAACGGAGCAGTCGGCATCCTTTAATGCGAGCACATCGTTGACACCATCGCCGGTCATCGCAACGGTCTTGCCGTTTTTCTTTAAAGCCTGGACAAACTGGCGTTTTTGGTCTGGTGTGACACGGCCGAACACGGTGTATTTCAGGATTGCTTCTTCGAGCTCTTCCGGTGTCTTTAGAGTGGAAGCATCAATATAATCCTCTGCGTGTGCAATCCCTGCCTGGCGGGCAACCTCAGATACCGTTACCGGAGTATCACCGGAGATGACCTTGACATGGACACCCTGATCTTCGAAGTAGCGGAACGTTTCCGGTGCTTCTTTTCGGATCGGATTGGAGAGAAGCACGTAGCCAAGCGGCGTGACACGGCCGGAGAGTGCTTTTCCATTCGGTACAGTTTCGGATGTGCCGAAGACGAGAAGACGGAATCCCTTTGAGGTATACGCTTCAATTTCACTCTGATAGCGTGCAAAATCATCGCGGAGAACGAACTCCGGGGCACCGAGCACGTAGGAGACATCCGAAAATGTCACACTGGAATACTTGAATTCCGAGGAGAACGAAGTCATCGAAACGGCAGTTTTGCCGTTGTTGTCTTTAAAATATTCTTTCAGTGCCGCCATAGTAATGTTGTCGTTTGACATGGCAGATGCGAAATCACCGACCGCAAGGGAAAGCTCTTCTTTCTGCAGTGCGGGAGCATTTTCGCCGGATTCTGTATCAGGGACTGAACTGGAGCCGACCAGAATCAGATCATGTACTTTCATATTTGTCTCAGTGATGGTTCCCGTCTTATCGACACAGAGCACGTTGACGCGAGCCAGCGTCTCGATACATTTCATATCATGCACGAGAACCTTCTGCGAAGCCAGCCGCATAACGCTGACGGCAAGGGCAACGCTTGCAAGCAGGTAAAGACCTTCTGGGATCATGCCGAGCACGGCGGCCACCATCGAGGTAATGCTCTCACGGAATGTTTCGTGGGAGACGAAAAACTGCTGGCCGAAGAGCAGAAGACCGATCGGAATGATCAGAATGCCGACAACCTTTACCAGCTTGTTGAGGGAGCGGATCATCTCGGACTGTTCGCCCTCTTTCATGGCCTTTGCTCGAGGGTCAGACGGGAAATGTAGGAATCTTCACCGACCTGGGTCAGACGGCTCTTGCAGCTTCCGGAGACGATAAAACTTCCGGACATCAGCTCGTCGCCCGGGCGCTTGGTAATCTCATCGGATTCACCGGTAAGCAGCGATTCGTTGACCTGTACCTCACCTTCAAGCACGACAGCATCAGCGCAGATCTGTTTTCCTGCGGTAAATACAACAATATCATCGAGTACGAGATCCTCCGCGGCGAGTGTTACCTCAGCACCGTCACGGATCGCAGTAGCCTTCGGCGCGTTTAAAACAGACAGCTTTTCCAGCGTCTTTTTCGCCTTGATTTCCTGTACAATGCCGATCAGCGTGTTCGCGATGATGACCGGCAGAAACGTAAGATCCCGGAACGAACCGGCAAGGATCAGAAAGATGGCAATAATCAGAAAAATCAGGTTGAAATACGTACAGACATTGCTCTTTACGATCTCGGCCGTTGTCTTGGACGGAGGTTCCACCGCGCAGTTGGTCCAGCCGTTCTCGCGGTACTCGGCAACCTGCTCGGCGGAAAGGCCTTTGGAAGGGTCTGCCTCATAGCGCGTCGTTGGAACACGGCGGTGAATGATTTCGGGAATTGTTTTGTTCATAACAGTTATATTCCTCTCCGGCTGTCCTGATAAAGAAGAGACAGCCTCACTGTGGTTTGGTTGAAAAAGATCACGTCTGGAATCTTTTTCCATACTAAGAAGTATACCATAGAGCATCGAAAAAGAAATGAAGGAAGTATTAAATTTTACGAAAAAAAGACTTTTCGCAAAGAGGAACAGATAGGAATGTGCGAAAGTCTTTTGTATTCTGAATTCAGTCCTGTATTTCCTGAAGATTGCGGATGTTCGGCTCCGCCATCATGGAGTAATTGGTGTAATAAACAACGAAACCCGGTTTGCTTCCGTTTGGTTTACGCAGGTTTTTCTTTAAGGTGTAGTCGATTTCCACCTTCGGTGCCTGTCTGCCTTTCGAGTAATAGGCGGCGAGAGCAGCGGCCTCTTCGTAGACGGAATCCGGCAGCTCTTTACCGTTCGTCTTTACGATGACATGGCTGCCCGGCTGGCCTTTCGCGTGGAACCACCAGTCGTTGCCGGAGGCGAATTTAAACGAAAGTTCTCGTTCTGGAAGTTGTTCTTGCCGACATAAATGTCAAAGCCCTCGGAAGAGCGGTAGTGGAACGGATGGGAGGTGATTTTCTGCTTTTTCCCTGTCGGTCCCTTGCGGCGGATGTAGCCGTACTCAATCAGCTCTTCTTTTAACTGTACCAGATCCGCCTCATCGAGCGCAATATCAAGCGCCGTGCTGATGGATTCGAGATGGTCGATTTCCTCTTTCGTCTCGACAAGAAGTTCTTCGAGTGCCTCACGGGTCCGCTTCAGCTTTCCGTAGCGGTCGAAGTATTTTTTCGCATTTTCGCCGGCAGAGAGCGTTCCGTCGAGCGGAATCGTGATTTCCTCGCCGTTATAGTAATTGACGGCTTTCAGCGAAGTATCGCCCGGCTGGCAGCTGTAGCCGTACGTATTTAAAAGCTCACCGTAAATCCGGTATTTTTCCCGCTTGTCGGTGTCTTTTAACTGTTTCTGCTGCAGGTCGTATTTTTTGACATTCCGTTCGAGTGCGGTATTGACGACACGGCGCAGATCGGAAGATTTCTGACGGATGCGGGTGATGCGGTTTTTCATGGCATAGTATGTTTCCAGTACACCGGAGATCGAGTCGTATGTTTCCTCCCGCAAATCCTGATACTGCGTCAGTTTCAGTGCGGAAAATTCTTTCGGCTCATCGCCCTGGTATACGATGTTCGGCGTAAATGCGCCGTTTTTGATATCCTCAATCAGATAAGAGAAGGTGCGGAACAGATGAAGCTTTGCATTTTCTTCGAGTGCATTGACCGCAAATCCGCCGTCGATGCCGGCGCGGCAGCAGACTTCCTCCGCCATCAGCGGGCTGAAGCCGGTAAGGGAAGTGTAGATTGCCTTTGCGGCAGCCATCGGTTTCGTGCAGACGAAATCGAAAAATTCTTCTTCTGTGATCGTGAGCGGATCTTTCTTATCCTGCGTGTGCGGAATGAACCAGGTGCGGCCCGGAAGAACCTCACGGACAGAACTCATGTTGGCGGAAATATGTTTGATACTGTCAAGGATCGTATTGTCCTCCTGACAGAAGATCAGGTTGCTGTGTTTTCCCATGATCTCCACAATCAGCTTCTTGCGGCAGATATCGCCGAGTTCGTTCAAATGCTCGAGCTCAAAAATAAGAATACGCTCGAGTCCCGGCTGGGTAACGGAGAGAATGCGGGCGCTGCCGATGTGTTTGCGGAGCAGCATACAGAAATTCGGTGCGGTCATCGGGCCGGGCTTATTGTTGTCCGTCAGGTAGATCAGCGGAAGCGAAGCACTTGCCGAGAGGAGAAGACGGTAAACGGTACGGTTGTTTTTTATTGTAATCATCAGCTCGTCGTTTTCCGGCTGTGCGATCTTGTTGATCTTTCCGCCGACGATGGTCTGATTCAGTTCCTGTGCAATATTTGCAATGGTAATTCCATCAAAAGCCATAGAAAATATCTCCTTTGTTTGAAATTCTGGTATTTTCATTATAATACAGAAAAAAAAGATTTGACTAGGCTTTCTGAATGAATTATAATAAATCTGTATGGGTAGATGTATTTTCTGAAAAAGACTTCAGAAGGTACAGGAAAGGACGGATTGTGGCAAAACTGATCAACATCGGATTCGGCAATGTCGTAAATTCGGATAAAATAATAGCAGTGGTGAGTCCCGAGGCGGCACCCGTCAAGCGTATGGTGCAGCGTGCAAAGGAAAGCAACCGCATCATCGATGCGACGCAGGGAAGACGCACGAAAGCAGTGCTCATCACCGGAGAAGAATTTATCATCCTTTCGGCTTTGCAGCCGGAAACGATCAGCCGCAGATTCAACGGCGGCTGGGAAACAGAAAAAGAGCGAGGGGAATCTGAAAATGAGTAGAGGAATACTTACTGTAGTATCCGGTTTTTCCGGAGCAGGAAAAGGAACACTGATGAAACGCCTGATGGAGGAGTACGACAACTATGCGCTGTCCATCTCCGTCACCACAAGAGACCCGCGTCCGGGCGAGGAAGACGGCGTATCGTACTTTTTCCGTACAGAAGAAGAGTTTGACCGCATGGTAGAAGAGGATGCCTTCCTCGAGTATGCGCGTTACGTAAAACATTCCTACGGAACGCCGAAGGCATACGTAGAGGAGCAGCTGGATGCCGGAAAAGATGTTCTGCTTGAGATTGAAATCCAGGGAGCACTTCAGGTCAAGGAAAAACGTCCGGACACCCTTCTTGTGTTCATCACACCGCCGACCGCCGAGGAGCTGGAACGACGCCTCCGGGGACGCGGAACGGAAACAGAAGAAGTCATCAAAGGCAGAATGGAGCGTGCAAAGAGGAAGCACAGGGCATGGACCAGTACGATTATGTCCTGATCAACGACGA
>ENA-OQCP01000377-OQCP01000377.1-human-gut-metagenome-genome-assembly--contig:-NODE-377-length-20260-cov-2.587990_pt1 | contig 20260 bp, 26 predicted proteins | sample MGYA00242760_ERZ504583 | MGnify/ENA primary metagenome ERZ504583 (study PRJEB26092, sample SAMD00036308) | human gut metagenome | host: Homo sapiens | study: EMG produced TPA metagenomics assembly of...
AAACAACACGAACTTTGCCCTCCTGGTATCCAAGAACTTACGAAACCATTTAAAACCCCGATCGAGTACGGCAAACAGATCGCACAGCTTTCCAACATGCTCTGCGACGGCAAGATCCTCGTTCAGACGTACGGCGATTTCAAACGCGGAAGAAGAACGACAGAAGAGCGTCTCTGCCGCAATAACCTGATCCCGACCTTAAAAGATGCCGTTCCGGGCGACCTTTCCCTGGTATTCCCGCACCGTATCATGGTCGACATTGCCGAGATGATCGAAGCCCTCGACAAAGTAACACCGGGTATCGCCAGCGATGAGACACTGCTGTACGGCGTAGAAGTCAAATTCTATTCCAACAAAGTTGTCGTAGACAAAGACTTCTGCACCAGCGTCAAAGGCCTCCGCGCCATCGGCGACGGCGCATCCGTAACCCGCGGCCTCCAGCAGGCAAGCGCAAACGGACTGTCGGTTGCGAGAAGCATTCTGAAAAGCATGAAATAAGAGAGAACGAAAAAAGATCCTTCGTCTGTGAAATGAGACGGAGGATCTTTTTTGCGCCGAAAAGAGGGGTGTTTCAGATTATATGCCGTACAGCTTCCGGAACTGCTTCGGCGTTGTCCCGGTCTGCTGGCGGAAAACCGAGATAAAGTAGCTGACATCGCGGTAGCCGCAGAGGGCGGCGATGCCGTCGAGCGTAGTGTAGGGACGGCTGATGAGAAGCTCCTTGGCGCGGCTGATGCGCAGAACGCTGATGTACGAGCGGACAGAGCTGCCGACAAAACGCTGGAACAGGCGTGTCAGATACTGCGGCGTGATATGGAGCTGTTCCGCGAGATCATCCACATTGAGCGGGTCGGAAAGATGACTTTCGATTTCCTGCATTGCCGGGCGGACATACTGGAGATACAGCGGATGCTCCGTCCGGGAAAGGCCGGTGCGGAGCTGGGAAAGGCGTGTCAGGAACTCAAAGCATCCGACGGAGAGCGCAGCATCGTCGATGTCATTTTTCAGAAAATGTGAGTCGATTATGCGGTCAATCCATTCCTGAAACCACGCGCCCTCTGAGGCCGGAACGAAAAGATACGGCGAGACGGCACAGATTTTATAGAGATCATCGGAGAGCTTTCCGTCAAAGGTCAGAAAGGATGTAAACCACATCCCGCTGCCGTCGTTTTCGCGGTATTCATGCGGCACATGCGGAGCATCAGAACACCGTCACCTGGTTTCAGCAAAAGTTTCTGGCCTTCGAGGGTCAGCAGCCCTTCGCCGCGTTCCGTCTGGATCCAGTGATATAAGGGGAATCCGTTCGGGCGCACAACGGCTCCTGCAGCCAGCGGTTGCCGATGCTGTCAGCGGAGAGGGAAAAATCGGAGGCGGATGGTTTAAAGAAAATAGGCATAACAGTCAGTTCCTTTCTGAAAGAAAAGTCTAAAATAAGATTCCGGAATGAGTTTCGAAAATTCATACTTTTTAGACAAGCATATCATACTTTTCTCACAAAGACCAGTATATAATAGAGCCATCAAAACGAGATATCCAAACACAGGAGGAATCAAAAAAATGCAGCCAAAATTCAAAAAAATGTTATACGGAGGAGACTACAACCCAAACCAGTGGCCAAAAGAGATCTGGGATGAGGATATGAAACTTTTCCATCAGGCCGGCATCAACAGCACCACGATCAACGTATTTTCCTGGGCAAAAATCCAGCCGTCCGAGAATGAGTACGACTTTACAGAGCTCGATGAGATCGTAGACACCCTGACAAAAGAGGACGTTCAGATCGTCATGGCAACATCCACCGGCGCACTCCCGGCATGGATGGTACACCGTTATCCGGAAGTGGCAAGAACCGATTTCGAAGGACGCCATCACAAATTCGGTCATCGCCACAATGCCTGCCCGAACAGCCCGGTTTTCCAGAAATATGCAAAACGCCTGGCAGAAAAACTGGCAGAGCGTTACGGCGACAACAAAAACATCGTCTGCTGGCACATCAGCAATGAGTACGGCGGCGAGTGCTACTGCGAGAACTGTGCAAAAGCGTTCCGCGTATGGCTGAAAGACAAATACAAAACACTCGATGAAGTCAACAAGGCATGGAACATGGAGTTCTGGGGGCACACCATCTACGACTGGGACGAGATTGTACCGCCGAACGATCTGGGAGACGGAATGCCATGGGGAAGCGGCACTGCATTTGCAGGAATGTCCCTCGACTACATGCGTTTCAACTCCGACGGCATGCTGAACAACTACAAAATGGAGCGTGACGCGATCCGCAAATACGACAAAGAAACCCCGATCACCACAAACCTGATGGGAACGTACAAAGGCCTCGACTACTTCAAGTGGGCAAAAGAAATGGATATCGTATCCTGGGACAACTACCCGAGCTACAATACACCATGGAGCCACGTAGCTATGACCCACGACCTGATGCGCGGTCTCAAAGACGCACCGTTCATGCTGATGGAGCAGACTCCGAGCCAGCAGAACTGGCAGCCGTACAACTCCTTAAAGAAACCGGGCCAGATGCGCGCACAGAGCTATCAGACCGTTGCACACGGCGCAGACACGATTCAGTCTTCCAGCTGAGAAGAAGCGTCGGCGGATGCGAGAAATTCCATGGTGCTGTTATCGCACACGCAGGAACCGCAGATACCCGTGTCTTTTGTGAGGTAACCCAGCTCGGAAAAGAACTGGAGAAAATCGGAAGCCGTGTGATGGGCTCCGAGAACCACGCAAAAGTCGGCATCATCTTCGACTGGGAAAACTACTGGCACTGGAGTACACCAGCGGACCGAACCGCGATTTACGTTACGTAGACCAGATCGAGCAGATGTACAATTACTTCTATAACAAGAACATCGCTGTCGATATGATCCCGATCGACGCGGACTTCTCCAAATATGACCTCGTTGCAGCACCGGTTCTCTACATGGTAAAAGACGGTGTGGCAGAGAGCCTGGAGGCTTATGTACAGGCGGGCGGAACCCTCATCACCACCTACATGAGCGGTATCGTCGGACAGTCGGACAACGTTCATCTCGGCGGATACCCGGGACCGCTCAGAAAAATGGCAGGCGTATGTAGAAGAGATCGACGCTCTTGCACCGGAGCAGAGAAACAAGATCCGTTTCGCAGACGGAACCGAGGAAGAGTGCCGTCTCGTATGCGACCTGATGCACCTCGAAGGAGCTGAAGAAATCGCACAGTATGAGAGCGATTTCTATGCAGGCATGACTGCTGTTGCAAAAAATCAGTTCGGAAAAGGAACCGTATATTATGTCGGAACCGAACTTTCTGAGAGCGGCCTTGCAAAAGTTCTTGCTATGGCAGCAGACGGCGCAGCATCCAGCCGGTGATTGGAGAAGCAACAGCACTCGAGATCACAAAACGCCAGGCAGACGGCGAGGATCTGTACTTTATCATCAACTTCAAAGATGAGGAGATTCCGCTTCCGGCAGTCTTCGACGGAAAAGAAGATATCCTGACCGGCGAGAAGTACAGGGCGGCGAGATGCTGAAGAAATACGATCTGCAGATTGTCAGCGTTCCGAGAGCATAATATAAAACATATTATATAGCAGAAAGATAACAAAAAAGACACAGCAGAAGGCAGAAAGATACTTCCAGCTGTGTCTTTTTGATGCTGTGAATTTATGCGGGTGCTTAGTGGGAAAACGAAGCCCGTGCGACGATGTTCTCCATCTCGCCCCATTTCTCCTCCATATCCGCTACAAGCGCGATCTGTGTCCGCGCCCGTACGAGGTTGTGCTCCGGGTAAGCGGTTTTGAAGTAGGTATCGCCCATCAGGTAATCGGCGAGAAAACGGATGCCGCATTCGAGGGTCATTAATTTTGCACCCATCGGCAGCATTTCGACTTCCGCGCGGGTCAAAGAGCCTGCGCAGCCTGCGAGAAAGCCTTTTGTATAGCTCTCAAAGAGAGGAAGGGAAAGAGACACCTTAGAGACATCCTGTTCGTCCTCAGCGGCCGTATTCGCGCCGAAGCGGATGGAATCGCCGAAGTCAAAGATCGACAGTCCCGGCATGATTGTGTCTAGGTCGATGACGCAGATGCCCTCGCCGGTTTTGTCATCAATCATAATGTTGTTCAGCTTCGTATCGTTGTGCGTTACGCGGAGCGGCAGCTCGCCCGAGGCCTTCATGCGCTCGCTACGCCGTAATCGTCTGCGTGGTCGAGGAAAAACGCCATCTCATCCGAAACGTTTCAGCCGTCCTTTCGGATCCGCCTGTGCCGCCTGTAAAAGCGCCTGGTAGCGGAGCGGTGTGTTGTGGAAATCCGGGATCGTCTCGAAAAGAGAGGCGGACGGAAAATCGGAGAGCATCTGCTGGAAGCGGCCGAAAGCATTACCGGTCTCGTAAAACAGCTTTGGATCTGTCACGGCATCATAGCAGGACGCATTGGAAATAAAGAGAAATGCGCGCCAGAATTCTCCGCGCTCATCGACGAAAAACCAGGCATCGTCTGTCGTCGGAATCAGGTTCAGCGTCTCGCGGAATGGATCTCCTCCTGCGGCTGTGATTTTTTTCCGCAGAAATGATGTTACCTGTGCAATATTCTGCATCAGCTCCGTTGGATTGTGGAAAACGGTGCGGTTCATGCGCTGCAGAATCGATTTGCGGAGGACGCCGTTTTCGGTAGAGCGCACCAGAAACGTATCGTTGATATGGCCGTTCCCGTGCGGCGTCCAGTCTGTAATCGTTCCCGGGAAAGCAAATGCGTGGACAATGGAAGAGAGTTCTTCCTGTGTGTATGTAATCATCATGGGTATAAACTCCTTATTTTAATTAGAAAAACCTGATTAAGTAAAGCACACGCAGGGCGAAAAGTCAAGAAAAGGGCGCGAAACGATTGACAACGAGCGGCATTTCCGACTATAATAGACAGTAATTTAAGAAAAAACAAAACCTAAAATGCAGTGACAGGGAGGAGTACCTGGCGGCGCAAAGCAAAGAGAGGAGATGGCTGGTGAGAATCTCCGTGAGCGTGCCTGCGGAAGTAGCCTCGAGCAGTGGACTGAACAGAAAAAGCGGACAGCAATGTTTTCCAAGTAGGCTCCAACGTAGTTCCCACGTTACCGGGATGCCGTATCGGATGAAAAAAGTTAAATCCTGTACGGAATGAGCAGAAGCGTATTCTTCTGGAATTCAGGTGGTACCGTGGATGGAAACATTCTCCCTGAACGTAAGGCACAGAAAAGGTGTTTTATGTTCGGGGATTTTTTATGCAGCAAATTTAGAACAGGAGGTTTTCATATGAAACAGATTACAGGAAACAAACTTCTGGTAAAGGCTCTGAAGGAGGAGGGTGTCGAGTATCTCTTCGGTTATCCGGGAGCCTGCACCATTGATATCAGCGATGAGCTTTACAAACAGGATGAAATCAAAATCGTTCTGCCGCGCCACGAGCAGGCGCTGGTGCATGAGGCGGATGCCTATGCGAGAACGACAGGAAAAGTCGGCGTATGCTCGTTACCAGCGGCCCTGGTGCAACCAACCTGGTCACCGGTCTTGCAACGGCAAACTACGACAGCGTTCCGCTTGTCTGCTTCACCGGACAGGTAGCCCGCCACCTCATCGGAAACGATGCATTCCAGGAGGTTGATATTGTCGGCATCACCCGCAGCATCACGAAATACGGCGTGACGGTAAGAAACCGTGAAGATCTCGGACGCATCATCAAAGAAGCCTTTTACATCGCCCGCACCGGAAAACCGGGCCCGGTGCTCATTGATCTTCCAAAAGATGTCATGGCAGAGCTCGGCAGCGCAGAGTATCCGAAGAACGTCAACATCCGCGGCTACAAACCGAACACCAGCGTACACATCGGCCAGTTAAAACGTGCGCTGAAAATGCTCGCAAAAGCAAAACGCCCGCTGTTTCTTGCCGGAGGCGGCGTCAACATCGCACATGCGCAGGAAGTGTTCCGCGAAGTGGTCGAGAAAACACAGGTGCCGGTTGTCACAACCGTTATGGGACGCGGCGCGATCTCCACGAAACACCCGCTGTTCATCGGAAACCTTGGCATGCACGGCGCGTATGCGGCGAATATGGCAGTCAGCGAGTGCGATCTGCTGTTCTCGATCGGAACACGTTTCAATGACCGTATCACCGGAAAGCTGCATGAATTTGCCCCGCACGCGCAGATTGTCCACATCGACATCGACACAGCTTCGATCTCCCGAAACATCCACGTCGATATTCCGATCGTAGCCGATGCAAAAGAGGCGATCACGAAGATAGCAGAGTACGTAGAGCCATGCTCCACATCGAAATGGCTTGCCCAGATTGATGCCTGGAAGAACGAGCATCCGTTGACGATGCGCCCGAACGGCGTGATGGGACCGCTCGATATTTTCAACGCGATCAACGAGCAGTTTGACGATGCGATTATCGTCACCGACGTCGGACAGCACCAGATGCTGACAAGTCAGTACGTCGACATTACCGAAAACCGCCAGATCATCATGTCCGGCGGCCTTGGAACGATGGGATACGGCCTTCCGGGCGCGATCGGAGCAAAAATCGGCAACCCGGACAAACCGGTCATCGCGATTTCCGGTGACGGCGGTATGCAGATGAATATTCAGGAGCTGGCAACTGCCGTTCTCGAGGAGCTGCCGGTCATCCTGTGTATCTTCAATAATGAATACCTCGGCATGGTACGCCAGTGCAGAAGCTGTTTTACGGCAAACGGTACAGCATGACAAACCTGCGCGCCGGTGCACTTTCCCGCAGAACAGACGGAGAAGAGTACCCGGAATACACGCCGAATTTTATCAAATTGGCTGAGAGTTACGGCGCAAAAGGCATCCGCGTCATGAAGAAAGAGGATATCGCCGCAGCGTTTGAAGAGGCGAAGAAAAACACCAAGACTCCGACGATCATCGAATTTATCATCGATCCGGAGGAGATGGTTTACCCGATGATCAAGCCGGGCGGAACGCTCGAAGATATGATTATGGACTGTTAGGAGGAGAGCGCGATGAATAAGGGAATGAAAAAAAGATGGATTTCACTGTACGTAGAAAACCAGGTTGGTGTCCTTTCCAAGATTTCCGGGCTTTTTTCCGCAAAAAGCTATAACCTGGACAGCCTGACCGTCGGAACGACCGAGGACCCGACCGTATCGCGTATGACGATCGCCACGGTCAGTGACGATGAGACGTTTGAGCAGATCAAAAAACAGCTGAACCGCATGGTCGAGGTCATCAAAGTCATCGACTTCACCGACGTGTTTGTGCGCATGAAAGAGATTCTGTATATCAAGGTATTCAACTGCAGCGCAGCTGACAAAGTCGAGCTGTTCCAGATCGCTGAGACGTTCAAGGCGAAGGTGCATCGACTACGGAAAAGACAGCCTGCTGCTCGAGTTTGTCCAGACGGCGACGAAAAACGATGCAGTTGTGAAGCTGATGAAAGAGGAATTCAGCAAGATCGAAGTCGTGCGCGGCGGAAGCGTCGGTATCGAGTCGATCAATGTGATGGAGCGGTAAAAGAGAGGACGTTTTTGCGTGAACGAAAAGAGTATTACCACAATTACGTTAAAAAAGATTAATAAGAAAAGTGTGTATCAGTACATCTATGAGCACCGCCAGACGGCGAAGCAGCAGATTGTGCAGGATCTGACGATGGGGCTTTCGATGCACAGCGGAACGCTCGAGCATATCTGCATCGACCCGGAAGGCCGGAGTGCTACTGCGCTTCTTTTTATTGAAGAGTTTCTGCAGTCGGAATTTTAATTTTTAGTTATAGAATTTCAGGGATAGAAAATCCGGGAACGGAAAGTTTTACATTGCTTTCCATTCTCGGATTTTTCTGTTTTTTATCAGTGTTCGTTTTTAGATAAACATCGCATAAATCGACGCTCCGACCACAGTCAGAATACCTGCAACTGCAATCGAAAGGCTGCTCATCGCGCCCTCGACATCGCCCATCTCCATGGCCTTCGCCGTACCGATCGCATGGGAGGCCGATCCGATACTGATGCCCTTTGCAATCGGCTCCTCAATGTGAAACAGCTTGCAGAGCGTCTCCGCCAGCATATTTCCCAGCACACCCGTGATGATGATAACGGCAACCGTGATCGTCACCGCACCGCCGAGCTCTTCCGAAACACCCATGCCGATGGCCGTTGTGATGGATTTCGGCAGCAGTGTTACATACATTTTATGATTCAGATTGAAGATCAGCGTCAGCGCGAGAACCACGGTAAGGCTCGTCAGCACGCCGGAGAGAATACCGGCGAGGATGGCTTTGATATTCTTTTTCAATGCTCCATCTGCTCATACAGCGGAATCGCAAGGCAGACCGTTGCAGGAGTCAGCAGATAGCTCAAGTATTTTGCACCGTCATTATAATTCTGATAATCGATATCGAAAACAGCAAGGAATACAATGACGACTGCAATGGAAATCAGCAGCGGATTGAAAATCGGAAGCCCAAATTTTTTCTTTAACAGCATGCCGAGCTCATACGCCAGAAGGCTGATGACAACGCCGAAAAATGCAGATTCACAGAGCATATTTGTCATTTTGCGTCCCCTCCTTTGTGTTTCTTTTCCAGCCGGATGACCGCCTGTGTCACGCGTCCGGACACAACCATAACGACGATGGTGCTGACGAGCGTAATCACGAGAACCGGAACGAGAACGGCTTTTAATTCACCCCAGGATTCCATCAGGCCGACGCCCGCCGGAATGAACATGACCGGCATGATCTCAATCATAAACTTGCCTGCGTCCTCGACGGCATCAAGTTTTAATGCCCCCGTCATCAGAAGCGCCAGCATCAGCACAAGGCCGTAGATACTTGCCGGAATCGGAAGCGGCAGCACGGCGTGCAGGATTTCTCCGACGAACGAAACCGCCATAATTACAAGGAACTGTCTTAATAATTTCACTTTTTCTGTTGTCCTTTCTCCCCATAACCCACATAACATCACTCCTTCTCAATGTCACGACCCCGATTATACTACCCGCATAAAAGAATTTCAACCGTAAATGTTACTGCAATTTTGGCGATTTTTGCCAAAAAAAGCAAAAAAATGCCCGCCAATCAAACGAAAAAGTGAAATCGGTGGGCATTTTAACATGATTTTTTGAGTTGATCCGATACGGAACTTTTTAAGCATTGCTTTCGGCATTTTTCCGATCCGGCAGAACGAAGATAAAGATCAGCGAACTGACAAGCAGCATGCCCGGATAGAAGAGGTTTGCCATGATTTCAAAGGCGGAGAGCTCATATTCCAGTTCATGCACCGCGGAAATCGCCACGAGCATCTGCGCGCCGTACGGCAGGATGCCCTGTGAGATGCAGGAGAAGGTATCGAGGAGCGATGCCGTTTTCCGTGGGGTGATGCCGTAGTCCTCGGACATCTGCTTTGCGATCGGGTTTGCCATGACGATCGCGACGGTGTTGTTTGCGGTCGCAATGTCGAGCAGCGCGACGAGAATGCCGACACCGAGCTGGCCGCCCTTTTTCCGCGGAAGATTTTGTGAATGGCACGAAGCAGGACAGTAAAGCCGCCGTTTTCCCGGATCAGCGCGCACATCGCAGCGACAAGAATCGCAACCATACATGTCTCAAACATACCCGAAGTGCCGCTTCCCATGCTGGAGAGCATATCCCAGAGCGTCGTCTGTCCCGTACCGAGCATGATAACGGCACCGGAAGCAATACCGATAAGGAGTACGACAAACACCTGAATGCCCGCGATGCCGCCGATCAGCACGAGCAGGTACGGAACCATCTGCAGCAGATGGTATTCGTGGACGATCGGTGTGCCCGGCGCCTGTCGGAAGGAGATTACAAGGATCAGCGCCAGCGCGGCAAGAGCAGCCGGGAGAGCGATCCAGAAGTTTTCGCGGAACTTGTCTTTCATCTCGCAGCCCTGTCCGTTGCAGGCGGCGATTGTCGTGTCGGAGATGAAGGAGAGGTTGTCGCCGAACATGGATCCGCCCATGACGGAGGCGACGCAGAGCGCCAGCGAAAAGCCGGAGGTCTCGGCAACAGCAGCGGCGATCGGCACGAGAAGCGTGATCGTTCCGACGGAGGTTCCCATGGCCGTGGAGACGAAGCAGGCAACGACAAAGAGCACAGCGACGGCATACTTTGCCGGAATCCAGGAGAGCATGAAATAGGCAACGCTCTCTGCACTGCTCCTTCCGACAACGCCGACAAACGTGCCTGCGGCGAGGAAGATCAGCAGCATTGTGATGATGTTTTTGTCCCCGATGCCCTGTCCCATGAGAGCGAGCTTTTCTTCAAACGGGACACTGCGTTCTGCAGACAGGCGACGAGGATCGCTGTCAGAAACGAGACGACGATGGGGATGTTGTAGAAGCCCATCGGAATTTTTAAAATATACTCGGAATAAATGCCGAACCCCAGATAAAACACCAGAAAAACGGCGATCGGGAGCAGGGCGGATGGCTTTCCTTTTTTCATAGAAATAAATACCAGACCTTTCGTGTGATTTTCCTTATTTTTTAATAGGGCGAATAGAATTATTCTATCATCTGGATCAGAAATCGTAAAGTAAAAAAGCAGGAAAAAACACGCCGGACATCTGGTAAATTCCAGAAATCCGGCGTTTTTTATAAGAGGTGCGTTTTGCTGTGCCTGTGCTTTATTATTTTGCGAGGAGCATCATAATCTGATTACTTCTGCTTACGAATTTTGTCATCTCGTCCGGAGAGAGCGGTTTGTGCTGATCATTGCCAGATCATACAGCTGCTCGCAGAACAGGGATGTGTTGCCGTTCTCGCCATTCTCCAGAATGTACTGAACGAGCGGATGTTTTGCATTCAGGATCAGGGTTTCCTGTCCGCCGAACATGGACGGATCCATGCCGGTCATGCCGTACATCTTCATCATATCCTGCATCCGGCGGCTCTCCTCGGAAAGCGTTACCATGGAGGATACATTTTCGTCTTTCAGGTTCTCAACTTTGACGGTCAGATCTTTCTTGTCGAGGACTTTGCGGAAGAGATCGGTCAGAGTATTTGTAGCGTCGGTCAGATCCTCACCGGACTCGTCTTTCATATCGTTGGTCAGATCTGCATCGATGCGCTGGAAAGTTACATGCTCGTTGTAACGCTCTGCATGGGTGATGAAAGCGGAGTCGATGTTGTGTTTCAGGATGACAGCATCCATGCCCTGACTGCGGAACATGTTGATGTACTGGCTCTGCTGAACTTCGTCGGTGACGTAGTAAACAGTCGTTTTTTCCGGCTCTTTCTTCTCGTCAGCGTTTTCCGTATTTTCGGTATTCTCCGTAGTTTCAGCCTTCTCTTCGGTGTTCTCTGCAGGAGCTTCTTCTTTCTTATTCTCGTTGATGCAGTCCTCAAGAGTCAGATATTTTCCGTCGATGTTCTTGAACAGAATATAGTCCATCATCTTCTTGGAGAATTTCTCGTCCTTGATGCATCCGTATTTGATGAATGGGTTGATATCATCCCAGTATTTCTCGTAATTCTCGCGGTCGGTTTTGCACATGCCGGAGAGCTTGTCAGCGAATTTCTTGGAGATGTACTCGGAGATCTTCTTGACAAATCCGTCGTTCTGCAGTGCGCTTCGGGATACGTTCAGCGGCAGATCCGGGCAGTCGATGACGCCTTTTAAGAGCATCAGGTATTCCGGAATGACTTCTTTGATGTTGTCGGCAATAAATACCTGGTTGTTGTACAGCTTGATGGTTCCCTCGATGGATCTACTCGGTGTTGATACGCGGGAAGTAGAGGATACCTTTGAGGTTGAACGGATAGTCCATGTTCAGGTGGATCCAGAACAGCGGCTCGCGGTAGTCGTTGAAGACTTTGCGGTAGAATTCTTTATAATCCTCATCGCTGCACTCGTTTGGATGTTTGGTCCACAGCGGTGGATATCACTGATGGAAACCGGGCGTTTGTTGATTTTTACTTTCTCTTTGGCCGGGGAAACTTCAACCTGCTCTTTCGTTCCGTCTTCTTTTTCTTTCTCTTCGTATTTTGCGTCCTCGTGGATGTGCTCTACGACAACGTCGTCATCTTTTAATTCGCTTTCATCGATGGTCTCGTATTCCTGCAGCGCATTTGCTTTGGACAGGAAAATTTCAACCGGCATGAAGGAGCAGTATTTTTCCAGAACTTCGCGGACACGGTATTCGTTTGCGAATTCCAGGCAGTCCTCGTTCAGGAACAGAGTGATTTCGGTACCAACAGTTGTCTTGCTGCCCTCGGACATATCGTACTCGGTGCTTCCGTCACAGGTCCAGTGTACCGGGGTGGATCCTTCTTTATAGGAAAGAGAATCGATGTGAACTTCATCTGCTACCATGAAAGCAGAGTAGAAACCAAGACCGAAGTGGCCGATCATCTGATCTGAATTCGTTTTGTCTTTGTATTTCTCCAGGAATTCGGTAGCGCCGGAGAAGGCGATCTGGGTAATATATTCTTCGACTTCGTCTGCGGTCATACCGATACCGTTATCGATGAATTTTAAGGTTTTCTCATCCGGGTTTACAATCACCTGAATGGCTGCTTTGTAGTCATCCGGCAGAGTATATTCGCCCATGCCGTCGAGTTTTTTCAGTTTGGTGATGGCATCGCAGCCGTTGGAAACGAGCTCGCGGACGAAGATATCGTGGTCGGAGTACATCCATTTTTTGATAATCGGGAAAATATTGTCGCTGTTGATTGAAAGATTTCCATGTTTCGCACTCATGAGAAACACACTCCTTTTCTTATAAAAATATTTTGATCCAGCAAAGCGGGGATATCATGCTTTTTTAGATGTCTGCAGCTTTTTTACTGCTCTGATAGTTATAGTAATACTGGCACAGGGAAAAGTCAAGGAAAAATTAGCACTCGAGAAAAAAGAGTGCTAACAGAACAACGGAAAGTATTGAATTTACTGGTATTACGGTACTTTCTAAACTTTTTGTAAAGTCTGATCAGAAGGGCTGCGCAGTTGTTTCTGGAGAATGGATATGCTACAATGAAAAAGCATAGAAGCGTTTCGAACAGAAAGATTCCGAGGTACATAAAAGAAAAATGGAGGAAATACATGACAAATGCGACAAAGGCGGCGCTGGAAGCGTCATTAAAAAAGCTGCTTTTGAAAAAGCCGCTGGACAAAATTACGATCAACGATCTGACGACAGACTGCGGCATCAGCCGGATGGCGTTTTATTATCATTTTAAGGATATCTACGATCTTGTCGAATGGTCGTGCCTGGAGGATGCGACGCAGGCGCTGCAGGGGAAGAAAACGTATGAGACATGGCAGGAGGGCCTGCAGCAGATTTTTGAGGCAGTGCTCGAGAATAAACCATTTATTATGAATGTCTATCACTCTGTAAGCCGGGAGCAGATCGAAACATATCTCTTTCATCTGACGCACGATCTGCTGTACGGTGTCGTGCAGGAAAAAGCAAAGGGAACCGGCATCTCTGAGGCGGATCAGAGTTTTATCGCAGATTTCTATAAGTATAGCTTTACCGGTGTCATGCTTGACTGGATCAAAGACGGAATGAAAGTGGATTACCATATGATTGCGGAAAAAATGCACCGCACGATGGAAGGAAATGTCGTCAATTCCATCCGAAATTTTGAAAAAAGAAATAAAATATAGTTACACTTTACAAAACAGGGCGGATGATAAAAATTTAATCATCGCCCTGTTTTGTAAATGGAAAAGCGGGGAAAAATGAAGTAAGATTCAAATTGTCAACAGACAATGGCAACACAAATAGAAACTTGTAAAACAAAGAAAGCAGCATAACCTTATACGAACCGGAAATTCGAAAAAACATTCCGGCAGTCGTATTTAGAAAAGAAAAGGATGAACGTCTATGTCAAAAAAAAGGATTAAAATTCGGAATCGCATCAGCAGCAGTCATCGGAGTTGGAGCAGCAGTGCTGCAGGCAAAAAACAAGAGTGAAGCAAAAAAAGCAGCGGAGACAACCACTGTAACATCAGAACCAAAGAATGATTACCGCAACACCGAGCGCGGAAAAGATAAGAAAAACAGCAAAGGCATTTATTACACCAACGGAAACTACGAAGCCTTCGCAAGACCGGAAAAACCGGAAGGCGTCGATGAGAAGAGCGCATACCTCGTAGGAAGCGGCCTCGCAGCCCTCGCAGCAGCGTGTTTCCTTGTAAGAGACGGCCAGATGAAAGGCGATCACATCCACATTCTCGAAGCCATGGACATCGCCGGCGGTGCCTGCGACGGTATCTACGATCCGACCCGCGGCTACATCATGAGAGGCGGCCGTGAGATGGAAAACCACTTCGAGTGCCTGTGGGATCTGTTCCACAGCATCCCGTCGATTGAGACACCTGGCGTATCCGTTCTCGACGAGTATTACTGGCTGAACAAAAAAAGACCCGAACTACTCTCTGTGCCGTGCAACGAAGAACCGCGGCGAGGATGCCCATACCGACGGTAAGTTCAACCTGAGCCAGAAAGGCTGCATGGAGATCATGAAACTCTTCATGACAAGAGACGAGGATCTGTACGACAAGACGATCGAGGATGTTTTCGATGATGAAGTCTTCAATTCCACCTTCTGGCTGTACTGGAGAACGATGTTCGCATTCGAAAACTGGCACAGTGCACTGGAGATGAAGCTGTACTTCCAGCGGTTCATTCATCACATCGGCGGACTGCCGGACTTCTCCGCACTGAAATTCACGAAGTACAACCAGTATGAATCCCTGATTCTTCCGATGAAGAAATACCTCGAGGATGCCGGCGTAGACTTCCAGTTCAATACCGAAGTAACCAACGTTATCTTTGAAATCAACGATGGAAAGAAAGTAGCAAAAGCCATCGAGTGCAAAGTAAACGGCGTCGAGAAAGGCATCGTTCTCACCGAGAATGACCTCGTCTTCGTTACCAACGGAAGCTGCACCGAAGGCACGATCTACGGCGATCAGAACCATGCACCGAACGGTGATGCAGAGGTCCGCACGAGCGGCTGCTGGAGCCTGTGGAAAAACATTGCAAAACAGGATCCGTCCTTTGGACATCCGGAGAAATTCTGCTCCGATATTGCAAAGACAAACTGGGAATCCGCAACAATTACCACTCTCGACAATAAGATCATTCCGTATATCACCAATATCTGCAAACGTGATCCGAGAACCGGAAAGGTTGTTACCGGCGGTATCGTAAGCTGCCAGGATTCCAAGTGGCTTTTAAGCTGGACCATCAACCGTCAGGGACAGTTCAAAGAGCAGGATAAAGATAAGGTATGCGTATGGGTTTACAGCCTGTTCACCGATGTACCTGGCGACTATGTGAAGAAACCGATGAAAGAGTGCACTGGTAAAGAGATCACCGAAGAGTGGCTGTACCACCTCGGCGTGCCGGTTGACCAGATTCCGGAGCTGGCAGAGAACAGCGCTGTCTGCGTACCGACCATGATGCCGTACATCACCGCATTCTTTATGCCAAGAAGAAAGGCGACCGCCCGGATGTCATCCCGGATGGCTGCGTCAACTTCGCATTCCTCGGACAGTTCGCTGAGACACCAAGAGATACCATCTTCACGACAGAGTATTCCGTTCGTACCGCAATGGAAGCTGTTTACGGACTCCTCGGCGTAGACCGCGGCGTGCCGGAAGTATGGGGCAGCGTTTACGATATCCGCGACCTGCTGGACAGCTCCGTGAAACTGATGGATGGAAAATCCCCGCTGGAAATCGAGCTTCCTGGACCGCTCAACCTGCTGAAAAAACCTCTGCTGAACTGGTAGATGGAAATGTAGTTGGAGATCTCTTAAAAGAGCATGGAATTATCAAAGAGGATATGGTGAAATAAGAAATAGAAAATAAGTAAGAAATGCAATAAGACCTGCGCTTTCAAACGGCGCAGGTCTTATTGCGTTGCTATGTATGCTCTCAAACAATTAAGCAGATTTCTTCGTGAAAAACAGTGCGGCACAGACGGCGGCGATGCCTCCAGCGAGCTTTGCAACGAGAAGCGGCACGACAAAATCAGGATCGGTGCCGAACGTAAATCCCATATGTGCGGCGATGGTCGATGCGGCGGAGACGAGGAAAGCTGCGTTTACAATCTTTCCGCGCTCGTCCATTTTTCCATCATTGTGATCGCCGGAACAGGGCTGACAATGCCCATCAGAAGGCCGGCGGCACTGCTGTCGTTCATGCCGGTTTTTCTTCCAATAAAAGAGAGCGGCTTTTTGAGCACCCGCTGTAAAAGCTCCGCCGTCGGAAGGCTGCCGAGCAGTACAATGCCGATGGACGAGACGACCGCCATCGCGTCCTCCAGCGGCGCAAGGTCCGGGAGCAGCGAAAAGCCAGTCATATAGCAGAACGCGCCCGCGATGAGGCCGATCGTCGTCAGAAGCCGGATCACATCTGCAAATACCGTGAACGCGCGCACGGTCTGCTCCGGAAAACGCCAGATGCCGAACATCAGCAGAAAGCAGAAGAGGAGCACCGGGAGCGACTGAAGTACGATCTGCAGAAAGAGAGTCCTGAGAGCAGTCCGCCGACGATCATCGTGACGGGAAGCGTGCCCGTGCCGATCAGCATGCCGCGGGAGAAAAAGAGGCGGTCGCCGCTTTTCAGCATTCCCATGCCGACCGGAATTGTAAAGGTGATGGTACAGCCAAGCGTCGCCGCAATCACAAGTCCTGCGTAGCGCACCATCTCCTGCGATGCCGAAAGCTCTCCGGCGAGCTGGTAGCCGCCCATGTCAATGGCGAGAATGCCGGCGAGAAGTCCCGCATCCAGCCCAAAAAAGTTCCAGATGGGAACGAGGGCGAAACGGAGAAAGCGGGAGAGCAGCGGGGTGAGGCAGATGATGCCCGACATGGAAAGTGCCGTCGGTCCAAGCAGCATAAAGCCCTCCTCAAACCGTTTTCCAAATCCGAAGCGATTGCCAGCGATCCGGTCGACACCGCCGAGTACCGTGCCGACTGCATGATCCACATAATAATCTGATTCATAAAAAGAGAACCTTTCTAAATAAGTATTTTGTCTTTATATCTGTTCTTCAAATGCAATTTCATTTTTCAGCAGAAACTGGCGGACTTCCTCATCGAAGACGCGGTCGAGCGACTTGTCCATCGTAAAGATTTTGAGGGAAGTTCCGGTGGTAAGTAAGAGTTTTCCGTCCTTATACTGAAAATTCAGAAAGCATCCAAACACGTTCTCTATTTCCAGCGGCAGCGCATGGTCCGCGATCATTTTTTCGCACGCCGCCTGCGGAAGCTGAAACACAAATTTGAACTGCAGAGGTGTCCGTTTTCCTTTGATGACGGAATAGCAGAACGATTTCACATCTTTCCAGAGAAGCCGCGTCCGCCCTTTTTCTTTTAAGAGCTGCGCGTCATCGGGATCGAAAAAGTCCGTGTGAAGACTGCCGTCGATGGAGAACGTCGTAAACGTTGTGATCGATGCCTCGGAGACGGGAAAGCGGTCAAATGTCTCGAGACGGAGCAGGGTGTTCATAAAATTCTTTAACTGTGTAATCTGCAGGATAATCATCCGTAGTTAAAACCAGCCTTTCTTTTTAAAATACCAAATTTCAACAGCAACAATGAGAATACAGACGCCGATCAGGATGAAGTACGCATACGGGGCAGAAAGCTCAGGCATATGCGTAAAATTCATGCCGTACCAGCCGGCGATCAGGGAAAGCGGGAAAAAGATCGTCGAGACGACCGTCAGAATCCGCATCGTATCGTTCTGACGCAGGTCGATCTGCGCCTGCTGCATCTCGCGGATCTGCAGGGCGTACTCCCGCAGCATCTGGGTGTGGTCGTACAAACGGTCCACGCGGTTTCCAAGGCGCGAAAACTGACGGGCGCATTCCGGGGGAAGAAAGTGATTTTCGTCCTCGGAGAGTATTTCGCACATGTCGAGAAGCTGCTGGTAATAGGCATGGAACACGAGCAGCTCCCGACGGATCGTGATCAGGGTCCGCTGCAGCTCTTTTGGCAGAGTGTCGAGAAGAGACTCCTCGATTGTCGCGAGGCGCTTCTCAAAATTCTGCAGATAGAGCATATCCTCCTGGATCAGCGATTCCAGAAACGAGAAAAACAGGTGGAAGACATCGGAAGTATCGAGCGGTTCTTCCGGGAAGAGGAGGCTCTGCAAAGCCGGAAGTGTCTGTTCGTCGGCTGCCAGAATAAGCTGCCCCCGGTCGAGATAAAACGCAAGCGAGAATGCAAGGTGAAGCGGATGCGTCTTGTCCGGGACGGCAAGCGATCCGACCAGGCAGTCAGGCAGCAGCTCTGCGCGGCAGTATTCGATGCGCTCCGGCTGCAGACTGCGCCGGAAAAGAGAAAATCCGGGCAGCGCCGCGCAGGCTTTGGAAGCTTCCGAAAACGAAAGCAGGGAAAGCCGGACCGAATCCGAAAAAGTCCATTCCATACGTACCACCTCCTGAAAATAAGCAATGGAAAAATATCCATAAACAAAAAAAGCCGTATGACCGTAGTATACCGCAAAAAGGGGAGTGCGACAAGAAAAGGAAAAAACTTTTAACGGAAAAACTTTTATTGGGAAAAAACTTTTTGCAATGGAGCACTAAGTGTGTTATGATAAAATGTAGTTATCAAAACTACATGACAAAATATCAAAAAATTCACTGTGTCGAATTCGTCCCTAGTTCAGGAAGGTTTGAAAAAGAGCGGTGATTGGAAATACGAACGTCCGCAGTGAGAAAAAGCGGAATCAAGTTGGAGGGATAAAATATATGAGTTTTCACATTGTTGCAGACAGCTGCTGTGAACTGACAGCAGATATGAAAAAAAGAGGAAATATTGAAATTGCACCGCTGACCCTGGAAGTCGGCGGAGAATCCATTCTGGATGACGAGACATTTGACCAGAAATATTTTTTAAAGAGAGTAGCGGAATGCCCGGAGTGCCCGAAATCCGCCTGCCCGTCGCCGGATTATTTCCGGAAATCTTTTCTGAACGGAGCAGAACGGTGCTACGCGGTCACACTTTCCGCACAGCTCAGCGGTTCCTATAACAGCGCAGTGCTCGGTGCAAACCTGGCGCAGGAGGAGAACGAGGATCTGAAGATTCACGTATTCAATTCCAGAAGCGCATCGATAGGAGAGACCCTGATCGTGAAAAAAATCGTGGAGTGCGAGGAAGCCGGCATGAGCTTTGAGCGCGTCGTAGAGACAGTAGAACTCTATATCAGCACACAGCACACCTATTTCGTGCTGGAAAATCTCGAAACTCTGCGGAAAAACGGCCGTCTTTCCAAGGCGAAAGCACTTGTTGCATCCGCGCTTAAGATCAAACCGGTTATGGGAGCCACATCGGAGGGCGATATCGTACAGCTTGATCAGGCGCGCGGCATCAACAAAGCACTGATGAAAATGGTCGATGCCATTGTAAATGACGCACAGCATGTAGAAAACAAAACGCTTGCCATCTCTCATTGCAACTGCCCGGAGCGCGCCGAGATGGTAAAAGAAGCCCTTCTGGAGCGCCTTGCGGTACAGGATGTCTTCGTACTCGATACCCAGGGCGTCAGCAGTATGTATGCAAATGACGGCGGAATTATCATTGCATTATAACTTTTCTCTTCCCTTTTTGTTGAAAATGTAGTATAATTTTCAACATGTTTGAAAGTGCCGCCGAGCACTTTTTTAGAAATCAAAGGAGAAGTAGAACCATGAGTCAGGAAAAAGTTGACCGCTATAAAAAGGAAAAAGCGAACCGTGAGAAAATCATGAGACGTGAAAGATGGATCACGAGACTGGAAGTTACCGCTTTCGTCGTTGTTCTGGCTACCCTGATCGGCTGGTTCTCCGTTGCTGTTTACCAGAACTCGGTAGCAGAGAAAAAGGCGAACCGCACGACAGAAACCACAACGATGAACGTGACGGATATTCAGAATTATCTGAGCGAGACCAACACATCCAGCGACAGCAGTGCAGATGACACCAGCGACAGCTCTGATGCTTCCGATACATCTTCGGACAGCACAGCAGATACGGCAAGTGACAGCACAGCAGATTCCATCAGCGAAAGTACAGCGGAATAAGCAGAATTGTTAAAGAAAGTAAAAGCGTTACCACAGACGGGAAAATCCCGGAGTGATAAGCGCTTTTGTTATAGAGATTTATAGCAATCCCCGAAAATAATGCAAAAAATTCAGCACCGCAGAGCGTGAATTACTGCGTCACAGATTTTCGTCGTACCCCGGTACGCCTTCAAATCTGTTCCTTGCAATTCGCGCTCTGCAGCACT